>FWPV01001138.1_pt1 | contig 76439 bp, 48 predicted proteins | sample 2228371 | NCBI WGS metagenome assembly FWPV01 (sample SAMEA103939776, study PRJEB20133) | metagenome
TTAATATTTTCCCTCTAAATAAAGGTTAAATAAAGAAAAACGTAATGATAGTATATATTCAGAATGAACGGGATTTATTATAAATAAATATTAATCTTATGTCAACTGTTTTTTTTAAGTAAAAAAGTGACAAAAATTGGTCACTCGAAAAATTTTTAATCAAAAAAATCAAACCTTACAAAACACCAATGACAAATATCGCTAAATTATTCTCTTCCTTTTCTGATATAACGTCTCAAAATCCCTCACTTTTAGCAAAGTTTAACAGAGGAATTTTGAGACGTTTTCGAAAAATTATGAAACTCCCTCTACACCACAAATAATATAAATCTGGAAACTATTTCATAACAATCATTTTTCTTATAGCTGAAAAGTCGCCAGTTTGTATTCTATAGAAATAAACACCACTTGCCGCCGGAACGCCAAATTGATCTTTGCCATCCCAATAGGCTGCCTTATCAGGCGTTGCATATATACCTGCTTTTTTGTGTCCTATATTCAACTCTCTGACAAGCCTACCAACGCTGTCATAAATACTGATCTTAACTTCGCCATCATTTTTCAATGCGAATGGGATCCATGTTTCTGGGTTAAATGGATTGGGATAATTTTGCATTAAAGCAGAAGTCTCAACTTCTTCTTTTTTCTCTTCAAAAATAGCCTCTATCGTATGATCAGCGGTTATAACTCTGAACTGGAATGAAAGTAGCGGACCCATTGAACGACCGTCAATTTTCACATCCACAAGCCTTGCATTATCATTTGGCTTCATAGTGAATATTCTCATTCCTGCATAGGTAACTTTGATCTCGCCAGATGGCGTTATCGTGCCCGGTCCTACTGCTGTTGCAGTTATTGTATACGTGCTTATCCCAAAACTTACTGAAATTGTGTGATTTTCAGTAACATTCGTAAATGTATAGGAATTCGCAGATCCCTTTGATACCCCATCAACTAAAATATCTGTAACCTGGTATCCAGTCATAGGAGTCATAGTAAATGTCTGGTTAGCTCCATAATTAACTGTTACCGTTCCTGATGGGGATATTGTTCCATTTGCTCCGGCACTAGCAGTTATTGTGAAAGTATTTATCGCAAACGTCGCTGAAATCGTTTGATTTGCACTGACATTTGTAAATTTATAACTGCTCTTCGGTCCAATTGATACGCCATTAACTTTCACATCCGCGATATGATAATTCGGATCAGCAGATATCTGATATTCTTGCTCTCCGCCATAATCCAACTCAACCTCACCAGAGGGCGTAATAGAACCATTCGGTCCAGCAGTTGCAGTTATCTTATACTTATTGATCTTAAATGTAGCGGAAATAGAATGATCGCCTGTAACATTAGTAAATGGGAATGAACTTACAGCGCCGACAGAAACACCATCAACAACAACGTCTTCTATGCTATAACCAGGATTTGGCGTTATAGTATACTGCTGACTCCCACCATGGCTAACAGTTACTTGACCAGACGGCGATATGGTTCCATTAGGTCCTGCTGATGAAGTTATCTTATAGCTCTTTAATGAGAATTCAACGGATATTGCGTGATTTCTTGAGATATTGCTAAACGTATAGGTATCTGTTATGTCCTCTTGAATAACACCATCGATTCTTAACATTGAGATGAAATAACCCGGATCAGGAGTTATAGTGTATGTCAAGCTTTGACCATAATTTACTCTGGTCTCGCCCAATGGAGTTATAGTCCCTTTACCAACCGCAGATGACCTAATTATATAAACATTTAAGGCAAATACTGCATTAATCGTCCTGTTTGCTCTTACATTTGCAAATGTATATGAATTCATAATACCAACTGAGTTTCCATCAACGATCAAATCTTGTATATAACTTCCCTCAGCGGGTGTTATTGTATATGTCTGAGCGCCACCAAAGTTAACAGTGGTGTCGCCAGAAGGAGTAATAGTTCCGGAACCGTTACCGCTTACAGTAGCAGTTATCTTGAATGTTTTTATACTGAATGTCGCCGAAATTGTATGCGGCGCAGTTACGTCCGTAAATGTATAAGTTGGCACTTTTCCAACAGAAACGCCATCAACTCTAACATCTGCTATGTCATAACCTTCTGCCGGAGTTATTGTGAACGTTTGACTAGAACCGTGGTTCACTTTTACAACTCCTGATGGCGATATGCTTCCACCAGTGCCAACGCTGGAAGTAATATTATATGTGTTAATAGCAAATGTCGCTTCTATCGTTTTATTACTCGTTACATTTGTGATCGTATGCGATGAAACAGCGCCAACAGAGACACCATCAACCTTGACATCCGCTATGCTATATCCAACATTTGGGACAATAGTGAAATTCTGACTTCCGCCGTGTAAAACTTGAACTTGACCGGATGGGGTGATCGTCCCGCCAATCCCAGCCCCTCCAACACTAGCTGTCACTGTGTATGTCTTAATGATAAATTGTGCCTCTATTGTCTGATTTGATTTAACATTGGTAAACGTATATTCCGCTCCCGCACCTACCGATATGCCATTTACCTTTATGTCAGATACCTGATATCCGACATTGGGATTTATCGTGAACTTTTTACTCCCACCATCTATAACTTGAACAGTGCCAAAAGGATTGATCGTCCCGCCAACTCCCGCAGTTGCTAATATATTATGTATGGGGGCAAACGTCGCCGATATTGTATGATCTCCCTGAACATTAGTAAAAGTATATGAGCTCTTATCCCCCACTGAGACATTGTCAACAACAACGTCAAGAATAGCATATCCCGCATCAGCGGAGATCAAAAATGCCTGATTAGATCCATAATTTACCTGAACTTGACCAGATGGGGTAATTTTTCCATTTTCACCAGCGGTTGCTGTTATTGTCAGTTTTGTCGGTTCAAAAGTTACGTTTATAGTATGATTTTCTCTTATATCAGTAAATTTATATTTGTTACCGACCGCAGTAACAACTTGCCCATCAACGGTAACTTGCCCAACTACATATCCCGTCGCTGGAAGAAACGTGAATTCAGCTTCTTCTCCATATCCTTTCAGTATCGTCCCAGATGGAGATATTGCACCATTTGGACCAGCAGTAGCGGTTATCACATAATCTGTCTCGTCAAATGTCACATTTATCTCATAGTTTCTGTTAACATTAGTGAAAAAGGTATTTTTATATCTCTTAGAGGGGTCTGATGGCAACGGAGCATCAGTCCTATTGCCATTTTCATCAGTTATCCTTATCCTTTTTATAGAGTATGCCTTATCAGGGGTTATCGTAAAACTCTGACTGCCTCCGGGAAACACATGCACATAACCACTCGGGGTGATCTTGCCATTCTTGCCAGAAACAGCGTTTATTATGAAAGCCCTATACCTAGCAACTACCGCATCCGTATCTGTTTTAGTAACTACCAAGCCGTTGCTTCCACATGCAACATAGGCATAATCACCACTAACGAAAGAATCAATTGCTGTTGGAATTGAAGTGTATTCATCTTTAACTCCATCCGCTATTCTTATTCTAATATAATTTCCAGTAGAGGTAGTAACATAAACATATCCACCATGAGTGAAGATCCTTCTTATAAGTTTAAAGCTAGACCCGGTGTTTCCTAATAAAATATCATCGCGATAAAGCCTATCCTCATCACCATAAAAGACTGTAAGACCTACACAAAATACAGCTCCTGTATTCGTGGTAGCATACAAATCATTCACTATTCCTGTTACATCATCTATTTCACGGACATTGTTTTTAATAGTATAATAAACAATAAAACCGTTTGTAGAAACATCGGTTATTATATCGTTTGCGTTATAAATCTGATCAATACTAATATTACTAGTATCAGAGACGTCTACTCTATATAGTCCATAGTTAGTAGCAACATAAGCAAATCTATCATTTCCACCAGATTGAGAAACAGCAACAGCCTTTGCTGAAAAATCCGCAGGACCAGGCAATGGGTCAGGCAAAGTCTTTTTAGCAACCCTTAAAAGCGGATTAACAGGGTCATCATAACGATTCACTATATATAAACCATCAGTAGCAGCAACATAAACATAATTGGAGGTTACAAAAACTCCATTTGCATCCGAGTCCAACGCACAAGAAGCCAATCTTTTCATAGGGATATTAGGAGTCGGTGGATTAGGAATTACTGCATCCAAAACTATTATTTCCCTACCTATACAAACATAGGCATGATCCCCATCAACCCAAACATCTCGGACATCACCTTTGACCACCACCGCCATAGCAGACAAAGACGAAAGGACAAAAAGAAGAAAAATTACAAGGACCAATTGAATTCTACGACTCATCTGATTATCTCCTTTCGCATAAAGGATTGCATTAAAAAACTTTATATAGAAACTTGCGACCAAGACTTCATAGAAAGTCCTGTAAGTCGTTCAAATTATTGCTTTCAATGGGATAAAATAACAATTGCAATAGACACACTTATATCGTTGTGCTTAAAACAAGCAGTGTCCATTATAACATAGTCAATATGCTATGTCAAGCATTTATTAATGTCAAAATTTTGACTGTATAGCTAAATTAATAAATTTTTCAATACATCAAATTAATAAGCTCTTTCTAATTAAGAGGCAATTCTTTACAGGCATCCCTAAACGATTCATTTCAAAATAAAATCATATTATAAATACATATTATAAATATAAGACATATAATAGACACTTGGCAAATTTTTGTCACTGATTATCAGAAATCTGAGAGATAAAAAGTCGGAACGAAAAAAATCGTCCCGACTTCACAACACAACTGATAGTTAACCACTTCTAATTATTGATCATTATTTTAAAACGATCATCTTCTTTGTAGCGGTAAAATTGCCGACTCTGATATTATAGAAATATAAACCGCTGGAAACTCTTTCTCCGCTTTCATCTCTACCGTCCCAATATGCGGATTGTGATTTTGTCATATAAACTCCCGGATTTCTATAACCAAGTTCAAGTGTTCTTACAAGTTTCCCTTGCGAATTATAAATGCTAATAACAACATCCCCGCCATCCGCAAGTTTGAACGGTATCCACGCCTCTGGATTCATTGGATTCGGATAGCTATCGCATAACTCATTGATCAAAGGAATCACAGATGGAGACCATTTTGCACCACCAAGAGCATAAACAATGTCCAATATATCAACGATGCCATCGCCATTGACATCTGCATCAATACCTTTATCATCTTGAATTGCTATAAAATCATTTATATCAATGATGCCATCACCGTTTCTGTCCCAAATGTCTATATCCTTCTTACCTTTTAATACGGTCACGATATCAAGAATATCAACAACGCCATCCTTATTCGCATCATAAAGCAAGAATTCATAAACTTTCAACCTTGCTCCCCTTAAAACAGGGTTCAAATTCTCGCCAAGTGTATTAATAAATACCGTATCGCCAAAACCGATCTCTGTCTCTCCAAAACCAACAGCTTCAAAAGTAACAGTCGCCAAGAGTCCTGTTCCCGAAACCCCGTTTGTTCTTGTCTTATCAACAGATATCCTCGCAACACCTTTATCATTATCAATTACTATTGGTTGCCATATATCAGCTTCGTCAATGTCTTTTGGTCGCGGTCTCCAATCTGCAAACGAAACACGCTCTATCTTTGATATCCTGATAATTGATGGATCAAAAGTCAAAATAAAGGAAAATTGGTTAAGACCTACAACATTTTCAATATTAACATCAAAATCAACTAAATCTCCCTTTATTACGGGGTCTCTTCTAATCTTTTGAATTATTGAAATTAACAAAACGCCTTCGGTTTGAAATCTATAAGAAACGTCATCCCTAGGAGAGCCCTCTGCCAAACCATTTTTGTTACCATCCAAGCCAACTCCACCAATTGAGCTTGCAGTCCCAAGGATCTTAACATTGAAACTAGAATTATACCTCAACGGTTCAAAGGGAATAAAGGTCAACGTTTTACCAACCCAATTGAAAACACCTGAGATTATTTCGCCATTAGCATAAGTAGCGGAAAAAGCTTTTTCAACAGAACTCTTGTCCATATCTTGATCAAAGGTAATGCTAATTTGCGTTGTAATGGGAACCCGATCAATTCTTGGTGAAAAACTTATAATACTAGGAGGAACAGCAACAACACTGAAAGCTTTCAATACCTCAAAAGATTCGCTTTTATTACCATTCTTATCAATATAGATTGCCCTTATATCATAGTCTCCAATCGGATCAGAAGCTTTTGGAACAAAAGTTGCCTTCCAATTTCCCAAAGGAGAATCGCCAATATACTCAGCAGGTAGAGTTATCCAAGAACCATTAGACGGTCTACACTCAATCAAAGGTATGAGATCAGATTCTTCATCCTCTGCATCTAACGCATCTGAAATTATTTCAATTTGATCCCCTTTATTGACCTTTGAAACAGATGGATAAAGATCGGCAACAACAGGAGAACCGATCAAAATAGATGTCAAAAATTTTGAACCTAGAATTTCAATTAAATTTGAATACGGTAACTCAGACATAGAAGATATATCCACTGAGAATTGTGAGTCTGGAACATCTGTTATCAGATCAATTTGCCCAAATGTTATAACCGCAACAGAACCATTTTCAGCATCATAAATATCAGCTTTATAAAGGTCCCAAGTCTTGTCAAGAACCCATAAAGTTACTGTCCAACCACCTTCTACTGATTCTAACTTAATGATATGAGCAGGTCCTCTAGGAGTAGGTCTGGTGCCTTCATATTGACTATCAAAATCCGATATACTAGCAAGTAAACCAGCAACCAGTAACTTTAATTCACTAACATCTGATGGGATTTCATCTAGCCCCCTAAAAGGCAATTGCTTTATCGTATCTTTTATAACATGGTCTCTTCCGGGCAAAACAGAATATACAAAATTCTCTTTGGAAGCTATTATTACTTTTTCCTTACTTCCCCAAAACTCAATACTACCAAAACTACTAGAAAGATTAATTAAAAAATCATAATGAGGTTTAAATAGCACACTGCCATTAAGCCAAACAGCCACCTTAGAAAGACCACCAACTAAAAGACCAATATTGGAAACTACATCGGACTCATCTTCCACACCAGAAATATCAAGCTTGGCAGCAATTCTGAACTTTATTTCAGTATTTGGTTTTTCATCAGTATTAATCATCATTTCATATTGTTCTAACAAAGTAAAATATTTCCCAATAAGCCCAGTCAATATCTCCATAACAAGTTGTGATGAACTAGGAATCAAAGGAGGCATTAAAACTTGCGTATTGCCAGCTACAGCTATCAAGAACAAAGTAATACAGATAATCAAAACCACTTTCGCCTTCATTTATATCTCCTTTCTTGTTATTTTTACCCTGATAAGTATAAGATTTTTGGATTAAAAATTGCACAATCTTGTTGTAACATACAACCCAACATTTTGCAATAGAAAAAAACAAAAAATCTGCACTTACACATTTAATATAACCAAAAGAGAAAAAGAATTATGAAAAGAAATGTCATAAACTCATAACAGATAAATCGGATTTGGTGTCCAAAAAATATTATGTCCAAATATAAAAAAACTAGATTGTCTGCCTGATCAGAGATGATAATCAAATAACAAATTACAAGATTGAATTTCAAATCTTTCTAGACAACTCATCGATCACAAGTAAAAGATCGGAAGGATAAGTTGGACTGCTTGGGTCTAAAGCCTTGCCATAAGCCCCTAATATTTCTATTTGAGCTTTTGCAGAAGCATAATCGCCCATATTATAATATGATTGTGCTAATAATAAACGTAAATTTCCTGACTTTACCTTATCGTGCGGGGATTGATAATCAAAATCCAATGTCAAAGCCTGTTTTGCCGATGCTATAGCTAACTCATAATTGCCGGAGATAAAATAAACTCCTGCTAGCCCAGCATAAGCATCAGCGTTTTGTGGATCCTTCGAAACTGCTTTCTTGAAATTATCTATTGAATCGCTAACCTTGCCAAGCTTAGCGTTCGACCAACCAATACCATTATAAGCTTCTGATGTCTCTGGACTCTTAGCAAGTGCAGATTGGAATTTGATTATCGCTGACTCGTAATTACCAGCTTTATATTCAACCCATCCTTGATCAACGATCATATCAGCAGTCAAAACGATCTTCTCCTGCTCCTCCCCACCACAACCGATAAACAGCATAATAAGAAACAATAACCCAATAAAAATATAAAAACCTTTCATAGCTAAATCCTTATGCACCAATAGACTACAAACTACCACATAATCCAATAAATGAATACTTTATCTTACCATTAAAAAATCAGGATCGTAAAATTTATTATGAAATTATTCTGACTGCCCAAACTTTACAACTTATCTCTTTACAGCCATTTTATTCACGCTTTCTGAACCACCAGCTTTGAGATAATAGAAATAAATACCTGTTGTCACAGGCATTCCAAACTCGTCTTTTCCATCCCAATAGATCGCCCTGTCTTCGACAACATAATATCCCGCAGATTTATAACCTACGTCAATTCTGACTATGCGTTGACCTTTCAAGTTATATATTTCAAGGATCACATCTGAGCTTTCTGGTAATTCATATGGAATATAAGTTCCCCGAACAACGGGATTTGGATAATTCTGTCCCAAAACGAATTTATCAGGTTTCGGGTCAGGAGGCGGTATATAAAATTCCCTCTGCAATTCTGCTTTTCCCTCGTTATCGTAAACGTCCGAAGCTATCACGGTAAACAAAACATCACCTTTATAACCTCTTTGAAGTTTGAGCATTCCAGTCCAAGTCCGTTCAGCAATTTTCTTCATATCAAGTTTAACAGTTTCTTCTTCACTTAACTTAACAAAGACTTCAGGCGAAGATTCTTTTATTTCCTCATCAGTCCTGACACTGACATCAATATAAGCATCGTAAACAGGATTGACAACAGCAGTCAAAACAAATTCTGGAGGTTTATTATCTAAAAGAAAAGCTTCCGACTCTTTCGCTTCTGAATTAACAGAACGATCATTGGCTGTCAATCGCAATCTACATTCGTTAACCGCAACATTTGGCTCATTCGAGTAAGAATGCCATATCAGGCTTAAAGTTTTCGCAGGTTCTACTCCACTCAATACACTTGATGTAGAAGCAGATTTCCATATCCCTCCTTTTAATCTATACTCCAATTTAAGATCACATAGATCACTATCAGGGTCGTCAAGATCAAATGAAATTTTAATGTCCTTTGTGTTTCCAGAAACTTTAATATTGGTAATATTTGGGGCTGAATTGCCTATTTTCACTTCTACCGATTTTGAAGGACCGTCAACTTTTCCATCGCTTGGCGTAACTTCACATCTCCATACTTCACCTTTCGCAGTCTTGCTGAAATGAACATCTCTACTTTTCAGATCAGTTTGAACCACACCGTTTTTATACCATTGATACCTATATACAACGTTATCTCCATCTGGATCAGTGCTGCCAGAAGCCTCGCAAACAAGAATATCAAGCGTAGTTGGGTTTTCAGGCGTTATTTTGACAATTGTAGGAATAGTCGGCGGGTCATTTACAGGGTCGATTATTATCGTCACATCTTTTTTCTCCGTCTTTCCGCCATCAGCATCTACCACTATAAGTGTAATATCATCTTTACCATTCTTGTCATGAACCGGTGTAATTTCTAAGATTTTGCCCCGCAATATCCTCGCACTAAACAGATTGTTATCAACACTGTTCTCATCAAGAATCCATGTCAAATTCTTTCCATTTTCATAATCATTTCCAAAATCAGTTAGATCAAACTCCTTGACGGTATCCTCTGTTATATGAAGATCATCAAGACTAGAGCTTATCACAGGCAAACTATTTATCACTGTTACCAATCTATATTTTTCAAGCCAATCACTTTCAGCCTGCGAAGAATCAACGAACTTTGCCCTGAAATCATAGTCACCAAGGACAGCATTAGCATCGGGAATGAATTTGGCTCTCCATTGCGGATTTGGTGATCCAATATACTCTACATTCAAAGGAATCCACGGAGTATTACCAATTTTATAACTAATTTGGCATTTCAACGCAGGACCAGCATCTGTTTCATCAACGTCTTTACCGATTGCGATTATATCCACACTTTTACCTCTTGCAACCTGGCTTACAATTGATGAGATATCAGAAGCGATCGGGCTAGTATTTTCTATACTAACCGTTTGTGATGTTACTGTGCTACCAAAATCTATACCATCTTTCGGCGTAACTGTGCAATACCATCTATCACCTTTTACTGTAGCAGAGGCAGGGACTACTTTTAAATTATGGAACTGTTGTTGATTAACGTTATTCTTATACCAAACTATCTCTGTTCCAGATTCTGGATCATCTTCTGTATCTGAATATTTATAACTTACAACAAGATCATCTGTGGTTTTTGGATTGGCTGGCGATATAACAGGATCAGTAACTTTAGGCTTACCATTTCGTATTGTGAATTTAACAGAAGTTGCTAGATCGCTAAATGAAGTCCCATCACTTGCTCTAACAGTATAATACCATTCCTCATTTCTCTTTGTTGCAGATGATGGCAGTTTGGTAAAATTATCATAATCCGCCTGTAAAACGCCGTTTCTATACCATCTGATCTCATTTTTAGCTTCTTTATCGCCATCTGGATCATTGAATATATAATCAGCAATTATATCATCATCAGTTGTTGGATATTGGGGCTGTGGAACCACAGTCGTTATCTTTGGAACACTGTTGGCAATCACAACCGGAGGTGATGATTGCTCTTCACCGAAAAGGCTACCATTTTTCGGCTTAACAGAGAAATTCCATCTTTCGCCCTTCTTAGTAGCACTTGATGGCAGTATTTTTAGATCGTTATATTCCGATTGTGCAACGCCATTTTTAAACCATGTTATCAAACTGCCAGATTCTGGAATCCCATTTGGATCGATATAAATATAGTTAGCAACTAGATCATCGGTAGTAAGTGGATTATCGGGCTTTATAAAGAGATTATTCACTCTTGGTATCGGATTACCGATCTCGACTTTGTTAGAAGTCTGAACATCCCCGAAATCAGAATCATCTTTTGGTCTAACAGTAAAATACCAAACTTCTCTATCCGATAAATCTTTGCTTGGCACCTTTTTTAAGCCATCATATTTTGACATATATATATTGTTCTTATACCATTTGATCTCGGTCCTGCCCTCAGGGTCACCATCTGCATCGAAATACTCATAGCTAGCTACAAGATCATCAGTCCTAAGAGGATAAGGCGGAGACAAAACAACATTAATAGCTTTCGGCGGAGTATTGCCGATGATCACCGACCCCGATTGTTTAATTTCCCCAAATTGTTTGCCATCCTTAGGTTCAACCGTGAAATACCAGACTTGCCTTCGCGCAGTAGCATCTGATGGCACTTTAAGCTGATCATTATACTTTGTTTGAATAACATTATTTTTATACCAAGATATTTTAGAACCGCTCTCTGGATCACCTTCTGGGTCTACATACACATAGGAAGCTATGAGATCATCAGTAGTAAGCGGATTAGATGGAGATATACTTAAAGAACTGACCTGTGGCGGAAGGTTAGCGATATACACCTTATTTGATTGCACAGGAAGACCAAAATCAAACCCATCTCTAGGTCTAACGATAAAATACCATTCTTCCCCCGAAATAGGTATATTTCCCGGTATAGTCTTAAGATTGTCATAGTCCTTTTGATAGGCACCATTTTTATACCACTCTATTTTTGTTCCTTGTTCAGAATCACCATCAGCATCTTGATAACGATAGCTAGCAACAAGTGATTGGCCTAATTTCGGAAAATCTGGCGATAACTTAACATCAAAAGCAACTGGCGGATCATTTGCTATTGTGACGCTTGACGACTGCTGCATTCCTCCAAAATCCTTGCCATCAAACACCTTGATAGTATAATACCATCTATCGCCTTTTGTCGTCGCTGAACTCGGAAGCACTTTTCTGTTGTCATATATTATCTGATGAGTTCCGTTCTTATACCATTTGATCTCAGGTTGTCCTTCTTTATCGCCATCAGCATCTACAAAAGTATAACTTACCTGAAGATCATCTGAACTTCGTGGCAATTCAGGCAATATTCTAAGATTTGACGCAGATGGCAAGGAATTGTTATTAATGGTAAATTTTGTGGATACCAAGCTATCACCTGTTAAACTTCCATCACTGGGAGTTACCCTTATTCTGTAATCATCAGATTTGTTTCCGAGTTCATCAGTCCTAGAAACCCATGTAAATCTCAAACCCTTTGATGGAAGAATATTTGTGCTCACTTCAAGTGTTGTAGCCTTAACCCAATTTACCCCTGCTGTTCCGCCCTGATATTCAATATTAATATTACAGCGATCATTATCAAGGTCAATAAGATCAAACGTTATAGATATGTTGCCAGAATTACCAGATACAACAAGATTTTCTATCTTAGGTGCAGAATTTGATATAATTACAGTTGCAGAAGTCATAGGTTCACCAAAGTCAAAACCATCTTTTGGCGTTACAATTACATGCCATTTTTCATCCCTAGCTATCGCAAGTGGCAAGACTTTATCTGCCTCAGAAGTGATAACCTTTTTAAATCTCGGTTCTCCGTTTCTATACCATTCAACCTCTGTTCCTGATTCTTTATCATCATCAACGTCGCGATAATCATATTTTACAGTCAGCTTTGAGTCTGATCTAGGATTTGCTGGCAGAATTTCAACGCTTTTGAGAACTGGCGGAGAATTAGATATTATTACAGAAGGCGATTTCACCGGATTTCCAAATCTAGCCCCATCTTTTGGCTTAACGACGCAATACCATTCTTCGCCTTTTAAGGTAGAGCTAGAAGGTAATATATTCTGACCAACGCCTTTAAAACTTGATATTACGCCATTCCGATACCAAGTAAATTCCGTTCCCATATCTCTTCCGCCATCTTCATCATAGAAATCGTAAGAGACTACTAAATTATCAGAGGTTGTTGGATTAGCCGGCGTTATCCTCAAATTAGACACTATCGGTGGAATATTATTATCAAGTCTTATAGGGATTGATACGACAGGAATTCCTGCGGATGAACCATCATTCGGGGTTATCCTTATTCGAAATATCACCGCTTCTCGGACATCTTGATCTTTATTTGACTGCCATGTCAATTTAATGTTTCCGGGCAATAAACCTGTCAAAGGTTCTTTGATAGTCGCAGGAGTCCAGTTACTTGCTAATCCCCCTTGATACTCAACGATTAAACTGCATGTATCATTATTAGGATCAATTAAATCAAACGTTATGGGAACATCACGAAACCCATCTTCGGGAACATAAAGATTAGCTATTGAAGGCGCGATATTACCAAGTTTTACACGGTTAGATTCTACCAGCTCACTTGGATCTGTGCCATCAGTAGTTTTGACAGTGAAATACCACACCTGATCTTTAAGCGTAGCAGTTTTTGGAACAATAGACTTGTCGTTGAATTCCGCTTTTAAATTTCCATCCATATACCATCTTATCTGTGTGCCCGTCTCCGGATCATTATCCGCGTCCTGATACATATAAGACGCTATAAGATCATCTTCAGATGTTGCATTTGTCGGCTCTAATCTGACATTGATCAATTGAGGCGGAGAATTCTTAATCCTCACTGTTTGAGACTGGACTATTGACCCAAACTCCTTGCCATCGCTTGGCTCCACAGTAAAATACCATTCGTCATTTTTCGCAGTAGCAGAACTCGGCAAAGTTTTCAGGTCTCTATACTCAGATTGTTCAACTTTATTCCTATACCATCTGATCTTACTCCCAACTTCTGGATCATTATTCGGGTCTTGAAAAACATAATTGGCAAAAAGATTATCTGATGTGCTTGGCGATTCGGGAGTGATCCTAACATTACTAGCAATAGGCGAGTCATTATTATCAAGAGGAAACACCTGAGAAAAGCCATATTCGCCCTGGTCCATATCGTCAAAAGGCGTTATACCAAAGACATAATCTCCTTTTCCTGATGGTTCATTCTCTTTGGATAACCAAGTAACTCTAAGACCAACTGCTGGACTCACGTTAGTTATGATAAATCTCTTATCAGGAGACGAAGCCTCCCTTATTATCGCGGCAATTGGCTCAGCCGGAATTCTACGATACCACATCCTCAGTTCGCATTTATCGCCATCTTGGTCAACGAGATCAAAAGTTATGGTTATATCGTCAGATGAACCTTCAGCCCTTACATTTTGAATATAAGGTTTTTGATTCACTATTGTCACGGGAAGAGATTCGGCCAACTCTCCTGTTCCTCCTAGTGCATCTTTTGGAGTTATGGTAAATCTCCATCTTTCACCTCTTTTCACATCAGAAGGTTGAAGCGTATCTTTGTTATTATGTTGTGGCTGGAGTATATACTGAGACGAACCTGGTTCAGCTTTATACCATTTGATCTCATGTGTGCCAGGAGGGTCATTTTCTGGATCAGAATAATCAAAAAGCGCTTTTACACCAGTAGTAGAAGTTGGTTGCAATGGTTGAAAGCGAAGGTTTCTGACACTTGGCGGAGCATTACCAACAGTTATAAATCCCGAATTCCTGGGTTCACCTTTGATTTTTCCATCATTTGGGGTAATAGAGAAAGCCCATCTTTCTCCTCTTACGACCGTCGTTCCCAATATTTTACTTTGTTCTTGCCCAGCTTGAATTATTATTGGATTCCCAAAAGGAGCGTCATTTTTATACCATTGCAATTCGCTTCCTGATTCCAAGTCGCCCTCTGGATCAAAGAAATCATATCCTGCTTTCAATTTATTCCCCGTAAATGGCGTATGATATGGGACAGGCTCTTGGTTTGTGTTTGCATCTATTGCCCTTATTCTTAAATTCAACGCCTGTGGCGGATTATTAACCGCAGGGGGAGTGTTATTAAGGTTAACAGTCGCAGGAACAGACCATTGACTATCAGATGTCCCATCATTTGCTTTGATCTTGAATTGATAAGCACCTTGACCACTTGGCTGATCCTGATATGCCTTCCAAGTCAAACTTCTTGATCCGGGCAACACATTTGATACATCGCCGACAATTGTCGCACCAGACCAAGATGTCCCATCTTTGCTATACATAGCTACTATTGTGCAAGGATCATTCTCAGTATCTTGTAAAGTATATGCAACTTGGACATCGCTATTTGGTCCAGACTGGATAGCAGAATTTATACTCACCGCAGGCGGAGTATTCGCGGGGGAACCGCTAGTTATTGACAAGGCCGTCACATTCCAAGTTGCTTGCAGGGTTGCTGATGTCAATATCACTTCACCAATGTTAATAAACTCGGTTGCCCTTAATGTTGCACTTATAGATTGTCCTGGCTCAATAGATGATGGAGTAATTGACACGACAACAAACTTGCCCGGCGGCAATGATATAGAAAATCCACTAACAGTGCTGGTCATGCTTATTGCTTTATTGCCTGCTGATGTGTTGTTATATGTTGATGAACGAGTTTCTGTAATGGTTTCTGGCGTAATTCCGGGCAATGCTATACCAGCGGTCAAATTATATGTTTCTAAAATATTATAAGTGCCGATTTCATTCAAATTAACCTGAGCAGACCATCCGCCAGAAGTGTATTGAACAGGGACATTTTGAACGACGTTTGTCGGACTTGTAAATCTAATTGTGCCTGACATACTTGTAGAAGCAGAAGCAACAAGCTCAAATCCCTGAGGTATAGGAAAAAAATTGTTTACGATCTGCTCATTACGAGTGATATTTATATTTTTTGGAAAATCCGCATAAATAAAAGTATTAAACACAATAAAAAAACATAGCAATATAAACCAAAATAACGTTTTAGCACATCTCATACACAATTTCCTTATTTTCATAATAAAGACTTCAAATTTTATTAAAACACAATCTTAAAATATTAGAACCTTTAAATATAGTAAGAACCTTTAAATATAGTAAATGATTTTATTCCCACTCTATCGTGCTTGGAGGTTTTGAGCTTATATCGTAGACTACTCTGTTAATCCCTTTAACCTCATTGATGATCCTGTTTGATACTTTGCCCAAAAGATCATAAGGCAACCTAGCCCAATCAGCAGTCATTGCGTCTTCCGCTGTAACTGCACGAAGAGCGATCACCTGATCATAAGTGCGTTCATCGCCCATAACCCCAACACTTTTAACGGGTAAAAGGACGGCAAATGCCTGCCATACCTTGTCATACATTCCTGATAGACGCAATTCCTCAATAAATATAGTGTCGGCTTGTCGTAGGAGATCAAGTTTTTCACGAGTTATTGAATCTATTATCCTAACAGCAAGACCTGGTCCAGGAAATGGATGCCTTTTGATGACTTTCTCAGGCAATCCTAACTCTTTGGCAAGCTCTCGGACTTCGTCTTTAAACAACTCTCTAAGCGGTTCTATAAGCTTTAGATTCATTTTTTCGGGCAATCCACCGACATTATGATGACTTTTTATCGTTGCAGATGGGGATTTTGATATACCTCCGCTTTCAATAAAATCAGGATACAAAGTGCCCTGAGCCAAAAATTTTGCATCTCCAAATTTAGATGCGCTCTCTTGAAAAACCTCGATGAATTCTCTACCTATAATTTTCCTCTTCTGCTCCGGATCAACTACACCAGACAACGCACTCAAGAATCTTTCACTTGCATCTACAAAATGTAAATTTATGCAAAGATCATTCCTAAAAAACGCTATAACCTCATCAGATTCATTTTTTCTTAATAAACCATTATCTACAAATATACATTTAAGCTGATCACCAATAGCTTTATGAACGAGAACCGCAAGAACTGTTGAGTCCACACCACCGCTTACACCGCAGATCACAACATCATCTCTGACTTGCTCCTTAATTTCGGATATACTTTTTTTTATAAACGAACTCATAGTCCATATCGGATTACACCTGCAAATTCTGAAGAGAAAATTTGATATTATATTTTTCCCGAGCGGAGTATGAACAACCTCTGGATGAAATTGTGTCCCGAAATATCTACGAGATAAGTCGACCATAACCGCTATCGGCAAAGTGTCTGTATGGGCAACAACTTCGAATCCATCAGGGACTTTGGAAACGCTGTCCCCATGGCTCATCCAAACAGGGAAATTATCAGGAAGACCATAAAAAATATCATTTTTCGTGTCAACAAAAAGGGTTGCTAAGCCATACTCTCTTTTAGGTGTTGATTCAACTTTTCCGCCAAGTAGATGAGCCATTAATTGCATCCCGTAGCATATACCAAAAATAGGAATGCCAAGTTTGAAAATATCTGGATCGCACAAAGGTGCACCATTATTATAAACGCTCGCAGGACCTCCCGAGAGAAATATACCTTTTGGCGAAAGTGATTTAATTTCATGCGCTGAGATATCATGGGGTATTATCTTACAATAGACATTGTTCTCTCTGACTCTACGAGCTATGAGTTGGCTATATTGAGAGCCAAAATCAAGAATCACTATTAATTCTAATGGAAAAGATGCCACAGAAATCTCCTTAATTTTATACAATTTCAAATTCTTAAATTTTTAACTTCTAACCCTTTAACTGAAAGTATACTTTGATAATCCCTAGAGTGTCAAGTAAATTAATCTGTCAAAAAATTGGCATAAAAATTGCGAATTATTATCAAAAACGTTCTTGATCTTGCGACCTAACCGTGTTATACTTTTGACAATAAACTTAATCCGCAAATTTTAATATAAAGTTAGAAAAGTATAAGATTCAAGGTATATGATAAAAAACCTTGTTTGAACATCTTACGTAAATCTTGAATCTTACATCTTGCATTCCAAACTATAAGGAGCAAATGTCAAAAATGAAGCACATAATAATAAAAACAGTTATAATTTCATTACTTCTGACGAGTTTTGCTTATGCTGGGAATATCTCAATAGATCTGAGAATGACAAAGCAAAATCTCAATGTCGGTGATAACCTGCCCATAGAGGTTACCATTGATAAAGTTTCAGATCTAAAAGGCATTAATATACTTATATCCTTTGACTCTACAAAATTGAAATATGTATCTATCTCAAAAAGTGCAATAATAGATAAATTTACCGAAGATATAGTTCCTGATCCTAATGAAGCTAATGCTAACGGCAAATTTGAATATCTAGCAGTTTTAGAAGGACCAGGTTCAGGAATAGATTTACCAGAAGGAACAATACTCACGATCAATTTCATTGTAAAAGCCCCTGGTGACGTATGGGTAAAACTGCTTCCAAACGAAATATCAATAGCGGACTCTACAGCAAACACAATCCCTGTAAATATTGATACTAATCAGCTTATCACAAACATAGGACAAGTATTTGAATTAACTGTATTCAATTATCCAAATCCTGTTGATATTTCAGGTAAAACAACGATAAGATGTGTATCCAAGGCAATCTTGAACGGATTAGAAGCGAGGATATACGATATATCGGGAGAACTTGTCAAGAAGATCGAATATAACGATTTTAATTCCAGTCAAGCCCCGATATATGAATATGAGTGGGATTGCAAAAACGAAAAGGATCAGGATGTGGCAAATGGCGTTTATATCCTACGGGTAAAAGCCAAACTAGGATCGGACGAGAAAAACCAAACTTGGAAAATAGCAGTGCTTCGTTAACATTGGAGGAAAACATAATGCTTAAAACATATATCATAAATAGTCTAGCAATCTTAGCGATATTAGCTATCAGTATCAACACTTTTGCCTTGACAGGAGATGGGGGCGATGCTGGTGCATTCTTGAAAAACGGCATTGGTGTCCGTCCTATATCAATGGGCAAAGCCTTCGTCGCAGTGGCAGATGATGCAAATGCAGGTTATTGGAATCCCGCAGGATTAGCCAAGTTAAATCATCCCGAAATGAGCTTTATGTATTCCAACCCGATGAACTATGACATAATTGGTGGCGGTGGAGTCAAAGATATTGGTTATCATACCCTTAGTATGGCTTACCCATCTGGTTTCGGATCAATTGGAATAAACTTCGCTTATCTTAGCGTAGGCGATATATTCGTAGTTAAAGACGCTAGCGGACCAACTGGCGAAAAATTTCAGGATAAAGAACTTGCGATCATTACCTCTTATGCAAACAGCATAACTGAACAAGCCCAAATCGGTCTAAACCTAAAATTTGTCAGGCAAAATCTTTGGGACAAAAAAGGCTCTGGAATGGGATTAGATATAGGCGGTTTATATGAACCGATGTATAATCTGTTCTTTGGCATTATGCTAAGCGATATTGTAAGCCCCAAAATAAAGCTTATAGAAAACTCTTATTCAATACCAAGAAAATTAACTGTGGGACTTTCATATAAACTTATGGATGATAAAATACTTGCTTCTTTAAGCGTTGACAAGGCAGGAGGGCGTTCTCCAAAATTTCATATCGGCACAGAAGTCAGCCCTGTAAAAGACCTTTTCATCCGTGCAGGTTATACTACTGATACTGGCGAATTATCTACTGGAATCGGTTTTCGTATATCTGTTATCAGGCTTGATTATGGACTAGGGCTTCTAAGCCTCGGGTCTACTCATCGTCTATCGTTCACTATGGCATTGCAATAACGGTCGAAAGGTCAAAAGTTGGAGATCAAACAGAAAATTCCAACCTTTAACCTTTACCTTTAACTATATATCTCTGGAGGAACTAAATTATGTTCAGTAAGTCTTGTGGCAAATTTATCTCACTTTTTCTGATAATTGTCATCCTTTTGATGCTTCAAATATCCTCTGTATGGAGCGCTGATATATCCGGGACAGTAAACATAGAAGGAAGAAAAGATAAAAGCGGAGTATTGATCACAATACAAGGGCGGAATATGTCTGCTGTTACCGATAAAGATGGTAATTATATCATTAAAAATGTTCCTTCAGGGTCTTATATTATCACCGCACAAAAGCCAGGCAATATAAGCGCAATAAAATCGGATGTCGTTGTCGGCGCTAGCAACATAAAAGTAGATTTCCAGCTAATCCCCGGCGATTTCAAAATAGACAATCAAATAAACCTTCTAGACAGAATAATGCTTTCTAGCGTTTGGAAGACAAAAGTTGGCGATGTCAATTGGAATAGTATGATGGATATATACGAAGACGGCGTTATCGACGAAAAAGACAGAGATTTGCTTTTATCTAACTGGCGAAAAGGTAATCCAAACGTCAAACTTGGCTCATTATCAATAGACTCCAATCCACCAGGGGCATCAATTCTCGTCAATGGCGCAGATACAGGTTTCAAAACCCCCTATACTTTTCCTGGACTTATTATCGGCGAATATATAATCACCCTTCAAATGGAAAACTATGCACCAATAGAGGTTAAAGCTCAAATAAAAGAAAACCAAACACAAGTAATCCCCGCAGTAGTTCTTGACAACCAACCACCAGAATTCTCAGATTGGGAAACAGACCCAATTGATTTGACTGAAGATACCAAAGGAAGATTTCAGGTAAAAGTCAGAGTAACAGATAAAGGCGGAAGCGGAATGGGGGACAAAATCCCTCAATTTGCATATCATATTGGGGCAAATACGACCTATGCTGATTATGGCGGATACAAACCTATGAAGTCTATCGGAAATAATTTATGGAGTTTTGAAATACCAGAACCAACAGAAACTTGGGATTTTTATAGAGGAAAATATATCTATTATAAAGTCAAAGCAGAAGATGCCGCAGGAAATTCAGGAGAAAGTGTTGAACAACAAAAACTAATAGTAAGCATCAACGATTTACCAACAGTCAGAATAATAAATGCCTTTAGTATTTGGCAAAAAGGCTTACTAACAATAACCGCAGAGGCAAATGATGTCGATGGCACAATTACAGGCGTGCAATTTGAATATAGCTTTGATAACGTCACTTGGACTCAAATAGGGCTTATGGTCACAAAACCACCTTATTCTGTCTCTTGGGACACAAAAACAGTTATTAAAGATGTGATGAAAAATGTCTGGGTTAGGGCTACTGCTTATGATAATGATAACGCATCTGCTAGATATGTCATCCCAACAGGTTTTGGCATTGATAATCAAGCACCAACCACAAGCCACGACTACGACGGCTTATGGCATAACAAGGATTTTAGCGTCAATCTTAAAGCAACTGATGGAAGCGGTATCGGCGTAGCAACAATATCTTATAGGCTAAACAACGGTAATAAACAAGATATAGATATAGATGGTCAAACTAGTGCATCTGTGCTTATAACAAAGGAAGACTCGTCAAACATCATAGAATATTGGAGCACCGACAAATTAGGAAACGAGGAACAACATAAAACTCTATCAAATATAAAGTTGGATAAAACTCCACCATTATTCACTGATTGGAAGCAAGACCCTGCTGATCTGACAGAAGACACCAAAGGAATATTCCGTATTTCTGTTCAAGTCATCGATGATGGAAGCGGTATTACAGGCAAAAATCCACAACTTGCTTATCGTATTGGAGCAGAGACACAATATAGCAATTACGAAAATATGACAACGGAAGATGGTAAAATATGGTACTTTGACATTATAGAGCCGGCTAATACTTGGGATTTTTATAGAGGAAGATACCTATACTATAAAGTCCAATGTTTTGATGTTGCAGGTAATCTAGGAATAAGCTCTGAACGGATGGAATTGATAGATAGTATAAATGATAAACCAGAAGTTAGAATTGTGAGCTCATTTGCCACTTGGCAAAAGGGTGTTCTAAAAATAGATGCAACAGCATCAGATCAAGACGGCACTGTTACAAGCGTTCAATTTGAGTATAGCCTTGATAAAGCGATATGGAAACCCATCGGTGCCCCTCTTACATCCGCGCCATACTCAATAGGATGGGATACCGCAACAGCAATATCACAAGCCCCATCAGTTTGGATTAGAGCAATTGCCACCGATAACGAAAACTTATCTTCAATATATCTCTATCCTTCAAGCATAGGTATTGATAATCAACCGCCAACAACAAGCGATGATTATAATGATTTATGGCAAAAGGAAGATTTCGTCATAACCTTAACAGCAAATGATGGAAATGGAATAGGAGTATCAGCACAAAATATCAGGTATAAACTCAATAACAGCGAAGAAATGAACGTCCAAACACACGGACAACCCAAAATAACAGTTGAAGGCATTCATCAATTAGAATATTGGAGCATAGACGACCTTGGTAACGCTGAGGTTCATAGGATCGTGCAAAACATAAAATTGGACAAAACTCCACCAACTTTCGTAGATTGGACAAAAGACCCACCAAATTTGACAGAAGATAGCATAGGTCTATTCCGAATATCTGTTCGCGTAAGCGATGGCGCTGGAAGCGGATTAACAGGCAAATTTCCACAATTTACTTACCATATTGGTAAAGAAACCAGCTATGGTGAATATGTCAACATGGTCAAAGGCGAAGCAAAAGATGTATGGTATTATGATATACTAGAACCAGTTGGAAAATGGGATAGCCTAAGAGGAAAATCCATATATTACAAAGCCAAAGTCCAAGATGTAGCAGGAAACTTGACAGAAACGCCAGAACAGCAAGAGCTTATTGACGACATAAATGATCCACCAACAGTTAAGATAATAACCACATTTAATCCATGGGAAAAAGGACAATTAAAAATCGAAGCAGACGCAAATGATGTAGATGGATATATATCCAATGTCCTGTTTGAATACAGCACAAATAAAATTGATTGGAAACCGATTGGCACAGCAACAGCATTTCCGTATTCAATAATATGGGATACAAAAAGCTCGATCCCACAAGTATCACTTTCAGTATGGGTAAAAGCAACCGCAACCGATAATGACGGAGCCCTCTCTAAAGAATTTATCATACCTAACAGTTTTAAGATAGATAACGAACCACCAGTAACAAGTCATAACTATGATGGTTCATGGCAAAATAAGAATTTTGTCATCACTCTAACTGCAACCGATAAAAATGGCGTAGGAGTATCAAGTATATCGTATAAGTTAAATGATTCTCCAAAACAAACCGTTCCAACAGATGGACAAACCGGAGTGCCTGTAAATATAACAACAGAAGGGTCTAACACTTTAGAATATTGGAGCATTGACAGCTTAGGAAACGAAGAAACTCACAAATTATTGACCAATATAAATCTTGACAAAACACCGCCAAGATTCTCCGATTGGGAACAGATACCAGCTGATCTAACCGAAGATACGGTAGGGAAATTTCAAATAAGGGTTACTATAACCGATGCAATCAGCGGGATAACAGGCAGGACAGCCCAAATAGACTATCGTATAGGGTCTAACTCAAAATATGAAGGCTATAGAGATATGCAGACCGATGACGACGGAGTATGGTATTATAACATTCAAGAACCAATAGAAAAATGGGATTATTATCGTGGAGACTATGTGTATTACAAAGTGAAAATAGAAGACGTCGCTAAAAATTCCGCAGAAAGCCTTGAAAGAAAAGAGTTGATAGACAATGTGAATGATCCACCTATTGTCAACCTTACAAGTTCATTTAAAGACTGGGAAACAAAAGAAATTGAATTAAAGGCAAACGCATCCGATCCAGACGGCTCAATTCCTTCAGTGCAGTTCTCTTACAGCTTGGATAATAAAACTTGGTTTGAAATCGGTCTACCAGATACCACAACACCATACTCAGTGATCTGGGATACAAGAGCAGATATCCCTGAATTAGCAAAATCCGTATGGGTAAAAGCAACAGCCATTGATTCTGACGACAAGACAGTATCCGTAGATAGCGAACCATCAAGAAAATTTGGTATTGATAACCAAGCCCCGGTCGCAGGTAAATGGGCAAAAGTTCCTGACGATTTAACCGAGGATACTATGGGACCATTTAGAGTAAGCGTCGAATTCAGCGATGGCGAAGGTAGTGGCGTTAACAAAGTGGAATTAACTTACAAAATAGGCACGGGCATATATAAAGACTATCGTAATATGAACAGAGAATCTAACAATACATGGTATTACGAGATCAGCGAAACCGGCGGATGGGACAGATATAGAGGTCAAATTATATATTACAAAGCCCGCGCAACAGATATGGTTGGCAATGTTAGTCCTGAAACTCCAGAACAACAAGAGTTGATAGATGACATAAACGATCCACCTATAGTTAAAATAGAAACGACTTATAAAGATTGGGAAAGAGGTCCCATACCTATACGGGCAAATGCATCAGATCAAGACGGAGATGTAAAATCCGTTCAATTCCAATACAGCCTTGACGAGGTCAACTGGGTAGATATTGGCAATCCACTTACAAAAACTCCCTACTCTTTGACATGGGATACCACAACGATAGAATTGGCAGATAAAATCTGGTTAAAAGCGATCGCAACTGACAATGATGGAGCGACATCAGAAGCATTTATTTCAAAACCATTTGGAATAGATAATAAGCCTCCTGACTTTGTTAACTGGCAACTTACCCCACCAGATTTAAAAGAAAGCTCAACTGATCTATCGTTAAAAGTTGAAGTTGAAATAACAGACGAAGGCAGTGGCGTAGATGAAACATCGGTTCAAATCAAATATAGAATAGCTCAGGGACCATATTCTGACTATCAACCTATGTATAAAAACGTCGGAAACCGCTGGTATCGTGAGATTCCAAGACCCGCAGGCAATTGGTCTAGTTATGCAGGTGAAAAGGTATATTACAGAGTCAGAGTCATTGACAAAGCTGGAAACCTTATTGAAAGCGAAGAACGCACCGAATTAATAGACCCAACAACAGGAGTAATATCTGGTAACATCAACCCACGTGAAGCCTGGAGAGTTGCAAAAGTTTCAGTCCAGCTTAACGCTCAAACAATCACCGAAGTTGCAGTTAGTCAAATTGATGGTAGCTATTCTGTGAAAGGATTGAACCCCGGCTCTTATAATCTGCAAATAAGCGCAATTGGATTTGGAACCGATAAGTCACTGTCAAACATTGAAGTCAAAGTCGGAGAAGTTACCTCTGTCCCGACTGTTGAACTTTATACCTACTCAGTTGAAACAATTGGACGATCACAGGGCGGTAGAGTTGATTTCAGAGATGCAGAAATTAAAGACTATAGCGTAACTATTGAAGGTAATACTTTCATCAAAGATACCAAAGTTGTCATTGGATTTAGCGGACTAGAACCAACCAGTGTTCCAAATCCAACAGTTAAGATATTAGGCAAAGCTATCGGCATAGGTTTTGAAGGTAAAGAAATATTCAAACCATTAAAATTTACCTTACCACGTCCAAGTGGTATTACTGATTCAAAGTCTATTATGCTATTCATCTATAATGGAATAGATTATAGAATGATCAGCAGAAATGATATTGCAACAAATGATACCACAATAACCGCTTATGTGATTCCCCCAGATGTTCAGAATTTCAGCGATTCAAATCATAAATTCGATAGAGTATTAAGTAGAACAGCGGATACAGTTTTTTATATATTGATCACGAAATTTGATGAACCACAACTAAATCCAAACGATCTTGGCATACGCAATCCATTATTATCACTTGGAAAGATAACAGGCTATGTTCAACCAGTTGTAACATCAGCAAGCCGAAAAATAGCATTAATAATGCACGGTATAACATCAAAAACAGATGATATGGTCAATATAATTACCGATTTAAAATTGCTTACTCCAACAGATAGCACAACACCATATTATGACCAAGTATTGGTCTTCAACTATGATCCGGGGACACAGTTAATATCATCAAACAGCTCATTTTTGGTAAGCGAACTTGCAAAAGTGCTTCCTACGAATTTTAGCGGAAAGATCGATGTAATTGCACACGATTCAGGCGCATTAATTGTGCGACATGCCATCTTAACCAGAGGTATGGATCAATTCATTGGCAGTCTGATAATGCTCGCTACACCACATGGCGGTATAAATGTTGATCTATTGAAGATCGGTTTCAATAACTTCATCAAGAAATCCCAAAGCGATCCGATATGGACATTCTATCGTGAAGGATGGCAGGAGATATTCGAAAATACACTAACAATAGTTGCCTTAAATAATCAACCAGGGAAGAAAGTCAACACGCATTATTATGGTTTCTCCGCTTCTGATCCAAGCTCAGCAAGCGACTCAGATAACCACGATGGTCTTGTATACATCAATAATGTTGATTTCACAAAAAATACAACGTTCCCATTCTTTGAACAAGGACTAACAAGAACTTATGAAAGGATAAACGTCATTCCATCGACATTAGAAGGTAAAGGTTTTATGTCAACATCGAGACACCTGGCTATCCTATCATCTCCTGATGTCCGAAGCAAGATAATGGCTTTCTTACGAGGAAAATCCGAAAACATAAAGAGAGAAAAACATGATATAGATCTTATGCCGGGCGATAGATTGGAAGACTTCAAAGTCGTCCTGAAAAACGTTGGAACAGAAACTGTATACGGCGTGTCTGCCCAAATCAGCACCACAAATCAATACATACTCAAATTTAATGGTCAACAGGGAATAGAGAAAGATACTGCAATCTATGGCGACATTTTGCCTAACCAAACAGCAACAGGATCATATAAGTTTAGCGTCAGTCAAACAGCAACTTCTGCAATAGGTCAGCAAGTTACATTCACGCTTATTATAAGGAATTCAAGGGACAATAGCATAGCAATTAGTGAGTTTAACGCACCAATCGGCGGAAACCTTATCAGGATAGCACTTAATGCCCAGCAGGTCCAAATGGTAATTGCGGATGCCAAAAAAGATACCGCTAGACCTCTCAACGACGGCGATATTGCCATAGAACCCGGCGAGATAATGAATATAAACATCACACTTGAAAACAAAACCGCAAGCACAATAGGATCAATAAAAGCAACTCTTAGAACAGATGATACCCGAGTTAGAGGATTAATTGGAACAACAGAAGTTGATATGGCAACAACTGGAATTACAGTAGATTACGGAACGATGGCAGGCGCTAGCAAGATTGCCAAAGATTTCCAATATATAAAAATACTTAATGACCCAACGCTACTCGGCACTCAAATAAATTTCACACTGGAAATAAAATCAGGTCAAGATATAATCGGAAACGACGCTTTCAAGGTCAAAATAGGTTCTGACATAGTTATTGAAAAATTTACTCCGGATAGCAGACTAAAGCCCGGGGGACCCGCAAGAGAGATTAAGGTCAGTCTAAGAAATGTTACATCAAACGATATAACTAACATTGATGCTGTCCTCACGCCGGATGTGGACGAGTTTAATCTTGTTGACGACACCATTGAGATTGATCTAATCAAAGCTCTTAATACAAAAGACATCTCTTACAGTGCAACCATAGATGCAGATTTTGCCGGATATGTAATATTCAAAATTGAAATCTACGTTGACAACAAATTGATAAATATTGAAACATATAAATACTACTTTGGTATGCGAACTTTGTATGTGTTAGACTGGATAACAGATGACAACGAAGGAGCCAATAGCGATAAAATAGCGGAACCAGGAGAGTCCATCTATCTACAAATAGCCCGTATGAATCCGACCAATGAAACTGCCGTAAATATTGATACAACTCTTACAACAACAAATCCCGCTGTAACAATAACAAGGGCAACCGCTAGCTATGACGACATTTTGCCAGGTGAAATAAAGCAATCAAGGCGGGATTATAGATATATCGTCACACCAGATGTCACATTAATTTCGCCAAGCGGAAGCACCTTAACAGCAAACAGACTTACAGTAGCACCTTCACCTAACTGGACACCAGGGGCATTCGTAGGTAGATTACTTAATCCAAATACAACTCCTGGCGATCCTCAATATTGGTTCCGCATAGTTGCAAATGGAACTGATTATGTAGAAGTCGCATCAACGGTCAATTTACTTGATCCCGATGGCAATGGTATTACAGATGCAGACCCACAGAATAATGACCCATTCCAAATAAGAGTTGCTCCAGAAGGGCAACCTCTTCAATTCATTATCAAGGTTAAGGAAAATGGGGAAGAAATTGGCGAAGAAATATACAATACCCGTATCGGTGGATATATCAGACTACAACCTCCTGCTGGCTATGATGCTTTCAAGGCGACTATCAACGATTCTACAACTATAAGCAGTGCAAACAATGGAAATGGTATTCCAGAACCAGGAGAAAAGATAGAGATAACAATAACCCTGGTAAGCACAGGGACGACAGCTGTAACTGATGTGGTTGCGACGCTAGACAGTGACGAAGATGATGTAGATATTGATCCTAGCTACGACGAAGTAAGCTATGGCTCAACATCCTCATGGACAGGAACGCCAAAGAAGAAAACAGGGAAATTCCGATTCACAATTGACAAAAATACAAAAATGAATAAACTTCTGTTCAAACTACAAATAGAAGGCAAAATCAGCGGTGTTAATAGGGATCTTGGCACAGACTACTTCTATATACCAGTCAAAAGAAACCTGTAAATAACTTTCATAAGGGGCGATCATAAAGATTGCCCCAAAAATATTAAAATATTTACTTATTAGATTATAATTGCCTTATCAATTTCCTTCAAAAGCAAATGTTTCAAAATCTGATTAACGTCATTCCAAAATTTAAAATGAATTGGTATATTTTATAAAAAGTAGTATACTATATATATTAGCATACTAAATATAAAGTAATATACTATGTTTTGATACAAAATTGAGAAAAGATATTACAACACAAAAATTATGGAGGTGCATCAGTGAAAAAATTACCAGATGATGATATTGAAAGCATAATCCCGCCCAAATTTCAAAAGCTTGCCCTGACTTTTGATGACGTTATACTTATCCCAGCCCGATCAGATGTCCTGCCAAATGAAGTTGATGTCCGAACAAACTTTTCAAGAAACATAAGACTTAACATACCTCTTTGCAGTGCTGCAATGGATACTGTAACAGAAGCGCGGCTTGCAATAGCTCTCGCAAGAGAAGGCGGTATTGGAGTTATTCATAGAAACTTCACTCCCGAAGAACAAGCAGATGAAGTTGATAAGGTTAAACGATCGGAAAGCGGTATGATAGTTAAACCCATACATCTTCCCCCCGATAGACCTATAAGCGATGCACTAGAACTGATGGCAAGATTTCACATATCAGGGATACCGGTTACGCAAGAAGGAAAACTCGTCGGCATACTCACAAACAGAGACCTCAGATATGAAGAAGACCTCACAAAGAAGATCGGCGATGTTATGACAAAAGAAAATCTTATCACAGCAAAAGAAGGAATAACTCTTGAAGAAGCCAAAAGGATTCTTCATCAAAATAGGATTGAAAAACTGCCAGTTGTGGATGATAACTTCATGTTGGTGGGGTTGATAACCATAAAAGATATAGACAAAATAAAGCAATATCCAAACTCTTGTAAAGATGAAAAAGGCAGACTGAGAGTCGCAGCAGCGGTTGGACCAGGACCTGATATGAAAGAAAGAGTTTCTGCTTTGATAGAAGCTAATGTCGATGCTATCGTTGTGGATGCAGCACATGGACATTCTGTATCGGTGATAAAAGCAGTTGAGAAGATAAAATCAGATTACAATATTGATGTTATAGCAGGAAACGTGGTTACCCCCGAAGGAACATTGGAGCTCATCAAAGCAGGGGCAGACGCGGTAAAAGTAGGCGTCGGACCTGGAGCTATATGCACTACAAGAGTTGTCGCAGGTGTCGGACTTCCACAAATAACCGCGATCTATGAATGCACAGAAGTAGCAGAAGAACACGGAGTCCCAATAATAGCCGATGGCGGAATAAGATATTCAGGTGACATAACAAAAGCAATAGCAGCAGGCGCAAGTTCTGTTATGATCGGAAGCCTTTTCGCAGGGACAGAGGAAAGTCCAGGTGAGACAATAATATATCAAGGCAGAACATATAAGGCTTATAGAGGTATGGGGTCTATCGGAGCAATGAAAAAGCGAGGAGCAAGGGAAAGATATTTTCAATTCAGTGAATCAAAGACAGAAAAACTAATACCAGAAGGTATTGAAGGCAGAGTGCCATATAAAGGTATTTTAGGTGATTACGTCTACCAATTAGTCGGCGGATTAAGACATGGAATGGGCTATTGTGGGACACGAACCATTGAAGAATTAAGAAAAAATGCTAAATTCGCAAGAAATACAAACGCAGGATTAAGAGAAAGCCATCCACACGACATTATAATCACAGAAGAAGCACCAAATTACTCTATTCAATAAAATGTTTCAACAAGGAAAATAAACAAAGAGGAGGGAAGAAAAATGAAAAATATTATAATATTTTTGTCTGCAATAGTCATTTGTTTTCTTATATTTACCAATATAAAAGCTGACATAAATGATAGTTTAGTTCTTGCATTGTCCTTTGATACAGGCAATACAATCGTTGACATGTCAGGACAAAAGAATAAAATAACTGTTAATGGAGCCCCAAAATGGGTCGATGGTTATTTTGGAAAAGCATTATATTTCGATGGGAGATCAGCAGTAGTAGCACCATATATCCCCCTCAAAAACAAAAGCTTTACCGTTCAGCTATGGGTAAAACCAGATATGATCGGAGACCAAGAAATAGCTTTCTCTCAACATGATTCAAGTGCAGCTAATCTGAGCCTGCATCTTAGAATTTACAACACTGGCGCGGTCCGCTTCGGTTTTTATAGCAATGATCTGGATTCTCCTGCAAATACTATAAAAAAGGGAGAATGGCATAATCTTACATTCATTTTTGATTCATCAGACAAGTCAAGAAAAATATATGTAGATGGAAGTAAAGTGGCATCTGATATATCAGCTTCTGATTATATCGGTTCAAAAGGCGAAACGAAAATAGGGGCTTGGGAGAGACCAGATAAACCAGAGTTTTACCAGTCTTTTAACGGCATCATAGACGAAGTAAGAGTTTGGTTAAGACCATTGAAAGATGAGGAAATATTAGAAGGTATGAATACGAAAATGGCAACAGAACCAAAAGGGAAGCTCATTACCAAATGGGCAAGCATAAAAAACCAATAGAAACAAATTAAATTGACAATACAATCTCAATGCGATTTAATCCATCATTTAGATCAAGTCTCATAAAAAGAAGGTTTTTTCCGATCCATTTTACTGTTCTAGCGTTTGATGATACGAGGTTAAACATAGAATGATCATCCCATATAACCAAACCATATGGCATACGTTTTATAGATTCTATTTCAAATTCCATAATAAGTTTTTCTCTGTCTCTTGATGGATAAAACCTTGATATCGTGGGAATTTCCCTTTCTATATAATAGCGTGATTCAAATGGCGGTTGAGCGTAGTTTCTTATCTCAACAGGCGTCATCTGCCCTTCTTTGAATACGAGATGGCATTCGCTATCATAATAAAAAAACATCAGAGGATATGGAGGTTTTCTTTTCGGTTCTGGCGGGAGGAAAAAGTTAATTTCAGATTGCTGAGAAATTATGCTATCAAAGAGCATATAACATGCTTCTGTCCGATCAAAAATTCCCCTATAAAAATTTATTGCATCGCTTAAAGAAAAAGCCTGTATTTGATCATTAGATTCAACTTCACTGAAAAAGCTATCGGTTAAACTCGTAAGTCCTGCGATCGTCCCTTTGCTATAAACGTCATAGCTTTCGTATTCCATATCATAAGCGTTCAATTCTTGGACAAAAGCCAAAAACCTATTCCATTGGCTATTTTTCAAATATTCTTCAAAAAGCCTTTTTCCATAGGAATTATCACTATCTGAACATAAGCCAGACATCCATAATGACCTCGGATTAGCTGAGAAAACAAAAGGGTTATTTGTGTGAAAAACAGCATTCAAATCAAGCGATGAATTCTCTATTGCAACCATTCCATTAGCCGACGGATTTGGAATATTATAATGGTCCTTTGATGGGAAAAAGAAACTCCAAGGACAACCCTTATCTGATGTCTCATCTTCCCAACGATAACCATAAAATCCTATGCAATCAAGCTCATTAAGGACTTGTATTACCACTGGTGATCTGAAATCAGAACAGATTATCCTTCCATCTGACCATGGTAGGACAGATTTAACTTTCTTCTGTTCGGAGATCACAAGCTCGGGAAGTCTTTGACGAAGGATAACAGTTTCTTCCGCCTTTGATGATGGAATAAAACCGATTTCATCAAAAATGACTGACGGTTCTATCATTATAACAACATCGTCACCAAATTCTGAATGTCCGTAAGAGATGATCTCTTTAACTTCCCAAGCGGATTTTCCATCAAGTATCCATGTAACAGGGATAGCGTGCTTGTGAGCCAGTGCAGATATGAGCTTTGCCCCTTCTGTTGGTTTCAGCCCATTATATTTCGGTTGATTTGACAACACTGAACAGAGAAAAATATAGGTCAACTTATTATCCATACTAATTAAGCGATCGATAGTGCGGATCAATGATTACTGATCACTGTCTAGCCATTGCTTCAAGCTTTTCAATACGCTTATGTATCGGTGGGTGAGTGCTGAGAAGTGCTGTAATACCATCATGTCTAAAAGGATTAACTATGAACATATTTGAGACCGAAGGACTCCCAATATTTAGTGGTCTATTTTTAGCGATAGCCTCCATCCTTCTTAACGCATGAGCCAAAGATAACGGTTTACCAGAGATTATGGCTCCATCCCTATCCGCCTTGTATTCCCTCGTCCTAGATATCGCCAATTGAAGCAATAATGCAGCAATCGGAGCAAGAATAGCAAGAAAAAGAAATCCCAATATGCCTCCACTATTATCATCATCATCGCCCCTGAATCCGCCGAACATCGCCGCCCATCTAGCCATATTTGCTAACATTGTTATTGTTCCAGCCATAGTCGCAGCAACTGTGCTAAGCAAAGTATCTCTATTTTTTATATGAGCCAATTCATGACCTAATACACCTTCAATCTCGTCAATAGAAAGCGAGCTCATAATTCCAGAAGTAACCGCGACAACCGCATGTTTTGGGTCTCTTCCCGTAGCAAAAGCATTTGCAACTTCCGAGGGGACAATATAAACTTTCGGCATAGGAAGATTAGCTTTTTCTGCCAATCTTTTTACTATACGATATAGTTCAGGCGCTTCATTTGGACTTAGTTCCTGTGCCCTATACATAGCAAGCACAATTTTATCGCTAAACCAATAAGTGCCAAAATTCATCAAAACAGCAAACACAAAAGCTATAATCATACCATCTAGTCCACCTATTGCTTGTCCGACCAATATTAACAAAACAGTCAAAACAGCCATAAGCAAACCAGTTTTGAAAATACTCATATATGATACCTCCTAAAAGCCATTATATGTCTTATCTTCTAAAGAATTGAATTAACTGATGAATTTGCTTGATTATTTTATCAATTAGAGTTAATATATATAACAACATTAGGATACACTTCTCAGGATACACTACTCACTTATGATTTATTGAATTATTTTTTATTGGGGTAGTGTATCCTTCTTTTGTTTTTTTATGCAATACCTATTTGCCAATAATTTGAACTGGACTGAGAAGAGATAATAATAAAATACGACTTAACATAATTTTGCCCTCCCTTTTGAAAATCAATAAAACTAAATAAGCCTTCTGCTAAAGAAATATCTATCAAATCACCTCCAATTTCGTCAATTTTCAATTAATCTTTTGACATTTTTAACATTACACAATATTTCACCATTAACAAGCGTAATAGAAACGTCATCTCCAACGGAAACATCGGACACGCTTTTTATCATCTTGTTATCTACTGATTTTCTACAAAAACTATATCCCCTTTTCAGAACTGACAAAGGGCTAAGAGTATCAAGTTTCGCTACGAATATATTGAAATCCTCCCTATTTTTTTCTATTATTTGGTGAATTAGATCAACTAGTTTTTGCTTCATATTATTGACGTGATTTTGGGCATTAGATGCCATCATCGGTATCCCAGCATAAAGAAATTTACTTTGATATTCAAGAATATATCGCCTAGTTTGTTCTATTCTTTTGACGATGATATCATGGGCTCTTTGCAAGAAAAAATCTATATTTTGCTGATACAAACGTATTATGTTACGTACATCCGCAGATTTCATCCGACGATCATAGGTTTCTAAAAGATTTTGTTCTTGTCCAATTTTATTTTTTATGCCAAGATACAATCTATTTTGCCTCATCTCCAATTCTCTGACAAGATCAGCCTTATTTGGGACAACCATCTCTGCCGCAGCAGACGGCGTCGGGGCTCTCAAATCCGCTACGAGATCAGATATTGTCCAGTCAATTTCATGTCCGACAGCGGAGATCACAGGAATCCTGCTCATATATATGCTTCTAGCAACTATCTCTTCATTAAACGACCACAAGTCCTCAATAGACCCTCCGCCTCTGCCAATTATTAAGACGTCAATATCGTCTAATTTATTCATATAATCAATAGCTTGCGCGATCTCATTAGCAGAACCTTCCCCTTGAACTGATACCGGATATATGAGTATATTTACATTGTGAAATCGCCTTCTTGTAATGGTCAGAATATCTCTGATCGCCGCTCCTGTCGCAGACGTAATAACACCGATCTTTCTTGGCAAAAAAGGTATTGGCTTCTTATGTTCTTGATCGAATAACCCCTCTGCATAAAGCCTTTGCTTCAACTGTTCAAAAGCCAACTGCAAAGCACCAATACCCAATGGCTCAATTCTGTATACTACTATCTGATAATTCCCTTTTGGTTCATAGACGCTAATTTTGCCCCAAAGGATTATGCTAATGCCATTTTCAGGCATAAATTTTAAACTTTCTGCTATACCTCTGTATATCACGCAATCAATTTGGCTATTTTCGTCTTTGAGTTTGAAATAGATATGCCCCGAGAACGGTCTGCTTAAATCTGATACTTCTCCCTCCACCCAAATATCAGACAAAGGGCTTTCTTCAAGAATAGCTTTTATTGCTCTTGTCAACTCACTGACTTTGTAAATATGTTTCTCTTCAAATAGAGACATAATTTTAAAAATAAATTAAAGATTTGCCCGAGATGCAAATAAACCATTTTCCCCAAACGTTTAGTTGTCAATTAGATTTTTTCTTTTGCATACAAGATTTATATTTCTAAAATAATCATACTATTTCATAAACCCTTCTAATTGACAATGATCTGCCTGTAAACTGGTCAATTTCAATGACAACAGCAGAAATACAGACATTACCTTTTGGAACTTCAAACTTCGTGGGCATTTGTGTTAAGAATCTTTTGATAATCAAATCGGTTTTCGTCCCTATAATTGAATCAACAGGACCCGTCATCCCGACATCAGTAATATAAGCGGTTCCGTTAGGAAAAATGGTTTCATCAGCAGTTTGGACGTGCGTATGAGTCCCAATTACAGCACTAACTCGACCATCTAGAAATCTGCCAAGAGCAATCTTTTCAGAGGTCGCCTCTGCGTGAAAATCAACGACTATTATTTTAGTTTTTTCATAAATGAGAGGTAAAATACTTTCAGAGACTCTAAAAGGGTTATCTAAAGGTTGCATAAACACACAACCAGAAAGATTGATCACTCCAATCGTCAGATCATCCTGATCATTATTAATTTTCTTGAAAGTCCAACCTTTTCCGGGGACGCCTTGTGGATAGTTTGCAGGTCTGATTATTCTATCGTCTTTGTCTATATAATCTATTATCTCTTTCTTATCCCAGACATGGTTACCTGTGCTTATAATATCTATGCCATTTGAGATTAGTTCATTCGCAGTCTCAGGGGTGATCCCCATTCCGCCTGCAAGATTTTCGCCGTTGGCTATGGTTAGATTAATTTGATGTTGATCCTTTAGACGTGAAATATTTTCTACAACCGCAGAACGACCTGGTTGACCAATAATGTCACCTATGAAAAGGACTTTTATCATAATAAAAAAATTTAAAGATTAAAGATCGGAAGATTCAAAATATTAAAGGCATAATATCAGACCTGCCCCCGATCTTTAATTAGCAATTCTATTTTGCGTATTCTACTGCACGAGTTTCGCGGATTGCGGTCACTTTTATCATACCCGGATACTTATGTTCAAGCTCCTCTTCTAACTTTCTCGCAATATCCTTCGCTAACTGTGAAGCGCCAAAATCGTCAACAATGTCATGTTGAACAATCACCCTTATCTCTCTACCAGCTTGGATAGCATAGGCTTTATCTACACCTTCAAAGGAATCAGCGATCTCTTCGAGTTTTTGCAGTCTTTTTATATAATGCTCGAGTGTTTCTCTTCTAGCACCTGGGCGAGCAGCGGATAAGACATCCGCAGCGTGAACTAATATTGCAAGAACTGTATGGGGCTTAACGCCCTCTTCATGATGAGCTTCAATTGCATGGACAATTACACCTGATTCTTGATATTTCCTTGCTAGCTCAGCACCAATTTGAGCATGTGTGCCTTCATATTCATGGTTGACCGCTTTACCAATATCGTGAAGAAGACCTGCTCGCCTAGCCAAAGCTTCATTTTCACGAAGTTCCGCAGCCATCATCCCGGCAAGCAAAGCAACTTCTTTTGAATGCTGAAGGGCATTTTGACCGTAACTAGTTCGGAATTTCAGTATACCCAATAATTTGATTTCCTCTGGATGAAGCCCATGCACATTGACATCAAGTGCAGCCTGCTCGCCTTCTTCTCTTATCCTCTCTGCGATCTCTTCTCTGGCTTTTTCTGTGATCTCCTCTATTCTTGCAGTATGTATTCTGCCATCTGCAATAAGCCTTTCAAGTGCTATTCTGGCTACTTCTCGGCGAATTGGGTCAAATCCTGATAAGAAAACTGTTCCCGGAGTATCATCAATCGTCAGATCAATTCCTGTTGCAGTTTCCAATGCCCTGATATTTCTACCTTCGCGACCTATAATCCTACCCTTCATCTCATCATCATGTAAAGAGACAGCTGTAACGGTAGTTTCTGACACATGATCAACCGCACATCTCTGTATAGCGAGACTTATGATCTCTCTCGCACGTTTGTCAGCTGTTTCAAGGGCTTGTTCTTCTATTTTTCGGATCATCGCCGCTGCTTCGTGTTTCGCCTCATCCCGCATACGCATTATAAAAGCCTCTTTTGCTTGCTGTGGAGAAAGTCCGGATAACTTTGAGAGAATAGCCCTTTGCTCATTCTCAATTTGGCTTAACTGCTTTTCTCGTTCATCAAGCAATTTTTCCTTTTCCAAAAGCTTTTGTTCTTGGGCATTGATCGCTTGTTCCTTTGAGTCAATTATCTCAACCTTTCTATCTATGCTCTCCTCTTTGGCATTAAGCCTTCTTTCCAGTCTTTGCAATTCAGAGCGCTTCTCTTGGGTCTCCCTTTCAAAATTTGCGCGAAGTTTATATAATTCATCTTTCGCAAGAAGTTCAATCTCTCGTCTTTTATCAGCAGCTTCTTTTTGAGACCTAGCTAATATCTCTTTCGCTTTGGTCTCTGCCGATCTTAATGATATCTTTCCTATAATGGACCGTATCAGATAACCCAAAGCGATACCAAACAAACAGAAAATAATTGAAATTAACACCTTATCTATATTAAACACCTCCGACCTAAAAAAACAGATTGCAAAAATTTAATTTTAATAGAATCCTAACTTACCTTTATCAGTATTCTTTTAACTTCCTTGATTACACCAAGCTTATCAATATACTTTATCTCCGCCCCATTAGAAGTAGCCATTTATTCTAAATTTTATAACTAAATTATCAGCTATAACTTTATAAAGACCTTCTTTATCAATGCTTTTTAATTATATTTTATCATAAATCTAGCAATATAATCAAGAAGCCTGAAAATTATGTATTGATCACTGTTCAACAGCTTTTGGCGGTTTAAGTGTTAATGCTATTATAGATGCAACTAAACATGCAATTCCACTTATTACAAATGCAGGCAACCACCCATTAAGTATATCTCTGATACTCCCTGCCATTATAGGCCCAATAATTCCACCTATACCATAAGCAGTAAAAACAAAGGGATAGTTTTGACCAACATTTTTAGTTCCAAAGAAGTCCGCTGTTGCAGTTGGATACAAAGCAAAATTACCGCCAAAGTTAAATCCTATAATCGTCGCGCCAAGATAGAGTAAATATTGGTTACCGCCCATAGCATAAAATAAAAGCATCATAATGCCCTGAGACAAACACATAAGGAAAAGCGATAATTTTCGCCCTATTTTATCTGAGACAGTTCCCCAAATTATCCGCCCAATGCCATTAGCAAGAGAATAGAAAATAGCCATAGCAGTCCCAGCAATAGCACTTGCCTGTTCAGCAGAAAATCCACCTCTATCTTGCAAAGCTTCAATTCCAAATAGCTTGATAATACCAATTGTCATAAGCCCAGCCATACCGGTAAAAATAAACATAATCCAAAGACCGTAAAATTGAGGTCTGCGAAGCATAGCAGATGGCGAAAAATCTACCGAAGCAACAGGTTTTCCCTTTTTTGGCTCTGGAGGAACCCAACCTTTAGGCTTCCATCCCTCTGGCGGATTGACCATCCAGATAGAACCAATAAGCACAAGGACAGCAAACGCTATTCCATAGAATAAAAATACCTTGAGGACTCCAAAGTTTTCAAGTAAATGCCCCCAATTATCAGCCAATTTCATCCAGATAAGCGCACCGAAACCAAACCCCGCAACAGCTAGCCCAGTTATAAGTCCCTTTTTATCAGGAAACCATTTCATACCCACAGAGATCGGACAGACATAACCCAATCCAATACCAGCACCGCCTATAAGACCAATAAATATAACTTGTGCAATGAAGTTTTGTCCGAATAAACCGCCCAAAACATATCCTAATCCTAGCATTATTCCGCCGATCATTGCGACCTTTCTTGGTCCAGATTTCGCTTGCCATTTCCCAGCAAACACCATCACCAAAGCAAAAGCGGCGAGCCCTACTGAGAAAATGACCTGAGTTTGAGTCTTTGAAAAGTTAAATGTATTCGCAGGATCAGGAAGCTTTCCTGATAAATAAGGAGTAAAAACGCTCCATGCGTAAATTGCGCCAAGACATAATTGGATAAGTATAGCACCTAAAACAACCAACCATCTATTAATGACTTTATCAGATGATCCCATTAAACAATACCTCCGAGATATTAAATCTCCAAAAATAAAACGGGGTGCCAAATGACACCCCATTTATGAAAAGAATCTTTACTTACTTTTCCGCCCTTCTACCAATGAAGTGACAATGCTTGGATCTGCAAGAGTCGTAGTATCACCAAGATCACTTACCGAGCCTTCGGCAATCTTTCGGAGAATGCGTCTCATAATTTTTCCACTACGAGTTTTTGGCAAACCATCTGCAAATTGAATAACATCAGGTTGAGCGATAGGACCTATCTCCTTACGGACATGTAAGATCAATTCTTTAATGAGATCATCGGTCTTTTCAACACCTTCACGGACAGTTACATAAGCATAAAGAGCTTGTCCTTTGATCTCATGTGGCATTCCAACAACCGCTGCTTCTGAGACAGCAGGATGGCTGACCAATGCACTTTCAACCTCAGCAGTTCCAATACGGTGACCAGATACGTTGACGACATCGTCTATACGTCCCATCAACCAATAATCGCCATCTTCATCTATTCTACAACCATCGCCAGTGAAGTAAAGGTCATTATACATAGTGAAGTATGTCTCAATGAAACGTTCATGGGCACCATACATAGTTCTAAACATACCGGGCCAAGGCTTTTTAATGCATAGTTTTCCGCCTTCATTAATATCGCATTCAGTTCCATCATCACGCAGGACAACAGGCTCAACGCCGAAAAATGGACGAGATGCACTACCGGGTTTCAACGTATGGGCACCAGGCAACGGAGTAATGAGAATACCGCCTGTTTCTGTCTGCCACCAAGTATCAACAATCGGACATCTGTTCTTGCCAACGTGCTCATAATACCACATCCAAGCTTCGGGATTGATCGGTTCTCCGACAGTTCCCAATAAACGTAAACTAGAAAGATCACATTTATTAACCCATTCTTCGCCTTCACGAGCCAAAGCACGAATGGCAGTAGGAGCGGTATAGAATATGTTCACTTTAAATTTATCAACAACCTGCCAAAACCTGCTTGGGTCTGGATAAGTCGGAACACCTTCAAACATAAGTGAAGTTGCACCATTTGCCAAAGGTCCATAGACAATGTAGCTATGACCTGTTACCCAACCAATGTCTGCAGTGCACCAATAGGTATCCTCATCGTGAATATCAAAGATATATTTATGCGTTAAAGCAACAAATACCAAGTAACCACCAGTTGTATGTAATACACCTTTGGGCTTACCTGTTGAACCGGAGGTATAAAGAAGGAAAAGAGTATCCTCCGCATTCATAACTTCTGGTTCGGAATTGACAGATGCATTAGCCATTTCATCATGCCACCAAGTGTCTCTACCTTCTGTCATATTGACCTGAGTGTCATTCCGTTTAACTACTATTACCTTTTCAATGGTCGGACATGACTTTAAGGCTTCATCAGCGATGCTCTTCAATCCTATGGATTTACCGGCACGTAGGGAAACATTACTGGTAATAAGAAGCTTACAGCTAGAATCTTGAATACGGCTTGCAAGCGAATCTGCACTAAAACCACCAAATACTACGGAATGTATAGCACCAATACGAGTGCAAGCTAACATCGCAATCGGCAGTTCAGGGATCATCGGGAGATATATAGCAACCCTATCGCCCCTTTTGACGCCTTTACTTTTTAGGACATTGGCAAATTTGCAGACCTCTCTGTGCAAGTCTTGATAGGTCAATACTCTGACGTCTTCCTCTGGTTCACCTTGCCAGATGATAGCAGCTTTGTTTTTACGCCAAGTTTTTAGATGACGATCAAGACAGTTATAACTTACGTTCAGTTGACCATCTTCAAACCATTTAATATCTATAATGCCCTTCTGGGTATCCCAAGTATATTCACGAGCTTTGGTAGGTTTTTTAAACCAATCAAGTATCTCGGCTTCCCTCAGCCAAAACTTATCGGGCTCTTTGACTGATTCTTCATACATCTGCTGATACTGTTCCATAGATTTGATATGGGCATTTTTTGAAAATTCCGGCGGAGGGGGAAATTTTCTTGTTTCCGCCATAAATGAACTGATCGAGGCTTTTTTATTTTCCGACATAAAGCTTTATCCTCCTAATTTTTTTATTAATTAAACCAAACTACCGAGTTTATTTTTTAATATAATTGTATGACATTAGTCATATTAAGTTTAAAAAACTGAAATTATTCAATGATCACCTCCAATATCTGAGTAATCTTCGACTTATCGTCATAAATTCAGTTGTTGATATAAAAGTTGGAAATTAATCTCATCATTAACCAATTGTGTTGCACGTTCTATTTTTCTCTTATCACTTATACGCATAGTGCTCATAATGTCTTCAACTCTTTGCACCACAGTAAGGGTATCACTGCGGACAACCATAATCGGCACTTCTCGTTCTTCTGCCATAGCAATAATAACATCATTTGGATAAAGGTTACCAGTTAATATCAAACATTGAGTATTAGTTTCAAGTGCAGCGAGTTGAATATCACCCCTATCCCCACCAGTTATAACAGCCTTGCTTCTTATCTTTCGGAAATAACTTAATGCTCCTTCAACGTTCATAGCACCAACACTGAAACGCTCAACGAGTTCGTCTTGTTTATGTTTACAACAAATAATTTCTCCGCCAAGTGACTCTGCAAGTTCGCGTATCGTAACAGACATTAAGAATGGATCGTTAAGCAAAACACCAAGCACGTTGATGTTTTTGCTTGCGAGGTAAGGTAAAACCCTGCGTTGGATATAATCAAGCTTCGGTAATTCGACTTGATTTATAATAATGCCAGCAATTCTATCGCCTAGCAAATCTTTAACCATCAAAAGATCGTCAACAAATACTTCTTTCTTTGCGTTGTCAATAACAATGACTTTCGCATCTAGGCGATTTATCATATCCTTTGAAGAAAGCCCGAGCAATGATCCCTCGCCAAATATCACTGTGCCTTCAACGATGATAATATCTTTATCCTTTGAAATTTCGTTATGAGCTTTAATGAATTTCTCATCAAGTTTTAAATTTTCTCCGCTATATGCCTGTGCTATCACATCTTGGGTCATGATCACTGGCGACACATATTCAGGAGAATCCTTTAACTCCAGTATATCACAAACGACTGACGCATCAGAATCAACAACAACACCATCCATAGTTGTGGGAAACATTCCCAACATTTTCATATAACCAATCTTGAATCCATCTGACTTTAGCCTTTTTCCCAGCCCCAAAGCTACAAGAGTTTTACCACAATATTCACAAGTTGAGGTAATGAACAACGTTTTCATTTAACAAAATCTCCTTTATTAGTAACTAGTAGTTAGTAAATATCTACTGCTACAAATACCTACCGACTACTATTTACTAGAAAATATCTATATTTCCACGCTGATTCTGCAGTCAACTGCAATGGCGCCTTTTCCTACTGGCATTACCATCAAAGGGTTAATATCCATTTCAATAATTTCTGGGAAATCGGTAACCAACTGTGACAACCTGACAATTGCAGTGACGATACTCTGCATATCTGCGGGTTCCTCTCCCCTGACTCCTCTGAGCAACGGCAAGGAACGTATCTCATTTATCATAGCAGTTGCTTCATGGCGATCAATTGGTGCTATTCTGAATGAGACGTCCTTTAAGACCTCAACATATATTCCCCCTAATCCAAACATCAACATTGGTCCAAAATCGGGATCTTTAGCCATTCCTAAAATAACTTCTTTCCCACGAGGGATCATCTGGTTTACGGTTACACCAAGTATTAAAGCAGACGGCATAAAACGCCTTGCAGATGATATAATTTCTTCAAAAGCCCGTTCAACTTCAGCAGGACCATTAAGCCCCAATCTAACACCACCTATATCGGATTTGTGCAAAATATCTGGCGATGCGATTTTTAAAACAACAGGATAACCGATCTGATTTGCCAATTCTGCCGCTTCATGCCCTGTCTCTGCCAAACCTATTTTTGGGACGGTAAAACCATATTCGGTCAAGACCTCCATAGCATCTGAACCAGCAATTGTCCGTTCACTTTGCTTTACCGCTTTGGCTAGACACTTAGCTACTTTTTCTCTATCTACCTGTATTCTTTCTTCTATAATTTCTCTCGGATTATTCTTCCAATTTGCATATTTACTGGCAACTTCCAATGCGGATACTGCTCGTTCTGGATTTGGAAAATTAGGAATTTTATTTTCATCCAAAATTTTTATTCCTCCTTCAACGCTATGACCGCCCATAAATGATGTGACAACAGGTTTATCTCCGCCTGTGAAAGTATTAACTATATATTGTGCTGTTAATTCCGGTTCAGTCATCGCCTGTGGAGTGAGTAAAACAAGCAAGGCATCGGTATTTTTATCATTTTTTATCGCTTTGAGGGCTGAGAGATATCTATCCGCTTTTGCATCGCCTATCACATCAACAGGGTTATATAGCGCAGCAGTTGATGGAAGTGACTTTCGTAACAATTCAATTGTTTCTGTTTGAAAACTAGACATCGTCAATGATGATTTCTCGCATGCATCCGCAGCAATTATTCCTGGTCCGCCTGCATTTGTCAATATTGCAAGCCTGTTGCCCTTTGGTAAAGATTGATATGCCAAGACAAGCGCATAATCAAATAATGCTTCCATAGTTGGTGCGCGAAGTATGCCACACTGCTTGAATGCTGATATAAACGCATTTTCAGAACCAGCAAGTGTTCCTGTATGTGATGACGCTGCTTTTGCTCCTGCTGCTGTGCTACCTGCTTTGAAAAGAATAACTGGTTTCTTTTTTGTTGCCTCAAAAGCTGATTTCATAAACTTTTTTCCATTTTTGACGCCCTCAATATACCCAAGAATTACATTAGTCTCTGGATCATCGGCAAGAACTGTCAGCAGATCCGCTTCATCAACGTCCATTTTATTTCCCATACTGATAAATTTTGAAAATCCGATATTCTCTTTTATCGCCCAGTCTAATATAGCAGTGCCAAGTGCACCAGACTGAGAAAAGAAAGCAATCTTCCCTTGTGGAGGCATTCCTGCTGCGAAAGATGCATTAAGTTTAGAATATGTATCCATAACGCCCAAACAGTTGGGACCAATAACGCGAATTCCAAGCTCCTTTGTTTTATGTGCTAATTCCTGCTCAAGTTTGGCTCCTTCCGAACCAGATTCTTTAAAGCCAGCGGTAATTATTATAACCGAGTCTATTCCCTTTTTTCCACAGTCTTCAATTGCCGAAATTATGAACTGACTGGGTATCACTATGACAGCCAAACCAATATGCTCTGTAACTGCATTAACATTTGGGTAAGCCTTGAGACCAAGTATCTCATCAGCTTTTGGATTAATCGGATAGATGCGTCCAGTAAAACCATTATCTATAAGATTCTTGACAACCTCGTATCCCACCTTTCCAGCCTCTCTAGAAGCTCCTATAACAGCTACAGAACTTGGCTTAAAGAAATTTTCTAGCATAACTGATTCCCCTATAAAGAGGTTAAAGGTTAAAAATTGAAGAAGGTCAAAGCAGAAAACCTTCTAAAAATTAAAAAACCTTCCAATTGTCAGATTTTCACTGTGTAAATTTTCCCATTGCTCTTTTATAAAGCTTTATGTATTCCCTTGCAGAATTTTGCCAAGAAAAGTCAGATTTCATACAATTTGCTACAATATTCTGCCAAGCATTTTTGTCATTGTAATATAAATCTACCGCCTTTTTAACAGCAGATACAAAACTATGAGATGATATCTCATCAAACAAAAAACCTGTTCCATCTCTTGTTGTATGATCATATTCTTTGACAGTATCAGCTAATCCTCCGGTTCTACGGACAACAGGAACAGTTCCATACCTCATAGATATAAGCTGACCTAGCCCACTTGGCTCGTAACGTGACGGCATAAGAAATATGTCACTTCCAGCATAAATGCGTCTTGCCAGAGAATCATCAAACATCAGTTTTACTTTAATGCTATTTGGAAAATCATTGGCAAGTTTTTGAAACATCTGACGATAATGATCATCGCCAGTACCAAGCAGGACAAGTTGTGCGCCAGTTGATATTATCTCAAATGCGGACTCTGTTATTAAATCTGGGCTTTTTTGATATGTCAATCTCGATACATAGCCTAACAAAGGTGAGTGTGAGTTCTCAGGCAAACCTAGCTCTCTTTGAAGTGCGACTTTATTTTCAACTTTGTTATGAATCGTCGATAGATCATACCTGACCGCAATATTGATGTCTGTTGACGGGTTCCATTCATCATAATCTATGCCGTTGATCACGCCGTAAAGATCACTAGACCTGAAACGAAGTAGGCTATCAAGTTCGTGTCCATATTGTGGAGTTTGTATTTCCCTGCTATATTGGTTACTTACTGTACTTATAACATCAGAATATGCTATGCCTGCTTTAACATAATTGATCTTATCGTGAAATTCAAGCTTTTCCATCTTGAATTCTTCCCAACTTATATCAATATACGGCAACAATTCCTTAGAAAATATACCTTGATAACCAAGATTATGTATTGTAAAGACTGTCGCAGTTTTACTGAAAAATGGGTCTTCACGATAGAGCGTCCTTAAATAAACGGGGATCAATCCTGTATGCCAATCATGACAATGGAAAACATTTGGCTTAAAGTCCAACAATTTCACTAATTCTATACAAGCCTTATTAAAAAACGCAAACCTATATCCATCGTCTTCATACCCATAAATATCATTTCTGCTCAGTATGCTATTATGCTCAATAAAATATGTTTTGACAGGGAAATCAACATAACTTACTTTGGCTTCATAATTAAACCCACTCATTGAAAATTTAAGGCGATCTGAGAGTTCTTTTAGCCCATATTTATAACTGTCAATGAAGCCATATTTTGGTATTGCCACTCTGACATCCATATTCCCAAGATTAGCTAAAGCCTTTGGAAGAGAACCCAATACATCCGCAAGACCACCTGTTTTTGCGTATGGAAACATTTCAGATGCAGAGAATAGGATACTTAAACTTTCTTCTAAACTCATCTTCATTCTATTTTCTTTTCAAAGAAGCCTGTAATCATCCGAAAAGATAACAACTACATAGTTATAGGTAAAATCGACATCCGATAGATCAAAGGGGCGCAAAGTTTTGATAAAATAATTATATCTTATCAGCTTTTATTAGTCAATGGAATAAACTGAGCTTCAGAAATTCTCAACGTAATCTTCTAAACGCTTGTGAATACAAACCCGCATGGCTATTAAAATGTAGAGGGGGAATTCGCACTCATCGTTTTTCTGTCAGAAACAGTTTAATTCCTTATACTATGAAGAATTACAGGCGATTTGTCACAAAATTTCATGAACGCGAATTTGCTCATAGAGATCGCTGTAAGTCTCTGTGATATATGACTTTTAGCGATTATGTATTAAATTCCTGTCATTGACGTTCGTTGAGATTTTCCAAAGCCTTTTATTTTCTCTTTACTTATAAGTGGCTGTATGGTATAATTTTTGAATGTAAAATTAAGTTATTTTTGGGTGGTTTGGAGTAAGTTTGTCAACCAAGCGAATAAAACATTTTATTTACTATATTTTGGCTATCATTATAAGCCAAATTATATTACAAACACCAAGAAAACTTGCATTAAAACTTGGAGCGCTTATTGGGGACTTAGCTTTTCTCTTATTAAAGAAGGAAAAGGCGAAAGCAATTAAAAACTTATCACTTGCCTTTGGAGAAGAGAAAAGCCAAAAAGAGATAATATCTATATGCCGTAGTTGTTTTAGGAATCTGGGAAAAGGTCTAATTGAGTTTTTTCAACTTCCGAAGCTGAACCACAATAACATTGGTAATATAGTGAGAATTGAGGGAAGAGAAAATATAGAGAAAACATTAGAAAAAGGAAAAGGCGGAATAATCCTAACCGCTCATATCGGAAACTGGGAACTTGTTGGAGCGACATTTCCACTTAACGGATATAAGTCAAATACAATAGTTAGACCAGAAAAAATTCCAAGATTAGATAGATGGGTAAATCAAAGAAGGGAAAAAACAGGGCTAAAATGTATAGGACGTGGGGCGTCAATAAAAAATGCATTACAATGTTTAAAACGGAATGAACTACTTGGGATTTTGGCAGATGTGGACACAAAAGTCGACGGAGTTTTTGTTGATTTTTTTGGACACCCCGCTTATACACCGCGAGGTCCTGTGAATATAGCTCTAAAAACAGGTTGTGATCTGCTTCCAACATTTATTATTCGCCAAAAAGATGATACACACAAGATGATCGTTGAGAAAGCAATAGAACTAAAAATAACAGGCGATACAGAAGAAGACATAAGGTATAATACAGCAATCTTTACAAAGGTAATTGAATCGTATATAAGAAAATATCCAGAACAATGGATTTGGGTCCATGATAGATGGAAAACGAAGCAGTTTTCTAATATGAAGCTTGACAAATAGTCAAATTTTCAAGTTTTCTATAACAATTCAGCCGATATGAGTTGAGTTATGCTACAAATAAATTGACAAGAAATACTAATGATGAGATTTATAACAAATATTTCAATTTTTGCTTTTATATTATTATTTTTCATAGGTTGTGGAAAGGATAGTGATAATCAAAATAATTTACCGCCAGCAGGGGTTGAACAAGAACTTGGCAGTTTTTCGTTTGTGCGACTGCAAAAAGGACAAACTAGATGGAAATTGGAAGCTAAATCAGCTAGTGTTATGGAATTTGGATTAACCAAGATAGATGACGTAAGACTTGTAATTTTCAGCGATAATCCATCAAAAAACATTGATATACATAGCGATAAAGGCGAGGTAAATCAGTCAACCTATGATGTCAAACTTATTGGAAATGTCAGAGGAAAACTATCAGATGGCGGATATTTGACAACTGATGAGGTCTTTTGGAGCGAAGATAATAAAACATTATTTACTTTACCTGGTACAAAAGTTAAAATTGTCTATAAAAACTCTACAATAATTGGGGAGGAGATGAGCGCCAAACCAGACTATGAGATCGTAGAGATGAAAAATGTAACATGTATTACAAAAAAAATGGAGGGGAAAGAGTAAAAAGGTTACGAATAACAATTTGGATGATCAATTCGTAGCAATTTTACTATCTTGATATAAAATGAGAAAAATATATATCACATCTGTTTTAGTATTCTGTTTAGCTGTTATAGGTGTAATCAGTGCAACAGAAGAAAATATCGTTTATTACAGTTACAGTGCGAGAAGTATGACTATCAACAAAAAAGAGGGTTTTACAGTTCTCAAGGGCAATGTGAAAGCAATCAAACTTGATGCCCAAAAAAAGGATACAGGAGAATTTGTGAACTCTGATCAACTTACGATCTATTTCAAAAAAGACGAAAAAACAGGCGAACTAACAGAAGAAGTAATAAGAACTGAGGCTATGGGAAATGTCAAAATGAAGCAAGGAGATATGACAGTAACTTGCTTACGTGCAGTTATGGTTTATGAACCTGAAGAAGTGATCAATATGGAGGGCTCAAAAGAATCTCCTGCAATTGCCGATGATGGAAAAAACAGAATAGAAGCACCAATTATAAAATATTTTCGGAAAGACGATCGTCTTGAAGCGGAAGGCGATGTAACAGGACAGATAACAATCAAAGAAAAGAAATCCGAAGAAAATAAAGAGGAAAACAAAGAAACATCAGAGAAAAAACAATCATAAAAATAAACTTAACTCCAAATTATTTGTTCACTGTAATTGTTTACCATATAAAGATGAAATTAGCGACGGAAAACCTAGTAAAATCATATTCAAAACGCACAGTAGTAGACCACGTTAGTATAGAGCTCAATCAAGGCGAAGTTGTTGGACTATTGGGACCCAATGGCGCAGGAAAAACAACAACTTTTTACATGGTCGTGGGATTAATAAAACCCAAACAGGGCAGAATATTTCTTGACAATGAAGATATCACCTTTCTGCCGATGTATAAAAGGGCAAGGAAGGGCATTGGTTACTTAGCACAGGAACCATCAATTTTTAGGAAGCTGACAGTGGAAGAGAACTTGATGGTTGTCTTACAAACATTGAATATACCAAAATCAGAGCAGAAATCGAGGATGGAACAACTTATAACAGACCTTGATATTTCGGTTGTTGCCAAACAGAAAGCTTATACACTGTCGGGAGGAGAAAGACGTAGGGTGGAAATAGCCCGATCATTGGCAATTTCGCCGAAGTTTCTTTTGTTAGATGAGCCTTTTTCTGGAATAGACCCAATAGCAGTTGCAGAAATTCAAAAGATAATAGTAAAATTACGAGAACTTGGTCTTGGCATATTGATCACCGATCATAGTGTTAGAGAAACACTAGATGTTATAGATAGAGGGTATTTGATAAGCGATGGCAAAATAAGGATGTCCGCGACTCCTGAGGAATTTTTAGAGAGCGAGCAGGCAAAAAAACTTTATTTAGGCGAAGAATTTACGATTTAAGATTGGGGTGTTGAAAAATGGATATGAAGCCAACATTGACAATGTCACAAAAACAGATGCTAGTGATGACCCCCAAACTGCAACAAGCCATCAAAATTTTGCAGATGCCTAGATTAGAATTGTCTCAATATATCACTCAGCAACTAACAGAAAATCCAGTTCTTGAAGAAGTGGAAGAGATAGAGGAAGAGCCGTCAGAAGAAATAGAAGGATCAGAAGAGGAACTTATAGACGAAATACCAGAGACAGATGTCGATCTTGAAACAGGTCTTCCTGAGACAGATTCTATCACAGAAAATGATCTGCCCAAAACAGATATAACAGATTATGATTTTGGTGATATAGACTGGAAAGACTACTTTGAGGATAGGGATATAGAGAATTCAGAATGGGAGCAACCAGTGGAAGACGATAGGAGAGATAATAGCCCTGCATTAGAAGAATCATTACAAGATCATCTGTTATGGCAATTAAGAATGTCTGATATTACAGAAAAAGAATATGAAATAGGTGAGGCTATAATAGGTGAAATCAACGACGACGGTTATCTGACAGAAGATATAACCGAGCTTGCTAAAGAATTGGGTTATGAGATCGCAGATGTAGAGAAAGTTTTACACATAATACAGGGATTTGATCCAGCAGGGGTTGGCGCAAAAGATTTAAGGGAATGCTTGCTTATTCAACTCAAACAACTAAACCTTGAAGGCACAATTCCATATAGGATAGTTAATGAGGGCTATTTAAAGGAGCTAGAGTCAAATAAATATCCACAAATTGCCAAAAGTTTGGGCGTCAGTATTGATTTAGTCAAAGATGCAGTCAAAATAATATCATCATTAGAGCCTAAACCGGGTCGTCAGTATAGTCCTGTTAAAAATGAATACATAATCCCCGATGTCATAGTTGAAAAGGTTGATGGCAAATATACTGTTATGATGAATGATTTTGGTCCAAGGCTGACAATAAGCCCTTATTACAAAAACATATTGACATCAGGCGAACCATTGCAGGAAGACACAAAGAAATATATTCAATCCCAGCTTGAATCTGCATCTTGGTTTTTGGAAAGTTTGGAACGTAGAAGAAAGACTATACTCAAAGTTACAGAGGCAATATTCGAGGTGCAAAAAGATTTTTTGGAAAAAGGAGTAAATTATTTAAAACCATTAGTATTGAGAGACATTGCCGATGCAGTAGGAGTTCACGAAGCAACAGTAAGTAGAGTTGTCAATAATAGATACGTTCAAACACCACAGGGAATATTTGAGCTAAAACACTTTTTTAGCAGCGGAATATCAACAAAAGACGGTCAAATCACCTCATCAACAAGCGTAAAAGAGATGATTAAAAGTCTTATAGATTCAGAAGATCCAAAAAACCCACTTAGCGACAGCGAGATAGAAATAATCCTGAAGAAAAAGGGGTTAAATATTGCGAGGAGAACGATAGCGAAATATCGTAAAGAGCTTAATATACCATCATCAAGTAAAAGAAAGCAGTGGTAGGTTTTTTGACTTATCAAATAGAAAAGTTGAAGACTGGAATTGATTTCGGAGGAACTAGACAATGAAAATATCGATAATTGCCCGTCATTTAGAGTTAGATGACGATACAAGGTCTTATGCAGAGAAAAAATTACAAAAAATAGAGACCTTTTTTGGACGTATAATGGAAGCAGTAATGGTATTATCTGCGGAAAAACACCGCAGAATAGCAGAAGTCACATTAAAAGCAAAACATACGACATTTCATGCAACAGAGGAGACAGAGAATATACGGAGTGCTATTGATAACGTGATGGAAAAAGTTGAGATTCAGATAAAAAAATTCAAAGAGAAATTGAGAGATAGCAAACGTCGTATAAAAGGATTACCCATTGAAACTCCATCAGAAGAAGTTGATTTAGAAGAAGATGAAGATGAGATACCAGAGCCCCAAATAGTTAAGGTAAATAAATTTGCACCGAAACCAATGACTGTCCAAGAAGCAGTAACACAAATCACGATCAATGATGATGATTTTCTTGTATTCTCGAATTCAGAAACCAATCAGGTCAACGTTATTTATAGGCGCAAAGATGGCACCTATGGATGGATTGAACCTTTTTTTGAATAGTATTCACGCGCAAAAATAGTATTTATGTGCAAATACTCATATTTAAAATTTAATCGGTTATTAAAAGGATGGTTTTATTATGAAACTTATGGACTTTCTCGTTCCAGACGCAGTAGAACCAAATATGAAAAGTAGTAACAAGACAGATGCTATAAAGGAACTAGTAGCCTTGTTGAAAGATGCAGGAGTGATCTCTGATTATGATGCAGTGGCAAAAGCGATTTTAGAAAGAGAGGAACTTGGTTCTACAGGCATTGGTGAGGGTATAGCAGTACCTCATGGGAAATCAGAGCTTGTTGATAGAGTAGTCGCAGCCTTCGGCAGATCAGAAAAGGGCATAGACTTTCAGTCTGAACAAGATAATATCCCAGCCCGCCTTATCTTTTTGCTTGTGGCACCTGTAGGTTCGTCAGGTCCACATCTATTAGCTCTGGCTCGCATTTCAAGGTTGTTGAGAAGCAAAGAGTTCAGAGAAAAATTGCTCAAATCCAAAAGTAAATCAGAAATACTTGAAGTTTTCAAATCAGAAGACTAATAAAAATAAAGATTGAGGATCAATAAGAGAATCTGATCTTCACTGGATTTGATTCCGATCTTTAATTGGGAAATGAGGCTTAAAATGCCACAGAAGATATTAGTAAGCAGGTTGCTTTCACAACTAGAATACGACCTGCGACTTGAGTTGATCGCAGGGAAAAACGGTATTGAAAAGAAGATAATTACCGTATCTGAGGTAAACCGTCCAGGGTTATCTCTTTGCGGATATTACGAAGGTTTCGCACATGAACGTATTCAAGTTATGGGCGCTGGAGAGATAGGATATCTTGAAACTTTGACGTCCCAAGAACGTAGAGAGATATTCAAGAAAATGTTATCTTATGACATTCCTTGCTTTGTAGTAACTCGTGGATTGAAAATCCCTCAGGAATTAATAGAGGAGTGTGAGAGGACGTCAACTCCCCTTTTATTTACATCACTTGATACTCCAGCATTTGTTGCCCGTCTTGTCCCACGACTTGAAGATGAGTTTGGTCCATCTATGCTTATGGCAGGAAATTTTGTAGAAGCATTTGGCATTGGTGTTCTAATATTAGGCGAAAGCGGTATAGGTAAAAGCGAATGTGCGTTAGAGTTGATCAGAAGAGGTCATCGCCTTATAGCAGATGATGCAGTACATCTGAAACGAGTAACAGGTCACAGGGTTCTAGGAAGCAACGTTTATCCCTTTGGTCATTATATGGAAGTCAGAGGCGTTGGTATAATAGATATATCAGCACTTTTTGGAATAACGGCAGTCCGTGCAAGAAAAACCGTTGATATGGTCGTAACATTAGAGCGATGGGAAGAAAGCAAAGATTACGACAGACTTGGATTAGAAGAAAAAACATACAATATATTAGATGAAGAATTGCCACATGTCATAATCCCTGTCCAACCAGGACGAAATACTTCAATAACAGTTGAAGTAGCAGCGATGAATTTGAGGGCAAAGAAAATGGGTCGTCATTCTGCGAGGGAATTAGACAAAATAATTCGTAGTAATCTTCAAAGAGAACCAGGCGAAAGAGATATATTTCATATTGAAGATGATTGATGAGATAAAGAGGTGACACAAAAGTTGACTGGCATAATAATTGTTGGTCATGGAAATCTTGCCTTAGATTTAATGGAAGTATTAGAAAGAATTCTTGGAAAGCAAGAGAACCTCTCAGCACTAAGTGTTCAAGTTGGAGAATCTGACAAGGTCCTCTACAAAAAGCTGGAAAAACTTGTAGACCATATGAAAACGGATGATATTATGATTTTGTCTGATATATTTGGTGGAAGTATAGCAAATACCTGTCTTTACTTCGCCAAACTGAGAGGACATGTATCAGTCATAACAGGATTTAATCTTCCAATGTTAATAAAAGTTTTAACATATAGAGACAAGGTTAATTTAGAGGAGCTTGCATCATTAGCTTGTGAAAGCGGAAAAAACGGGATCATAGACGCCTGCAAAACTTACGATGAAAAAGACTAAAATATGCCAATAAACTTTACTCGCATAGATGACAGATTCATTCATGCCCAAATAATATGGGGCTGGACACCATTAATAAATCCGACTCAGATTGTCGTGGTCAATGACAAAATAGCATCTGACAAAAATCTCAAAAAGATATTTCTTATAGCAAGTGATCAAATCAGGGAAGGTGTAGACGTAAGGATATTATCATTAAAAGATGCGGTCACTGATCCGAGTCTCAATGGAAATGATCAAGAAAAGATATTTTTAATACTTGGAAGTCCAGCGGATGCGTTATTTTTAATTAAGAACGGGATAAACATAAGGGAAATAAGTCTCGGCTGTATATCCGAATGTCCTGGCAAGAAAAGAATATCAGAAACAATCAGTGTAGATGCTGAAGATATAAAATCTATAAAAGAATTAATCAAAATGGGCATAGAGATAAAATATCAATCAACTCCTTCAGATGAACCAATAGATGTTAACACTTTAAACATCTGAAATATGAATTAACCAGTTTGAAAATTATTGCTATGAAACAGAGAACATTCACAATACAAAATAAATTGGGAATTCATATGAAACCCGCAGGTTTGCTCGTTAGAGAAGCAGGGAAATATAAGTCCAAAATATCTGTATACAAAAATGATATGGAACACAGAAAAGTCAATGCTAAGAGTCTTATCGGCGTTCTGACACTTGCAGCAGGTATGGGAAGCACGCTAACAGTGTTAGCGGATGGAGAAGATGAAGAGCAGGCTCTTGACGGGCTTGAAGATTTGATTGTCAGAAGAAAATTTGATGAAGAATGAGTTTTTTTGGATAATGGGAGGTTATCAACCGTGTTACTGGAAGGTGTGCCAGCATCGTCAGGAATACAAATAGGAACTGCTCTTCTATTTCATAGAGAAGATTATGATGTGCCAAACTATAAAATAGACGAATCAGAAGTAGAAAAAGAGATAAAAAGATTTGAATCCGCATTGAATCAGACACGCAATGAACTGGAAGAGATACAAGGAAAAATTCAAAAGGAAATATCTACTGTTTATGCAGGCATTTTCGGAGCCCATACATTGTTATTGGAAGACCCAATGTTTGTCGATGAGGTGAAAAAGGAAATAACAATATCAAGATTAAATTCAGCAGCGGCGGTTAAAAGTGTTGTGCAAAATATACTAGATCAATTCTCAACAATGGATGACGAATATCTGAAAAGCAGAGAAGCAGATATACGCGATGTTGCTTCAAGATTGATTCAAAATATCCTCGGCAAAGAAAAAATTGATCTGTCATCCTTGAAAAAAGAAGTTATAATTATCTCACATGATCTGTCGCCATCAGATACAGCACTTATGAATAAGGATAAAGTAATAGGATTTGCTACTGATGTGGGGAGCAAGACATCACACACAGCTATAATGGCAAGAGCATTGGAAATACCAGCGGTAGTCGGTCTTGGTAAGATCACTTCTTATGTAAAAACAGGTGATTTAATCATAATAGACGGTAATCGTGGAAGAGTCTTGATCAACCCTGACGGAGAGATATACGAGGAATATCTAATTGAACAAAGTAAATTTCAAGAATTTGAACAAAGTCTATCATCGCTTAAAGATATGCCTGCTGTTACACTTGACGGGACATACATAGAGCTTGCGTGCAATATTGAAGTCCCTGAGGAATTATCAGCAATACATAAATACGGAGCTAAAGGTATAGGATTATATAGAACTGAATATATATTTATCAAAAAAAAGACAGAATTGCCGTCAGAAGAGGAACAATTTGAATCATATAAGGAAGCAGTCAAAAAAGTTGCACCTGAGACAGTCATCATAAGAACGCTTGACCTCGGCGGGGACAAATTTGCGTCATCCCTGAGCATTTCCGAAGATGTGAGTTCAATGATGGGTTTAAGGGCTATAAGGCTTTGTCTTCAATACCCTTATATTTTTATGCCCCAATTACGAGCCATTTTGAGAGCTAGTGTCTATGGTAAAGTAAAGATTATGTTTCCTATGATCTCAAGGGTTGAGGAATTACGTTTAGCTAAAGTGATGTTAGATCAAGCTAAATCAGAACTGGAATACGAAAATATACCATTTGACCCCGATATTAAGATTGGAACAATGATAGAGGTCCCATCAGCAGCAATAACGGCAGACATACTCGCTAAGGAATGTGACTTTTTCAGTATAGGCACAAACGATTTAATACAATATACATTGGCAGTCCATAGAGTTAATGAAGAAATAGCCCATCTATATGAACCGCTAAATCCAGCTATACTTCGGCTTATTAAACAGGTGATAGATATCGCCCATGAAAACGGGATATGGGTTGGTATATGTGGAGAAATGGCAAGCGATCCCCTGGTTGTGCCATTATTGATCGGCATGGGTGTCGATGAGTTAAGCATGAGCCCAATAGCTGTCCCAGAGGTAAAAAAGATAATACGTTCATTCACAATAGAAGAGGCAAAGAAAATAACCCAAACAGTCCTCTCATTTTCAACCGCTTATGAAATAGAAAGATATGTTTACAGTGAGGCAATGGAAAGATTTCCCGATGTCCTTATGTGGATAGATCATCGTCATATAAATCATAATATAAAGTGATTTATACTGATCGGATAACCTTCTGTCTCAACAATAATATTACTAGCCTTAACATTAATATAAAAGCGAGCAAAAATATGTATGATCTTGACAACCCCGATGTAATTGATTCTATTGACAAATCCAATATGAGAACAATTCTCCTGAATTTTGCAGATCAATATTCAGAGACACAGGAGATCGCAAGGAGTTTTGATAAAATACCATCATCCTATTCTAACTTTCGTAACATAGTATTTTCAGGTATGGGCGGTTCTGCGATCGGCGGAGACCTTATCAGAACTATATTTAATGATGTTTGTCCAATTCCAATTATTATCAACCGTGATTACAATATACCTAAGTTTGTTGATCAATCAACACTCTTCATATCTGCAAGCTATTCTGGAAACACAGAGGAGACAATATCAGCTTTTAAACAGGCAAAAGACAAAGGAGCAAAGATAATATCAATATCAGCAGGCGGCGAACTGAAAAATTTATCAGAAAAGGAAAGCATCCCTTACTTTGAGATACAACAAAAAGGACTACAGCCAAGATGTGCATTTGGCTATATGTTTGTCCCGATGGTTTACTTTTTATCTAAGCTAGGTCTTATTCCCGATCAATCTGAAAATTTTGATGAAACAGCGAAGATAATATCTGAAAACGCAGAAGGGTTAGCAACAAATATTCCCGTCCGAAACAATCAAGCCAAGCAATTGGCAATAACTCTTTATAACAAAATTCCGATTTTCTACGCACCACAAAATTATTTTGACGTTGTTGCGATGAGATGGAAGGGGCAAATCAACGAAAATAGCAAAGCATCGGCATTCTATAATACCATCCCAGAAATGAACCATAATGAGATAGTAGGATGGGGAATACCACAAGATATCACATGGCGATGTGTTGCTGTGATCTTAACACACAAAAACGAATCAGAAAAGATCAAAAAAAGGATGGCAGTTACAAGCTCAATTATCGCTGAGACAGGGGCGCAAGTTATAGAGATCTATGCAAAGGGAAATACTCCACTTTCCCAAGCGCTTTATCTGATATACTTCGGCGATTTGGTAAGCTATTATTTAGCGATACTTAACGGCGTTGATCCAACACCAATCGAAAGAATATCGCTATTGAAATCAAAACTAGGTTCTTAACAATGAAAAATCCATTATTAAATGAGTTAGCAGAAATAATTTCCACAATCAAGTCTTATGTTGAGGACGAAATAGAATTGGGGTTCGGTGAGCTTTCTATGTCAGGAGAAGCGAATTCTTCGCAAAACACTTTGTTCGATTTGACGGATCAAATGACCGTATATGATACAATGGAAGATATAAAAAATGCTGTTGAGGAATGTCAAAAATGCTCTTTGTATAAAACTAGAACTAACATAGTGTTTGGCAGTGGAAATGAAAACGCAAGATTAGTCTTCGTCGGAGAAGCACCGGGCTATGATGAAGATCAACAGGGAAAACCTTTTGTAGGAAGAGCAGGTCAAAAACTAACTCAGATAATTAATGCAATGGGATTGTCAAGAGAAGAAGTTTACATAACAAACGTGCTAAAATGTAGACCACCAAATAACCGTAATCCGCTTCCACACGAGATAGAAGCCTGCGAACCATATTTGATCGCACAACTGAAAATTATAAAACCCAAGATAATATGTGCACTTGGGACATTTTCCGCTCAAACTTTATTGAAAACGGACCAGCAAATATCAAAGCTTAGAGGGAGATTCCATACATATCAAGGTATAAAATTGATGCCCACTTATCATCCTGCATTCTTACTTAGAAATCCTAAATACAAAAAAGATGTCTGGGAAGATGTTCAAAAGGTAATGGCTGAATATGCAAAAGAATAAGGAAATACAGTTTCTTTCTATAGGTCATTTTACACACGATATAGTTGATGACAAACTTATATTAGGCGGGGCGTCAGCTTATTCAAGCACAACCGCGAGAAAATTGGGGCTCAAAGCAGGAGTTGTAACTGCGGTTGGCAAGGATTTTCTTCACTATGATAAACTTAATGACATATCATTAATCATCATCGGCGAAAAAGATAATTCCAGATGGGATTATCCGACAACAACCTTTGAAAATATATATGAAAATGGTATTAGAAGACAATTTATAAGGGGAGTATCTGCAACAATATATGCGGATCATATCCCAGATCAATGGTGCAACGTGGATATAGTATACCTTTGTCCAGTAGCTAATGAGGTAGATCTATCAATAGTTCATAAATTTCCAAATTCTATAATAGGTGCATCCCCTCAGGGTTGGATGAGAAAATGGGATTCATCAGGAAGAGTATCTCCACGAAAATGGGATGAAGCCCCAAAGATTTTGCCTTACATAGACGTTTTGATAATGAGTGAAGAAGACATATCGCCATTTCCAAATATAATAGACGAATATAAAAATATGGTCAAAATGCTAATCCTAACAAGAGGAGAAAAAGGTTCTACCCTTTTTCACGACGGAAAATTTTTTGACTTTCCAGCTTTTAAAGTAAAAGCTATGGATCCAACAGGTGCTGGTGATGTTTTTGCAACAGCATTTCTGATCAAGCTAAAAGAAACCAGTGATCCATTCGTCGCGTCTATCTTTGCCAATTGTGTAGCATCATTTGTCGTTGAAAAGCAAGGCACAGAAGGTATACCCGATCTCAAACAGGTGCAATCAAGGCTTAATTCTGAAGGCATTCATAATAAAAGGTTTATCAATAGCTGATCGATTTTTGAAATCAAAAGGCATTGATAATTGTTACATATAATAGACACAAGTTATTTAGGTAATCTTTAAAAATATGTTTGTCGTTAATAATTTTGACATAGAGTAAAATGGATATAAAATAATTAAATCTTTGAAAGAGAGGTGTATAAAGTGAAAAAAAAGGATTACAGGAGCCTCGATTCGCTATTAATATCAGCAATCTTGCATATAATATTTGTAATGATATTAGCATCATACATAACAATAACTAGTCGTAACCCAGAGTCTTCAATAAATGTAGCTTGGGTTGAATTGGAAGATCAAAACATAATGGTTCCCCGACCTTTAGTTGACGAATCATATTTGAGAAGAACCATTCCAAGAATGCAAACCGAGATGAACACACAAGCAAGTGAAGGGATCAGAGCTTCAGAAGTAGCACAAGTGGTAGCACCGGCAAGAAATATAATATATAAAAGCGTTGAGTTAAATCCAAGAGGTATAAAGGATATAGATGCTGTGCCCGATGTTATGACAGAAGCTAGACTAGACCCTGGGACAGGATTGCCGCTTTCTGGTGCAGTGACAACTGGTAAAGGCATCCAAGTAGGAAGAGGATTAGTTACAGGTAGAACAAGAGTAGGAGGCGGTGGCGGAGGCAAAGGTGGTCTATCCATTTTAAGCCAAGGATCAATGCCTGGTGATAGCGTTAGCACATTGCCTAGTAATTTGAAATCGCCAACAAGCCTTGCAGATGACGAAATTGGTGGAATGTTGATGGGAAGAGGGAATGATGTATCAGGTCATATCAGACTGATAAGGGTCAGACATGGACTATCGGACTGGTGGCAAGACCCAACTGCCTTAACGGGGCTTGTTGATTGGCTAAACAAAAACACAAGAATAAGAGCAGATATGAAAGTTGCAGGGGGAGTTTTATCACTAGACGATCCAAGGATATTTGATGCTCCGCTTCTTATAATGACAGGGCATGACAGGTCTGTAACGATAGAGAATAACCTAACACAACCTGAAAGAACCGGCGGAAAGCTAGCAGAGTCTCTCACTCCTGCGGAAAAGGCAGGGCTTAGAAAATATCTAGTAGATAAGGGCGGAATGCTTTTCTTTGATGACTGCGGATTTAAAGGGTTATTCGCTGATGAGGTTAAAACGCTTCTGAGGTCTATTCTATCAGAGTATCAGCTTGAAAATATACCAAAGACAGATGAGCTTTTCAATTGCTATTACAACTTAGCAAGTATACCCAGAGGCAGTGAGATGTTCTGGGGATCCGAGAATGAAGGGAAGGGAGTTGTATTCCCATATATACAAGGGATAAGGATCGGAACAAGGCTTGCGGTCGTATTTAGCCGTAAAGATTATCTATGTGCAATAGAAACCGTAGAGATTCCGAGTCATACACAATTACGATATAGATACTCGCCGGATGTATACAAATTTATGACCAACCTTGTAGTATACGCTATGAAATATGGCGGTATAACTGATCGCTCCGATTACAATTGAGAATATAAAAAAATAACGGGCTTTTGACCCGTTATTTTTTTATCCATTTCACAAGAGGTGATTTTAATGAAATACTATATATTAGCGTTTTTTTTATCTATACTGTTCACAATATCTGCCTGCACGCCAACAGACCGCGAAAAAATGGTAAATGACCAGATCATTATGAGAGGGGTTAAGGATAAATTAGTTTTATCTGCAATGAGAAAGGTTCCAAGACATGAATTTGTCCCAGAAAACCTCAGGAGATATGCTTACGAGGATACTCCACTAGAGATTGGCGAAGATCAGACTATATCCCAACCATATATAGTGGCATTGATGACTGAGCTACTTGGGTTAAAAGGCGGTGAAAAAGTGTTGGAAATAGGCACAGGATCGGGCTATCAAGCGGCGATATTAGCAGAGATAGCCAAAGAGGTATACACAATAGAGATAATTAAATCTCTTGCGGATAGTGCAAAGGAAAGGTTAAAAAGGTTAGGATATAAGAATATAACTGTAAAATGTGGTGATGGCTATCAAGGATGGAAGGAATATGCGCCTTTCGATGGAATTATAGTCACTGCTGCGCCAGATCATATACCTCAACCTTTAATTGATCAATTAAAAGTAGGCGGGCGATTGGTGATCCCAGTTGGGTCAGAAATACAAGAGTTAAAACTTTTGATTAAGACGGACAAAGGTATTATTGAAAAGAACATTATTCCCGTCAGATTTGTCCCAATGACAGGGGAAGCACTAGAAAAGAAAGGCTTCAAAAAATAATATTCACGCGGGTTTATAAAGGATGTTTCATGTGAAACATATCGGTTTGTGTCTTGCAATATTATATTTATAAATAGGTTGTTTTAGCATATTTATCATTGAGAATCGTCAATATTCCAAAGTTCTAACAATTTTTCCCTGCTTGCAAGGAGATATCGTTTATCCTTTGAAAATACTTCAAGCGTAATTGTCCCATCATAACCAGTTTTTTGTATAGCAGGAATGACCTTATCCCAAGGAATAAGCCCAGCACCTAAGGGAAGATGTAGATCAGCAGTCCCCCCCTTATTATCTGACAAATGGACATGTTTCAATCGTTTTCCAAATTTGTTAAGCAACTCGTCAGTCTTATTTTTTTCTGTATACAAATTCGCATGCCCAACATCAAGATGAAACCCAAGAGAAGGAACTTCGTTGAAAAGTATCTCCAAATCATCAACAGAACCTAGCATATTCGGAGTGTTTTCAATCAGCAGTCTTATATTATATCTTTCTGCATCTGCGTAAGCTGTTTTAATCGCCTTGATATTTCTAGCCATTGCCCTATCTTTTCCCAATATTGACGCTGAAAACTCATCTGCGTGTATACTCACTTCTTGAATTTCCAATGCTTGAAAGACTTCAAAGCAATTTCTCAACTCACGTAAAGCAAGCTCATGAAAACTTTGAAATGGAGAAGCAAATGGAAGATAATAAGCTGTATGTCCTATCGCACTGAGATTGTATTTATCCAATAACTCCCTAACCGCATCAATACTGAATCCATCGGGATATGCGCCCGGTGGTTCTAATGTCAGATCAACATAATCAAATCCATTTTCGCCTATCCATTGGATCTCTTTAAGAAGATTACCCATTGGATTATTCATAGCACCTATTTTCACGACTAATCTCTCTTTCTATCAATATAAAAGCTTTTTAATTAACATCGCAGTTTTATTACTACCATCATTTTCTAATGATTTCTCTGTTGCAAACTTAGCATTGTCAAATTCGCCAAGATAATAATAACATTGTGCCTTCAATGCGTAAAGGTCTGCTTTTGATCTATAATCATGACGATACAGATATATGCAGTCTTCATATATCGCCTTATCTATCATTCCCAAAGCTTCTCGATAATCACTTTCCGAACTATGCTTTATAAGAAGTGCAGTAGCAAGCCCAACCATTGCATCATAGTTCTTCTCATTTTTTTCTATGGATTTGCGGAATTTTGCTATCGCTATATTCAAATTCGACAAATTAACGTTTACACTTTGAGAGATATTCATATATGACCAACCTAGACCATTATACGAATCACTAACAATCTCCACAGGAGCATCGTCTCTCAAGACCTTCTCAAAAGCTAATACTGCCGATTTATAGTTCCCCGCTTCATACTCCTGCCATCCCTTTGCAAGCTCTACATCATAATTAATGACCTCGCTATCGTTACGATCAGAACCACAACCAGTCATCACGAACATAATAAATATAAATAATGAAATATAGCGAATCCAACAAAACATCGTAAACTAACCTTTATCAAGAATTACCAGATCACCGTTTGCCAAAGAACGTCCAAGGTAATATATTTCCCATTTAATTTCATTTCCCTTCCATCCAGAAGGGATAAAAATCTGATAAATATAAACTAAATTCCCTAAATTCTTCCTCGGATGTCTTTGCAATCTTTGTTCACTTATAACGATCTTTCCAAACCTAGTAACTGTGATCTGTGGCACATCCATTTCAAAATCCCCACTGATCTGCACGATTATATCTGCATATCTACCATTTATTGCATTAGGAACAATTGTCACATCAACTCCAATTTCATCCCTTAAATCAGCTGAATATGCATAACTCACGGTATCATCAAAATCGCCTCGTGATTTAGGTCTCCAATCAGGCACCATCACAATCTTATCACATTTATAACCAAAATGAGATACATAAAAAGTGCCTTTTCCAGCCTCAATTGACATATTCTCAACTCCGACCGGGACTCCGCTTTTCATCGATACTATTTTCACATCATAATCAAAATTAGGTTTATTCGCATTAAAACTTACGATCAAATTAGCCATTCCGCTTGTTCCTGAAAACTCTATATATCTAGGAGCCCAACTTTGAGCAATATGCGATTTATTAATCGGATACGTGTTATTAAAATGTTTATATCGTAGTTTTATGTCCAAATTCTTATAACCATACCTTCCAGCTTCAAAAATCTCATCATCAAGAAGATTAGCGATCTTCCAATCGGAAAACACATCACCAAAATTCTTTGAATACCCTTTTGACAAGAGAACAGCATTTACACCATCAATACCATTTTCCGAATTTGATACTAACGATGATATTGTTGACACTCCGCCATAATGTTCATAAAGATATAAGATCCAAAGATAACTAGCGCCGTAATTAGCTAAAGAATTTGACAATCCGACTTTCCAATAAACTAATGATATTTCTGGATTTCTCTCAAATTCTTCAACACGATATGAATATCTATTCGTCCCATATCCGCATAAGAATATCGACGCATACTCAGAGCATCCCTCATTTATCCATAACTCCTCATCAGGATCATATTTCCAATGGATCAGGTGTTGAAGTTCATGTGCTAATATTTCTCTTGCTGTAAGACTCTCAATGTCCAATGGGTTCGAATCAAGATATATCATCTCTACTTCATTACTACGAAACTGCATTCCACTGATTGGGTCACGTAGAATACCACGTTTTTGATTCATCGGTTCGAAATAACCTGCTATATAGTTCCCATTGGAATTTATCTGATCTGGAATATCAAGGATAAGTATATATATCTTTGGGTCAAGGTCTATTTCATCGGGAGGTATACCAATATTTTCGGTTTGTATTTGATAAATGCCTTTTTTATCATTGGCAGGTGTTGAATCATCAAAAGCCCTTCTGATCTTTGCTACACCTGTATTTGTAACCGTTCCTTTCTGCCATTGAGTATCTTCCACGAATATATAACAAAATTTACCAACAGAGCGACAAGTAGCATCAACAAAATATGGTCTGCCCGATCTTGAGAAATCCACTGCATAGAATCGTCTTTGATCGCCAACCTGCGGAAATTGAGCTAATGGTGCGTGTTTTATATCACTTTTTTCAATAAAGAAGCGATCAGAGCTTTCTATTAAAAAATGTGTTCCATCAATCCAATTACTAATCGCAACAGCAGATATATTAGAAGCTTGAAAAAAGAATATAAAAAGACTTGTTAGAAGTGTCAAATAGAGAGGAAAATTAACTCCATTGGTCATAGAAAATGCCTATTCTTTATTTTGAACTTAGATTCATTTTAGAATAGAGTTCGTTTAGTCTCTCTTTAAGCTTATACTTATTTGGTTTAAGTTCTATCGCTTTTTCCCATTCAGCAATAGCTTTTTGGGCATATTCTCCGCCTTTTGCCAGATATGCCTCTCCGAGATGTTCTCTAATATCGCTATCATCAGGGACAAGAGCGGAAGCCTTTTCTAGTTCGATTATAGCCTCGTCAATTTTTCCAAGTTTGAAATAAGCCCACCCAAGGCTATCACGAAAAACCCCGTTATCTGGTTCAAAATCAACCGCTTTTTTGATATAATTTACAGCCATCTCTAAGTCTTTACCTTGCTCAACTAGTATATAACCAAGGTAATTATATGCATCCGTGCTATATATGTCATTAGACCTGCCGCGAATATATCTAATAAGATGCATTTCTGCAAGCTCTCGTTCCCCCTTAGCATCATAAACTTTGGCTATATCATAATTCAACTTAAAATTCTTTTCATCTGCCAAAAGCGTATTATAGATATCAATTGATTTCTGCAAATTTTCATCAGCAAGCTTTTCCTCGTCTTTCTCTTTAAGCGAAGTTCCCATAATATAATATGCCTCTGCCCCTATAATGCCTTTTCCACCATTGCGTCTGATAACGGATTCACATATCGCAATCGCCTTATCATATTCATTGACAGCGACATAAAGCTGAGCCAATAATAACATAATGTCAAAATTATTTGGGAAACGAGTTAACAAAATCAAACACTCATTGATAGCATCTTGATTTTTTCCCAAACGTGCATATAGGTTAGCAAGTCGGTAATGAGCTTCATTATTTCCATCATTCAGCATAATAGTCGCTTTATACTCATCAATAGCTTTGCTTGTATTTCCTGAAAAAGAATACGATAAAGCAAGCTTATACCTAATTTCTGGATCATAAGGCTTTAACTTAACCATTCTTGAATAAGCCATTGATGCAAGCTTATAGTTTTCTGATTCAAACGCTAAATAACCCAGATAAAAATTAGCTTTTAGATGTTCAGGGTTAATATCCGCTGCCTTTTTAAAATCTGACATAGCGCCGACCTTATCTTGTAAGTTTCTCAACTTAATGTAACCAGAAAAGTAATAAGCATCAGCATTTGATGGGTCTAATTCAATAGCCAAACTTGCAGCAGACAGAGCATTTTTATAATCCTCAAAGTTTATTAACAATTCTGCAAGACTTGATTGTAAATATGAAGATCTTGGATCAAGCTTTATAGCTTCATTAATCAAGTTCAACGATTCTCTATAAGCCTGATATGCCTTATCCTGTTCTCCATTTGATACAGCAATTGATGCCATACGCTCCCAATACACAGCCTTTGCAACAGTTGAGTAAGTCGCGGAATCAGGATCAAACCTTTGCACAAACTCAGAAGTGGGCAAAGAGTCCCATTCACTTTGAGCCACGACAAAATTAGATATAAATAAACAAAATAACCCAAGCAGGCATCTGCTTAGGAATTTTGGTTTTAAGACCACAACTAATTTTTTTCTTTCAATATAAAAAATCATTAGAACCTCCAAAAATGAAAAAACATAGTCAATTCTATCCCCAAAAAGGATCTATGAAAAACTAATTTGATTTATTATCATTAAGCAGATTACCCGAATTCGAGTTCTCATTATTTTCTTCTGTTTTTTCATCAGACACAGTTACTCTTGCAATGTCACTCACCAGATCATCATCCTGTAATGCAATAAGGCGAACGCCTTGGGTATTCCTTCCTATTGCGCGAACACTGTTTATAGGCAAACGAATTATCATTCCACCGGTAGTCATAATAATAAGCTCATCGTCATCAGTAACGCTTTTAATTCCAACGACGGGACCATTTCTAAGGCTTGTTTTAATTGCAATTATACCTTTTCCGCCTCGTGATTGTCTTCTATACTCAGACATATCAGTTCTTTTACCGAAACCCTTTTCCGTAACCACCAACAGAGTTGTATTATCATCAGCAATTGACATACCAACCACGTGATCGCCATTTTCCAATCTAATTCCCCGGACACCTGTGGCATTTCTTCCCATAGCTCTGACATCAGTTTCAGGGAAACGTATAGACATTCCGTCATGCGTCACAATAATAACATCCTGATTACCATCTGTCAACCTTACGTCCATCAAATTATCGCCTTCATCAAGTTTTACAGCAATAATACCGCGCTTTGACGGTTGTGAAAAGGCGGTTAAATTGGTTTTCTTAACTGTTCCGTTTTTTGTCACCATAAAAACGTAGTGTTTATCATCAAATTCTTTGACAGGGACAAAAGCAGCGATCTTTTCTCCCGGCTCAACTTGAATTAAATTAATAATAGCTTTACCTCGTGCCAATCTGCCCTCTTCCGGTATCTCGAAGACCTTCAACCAATAGCATTTTCCTTTATCCGTAAAGAAAAGGATATAATGATGAGTTGATGCGATAAACACGTGCTCCAAAAAGTCCTCATCTTTTGTTCCCATACCTTTGACACCAACTCCACCTCTATGCTGTTTTCTATATGTAGTAAGAGGCATTCTTTTTATATAACCAGCATGAGAGATAGTCACGACCATATCCTCTTCGGCTATAAGGTCCTCAACCGAAAAATCTCCTTCATCTTCTACAATTTCTGTCCTTCTGTCATCTCCATATTTTTCTTTTAGCTCCAAAAGTTCTTGTTTAATTATATTCTTTACAAGAGCATCGCTTGCAAGAATAGACCTCAACTCTTGGATATTTACGAGTAATTCAACGTATTCTTCTTCCACCTTTTTCCTTTCAAGACCTGTCAATCTCTGAAGCGTCATCTCAAGGATCGCTTGAACTTGTGCCTGTGAGAGCTTAAAATTAGACATCAGTTTGTCTCTCGCTTCCAACGGGTTAGCAGAAGCCCTTATAGTTGCAACAATTGCATCAAGATTAGCCAAAGCGATTTTTAGACCTTCAAGTATATGTGCACGTCTTAAAGCACGGTCAAGGTCAAATCTTGTCCTTCTGAGAATTACCTCTCTTCTGTGCTTAATGTAATAATTCAATATCTGCTTAAGATTTAAAACTCTTGGCTGATTATCAACAAGAGCAAGCATATTCGCACCAAACGTCGTCTGCATAGCTGTATGTTTATATAATTGATTTAACACAACTTGTGCAATTTCATCTTTCTTGAGTTCTATAACAACTCTTATGCCGTCTTTATCTGATTCGTCTCGCAGATCGGAAATACCATTAATGATTTTTGATCTGACAAGACTTGCGATTCGCTCTTTTAGAGTAGTTTTGTTAACTTGATAAGGAATTTCAGTTATAACTATGCTTTCTTTACCACTTTTAGACTTCTCTATTACCGCCCTAGCACGCATAATGATAGAGCCTCTGCCATATAGATAAGCGTTTCTTATTCCTTCGCGCCCTAAGATCAGCCCACCAGTCGGGAAATCCGGTCCTGTTATAACAGTCATAAGCTCTTCTATTGTTACATCTGGGTTTTCAATAAGCATTATAATACCATCAACGACTTCACAGATATTGTGTGGCGGGATATTTGTTGCCATAGCAACAGCAATACCAGAAGTGCCATTAACCAGCAAATTTGGCAATTTCGCTGGCAAGACAACAGGTTCTTGCAAGCTTTCATCAAAATTAGGTCTGAAGTCAACAGCATTTTTATTTATGTCAGTCATCATCTCTTCTGCTATGGCAGACATTCTAGCCTCGGTATAACGCATAGCACCTGGTGGATCATCATCTATGGAACCGAAGTTACCTTGACCATCCACTAGCATATATCGCATAGAGAAATCCTGTGCCATACGAACCAATGTGCCGTAAATAGGGTCGTCTCCATGAGGATGGTATTTTCCCATAACCTCACCAACGATCCTCGCACACTTAACAGTCGGCTTATCATGGGTAAAGCCTTCGCGATACATAGCATAAAGTATGCGTCTTATGCTAGGTTTAAGGCCATCACGAACATCAGGCAATGCTCGGTTGACGATGACGCTCATCGAATAGTTTAAGTATGATTCTTTTAATTCGTCTTCTATATCTCTTGGTATAATTTTTTCGCCAATTGGTAACATCTTCAATCCTTATCTATGTGCACATTTCAGTAAATTAACCTTTAACTTTGCTATTTATAATTATTCATACTTTGCTTGATTTATCCTTCATTTTATATGCATATCAAGCCCCATATATATCTAAATTTGTTACTTGAAGGGCATATTTTTGTATAAATTCTTTGCGAGGCTCAACCTTACTGCCCATAAGTGTAGTAAACATCTGATCAGCCTCTACGACGTCCTCTAACTTCACCTGTATAAGCGTTCTGACCGCAGGGTCCATAGTAGTAAGCCTCAATTGCTCGGAGTTCATCTCTGAAAGCCCTTTATACCTTTGGATATTTATGCCTTGCTTTCCTATCTCAATAATTTTATTGAGCAAATCACGCACAGAAGAGGCATTATGAATAGTCCCATTTTTCTCTTCTATTTTGAATAAAACTCTGGTTTTTTCTTTCATCTCATCAAGTTCCTCTTCCCTTTCCCAAATTTCTCCCTCTTGTTTGTAATCAAACAAGTCTTCCGGCATAATCTCCCTCTTGGCAAACCTTTCAAGTATTGACCTTATCTCTTTCAACTCAGGTAGATCAGAGACCTCCTCAACTATGACTTGCGGTTCCTTTTCTGCCCCATTACACTCATCAACTTTTTCATCAAGCATATCCAACTGTTCCGGGGTATCAACAAAATCATCCCTATCTGCCACTAGCTCCAGTTCGTATTGCTCAATTACATCAGACTGTTCGCCTTCAAATCTATAATATTCATCACCATTAATTTTTATCCTATACAACGGCGTATTTACCTTATCTACAAACCAATCACGGAAAAGTCTATCAGCGTCAATTCCCCGTCTTCGGATACGCACTAGTTGTTCCTCTAATGCATACATATTTTCAATGATATTATGCGTTTGGAGGTCGGTATACGGTCTTTCATTTTTAACATTTGTTATAGAGACATTATCAAAAGCAAGTTCAATAAGATATTTATTCATTTCTTCTTCACTGTTTATATATCTCTCTTTTTTGCCTTTATATACCCTGTATAATGGAGGTTGAGCAACATACAAATGTCCTTTCTGTATGAGTTCCGGCATTTGACGATAGAAAAAAGCCAGTATAAGAGTCCTTATATGTGCACCATCTACATCAGCATCAGCCATAATTATAACTTTACCGTATCTTAATTTTTCTATGTCAAAATCATCTTGACCTATACCTGTCCCAAGAGCAGTGATAAGTGTTCTTATTGTTTCATTTGCCAAGACTTTATCCAAACGCATCTTATCAACTTTTTCTATATTTGTGAACTTGCCTCTTAATGGCAAAATAGCCTGAAATCGCCTATCCCTAGCTTGTTTTGCCAATCCGCCTGCTGATATACCCTCCACAAGGAATATCTCACTGTTTTCTGGACTTTTTTCGCTACAATCCGCAAGAGTTTCAGGCAAACCAGCATCTTCCAAAGCACCTTTACGTCTTGTAAGCTCCCTTGCTTTTCTCGCCGCTTCACGTGCTTGCGCTGCAAGTATGCTTTTTTGGACTATATTTTTGGCAACGGCAGGATTTTCCTCAAGATAAGTGCTTAGTTCATCATTGACGATCGACTCAACAATACCTTGAACCTCTCTGTTTCCCAGTTTATCTTTGGTTTGACCACCAAACTGAGGCTCTGGAACCTTTACACTTACAACCGCAGTTAACCCTTCCCTTATATCATCACCTTGTAAACTGGAATCAGCACTTTTGAGAAGGTTTCTGCTCCTAGCATAATCATTAAAAACCCTGGTCAAAGCAGACCTAAAACCTGTCAGATGTGTCCCCCCATTGTGCGTATTTATATTGTTCGCATAAGAGAAAATTTGCTCAGAATAATCATCTGTAAATTGCAATGCAACCTCGACTTGGACGTTATCCCGTTCTTTTTGTATATAGATCGGCTTATCATGTAAGACATTTTTATTTTGATTTAACAATTGGACGAAGGATACTATTCCACCCTCATAATGAAATACGCGATCCTTCATTGTCCTTTCATCTGTAAGCGATATTTTTATCCCTTTGTTGAGAAACGCAAGCTCACGTAGACGATTGGAAAGTGTATCAAAGCTAAACTCTATACTTTCAAATATGGTCTTATCAGGCAAAAAATGGTGAGTAGTTCCTGTAAAGTTAGTCTTTCCAACAACTTTCAATTCAGTCACAGGGACACCATATTCGTATCTCTGACGATATACGTTACCATTTTTTCGGACCTCCACTTCAAACCATTCAGAAAGAAAATTAACAACGGTAAGACCAACTCCGTGTAATCCCCCAGCCACTTTATATCCAATTGAATTCCTGCCATCAAATTTACCACCGGAATGCAATTCGGTCATTATGACTTCAAGTGCAGGTCGTCCGCTTTCATGCAAATCTACCGGTATCCCACGTGCATCATCGCTTACGGTTACACTATTATCAGAGTGTATAATTACGTCTATTTCCTTACAAAAACCAGCAATAGCCTCATCAATACTATTATCCACCAACTCAGTTACTAATTGGTGCAAACCTTCTGAGCTTGTGTTTGCAATATACATACTTGGGCGTTTTCTTACCGCTTCGCGACCCTCTAACGCTTGAATATCTTTTGCGCTGTAATCTGACATAACTTATAGGCTTAGCCTATCCTCCCTCTCATTTTTGATAATTTACTTTGTTTTATAAATAAATCCCTCAACGACCCTCGTATCGTGTCACCTTTGATGACTGATACAATATTATCTATCTTATCAATTTCTTCTTGATCTAGTTGAATGCCTTGCAATTTGCTAATGTAGTCCTCTTCTTTCTCGTTAGCTCCCTGAATTTTATTACTTTCTATTACTCCAACACGAAAGATTATATCTTTAATAACGTTTTTCCCCGCAAGTAAGTTGATTTTCTCCACATATCTCTTCTTATACATTGACAATGTGTGCATAACCACAGAATCCGAAACATTAACGATCAACTTACCATTAGATATAGCTACTGGTTGTGTCTTTGAAGCCATAGTTGATGCGATGTCGTTCCAAAACGTCAATGCTTTACATTCGTCTATCTTCTGACTTAAACCCAGCTGATTCAAAGTTTTTTCAAATATTGCCTTTATATACTGCATTTTCCTCTTTTACACTTCCATTCTCAACGATAAAAACGCTTAAATATGTTTCTTCCCTGTTAGACAGCCAAATATTCATACAACTGCTATGAAAATCTGTTGTAGTCAAAAATGTCTGAGCAGGAATCTTGTCTATAAGATCAAAAAGCAAAGAAACTCTTTTTTCATCAAGCTCCGATGCAACATCATCTAAAAGAATAACTGGATATTCACCAAGCTCTTGATTTATAAGATCAATCGTCGCTAATTTCAGAGACAGAACAGCAGTCCGCTGTTGTCCTTGAGAGCCAAATTTCCTTATGTCCATACCATCAATCGTGATAAGTAAATCATCGCGATGAGGACCTACTGTTGTTGTCCCCAATCTAATATCAGTATCAATATTTTTATCAAGGCTTTTCTGAAATATATCAACTATCTGATCCCTTGTGGTATTAAATTTCGCTAACTGGCTATGATATTCTAGCCCCATATTCTCTCTCGATGATGTCAATTGCTCGTGCTTTTTCTTTGCAAATTCTAACAACTTAGGCACAATAGAAGCTCTCTTTTGAATTATTTCAGCTCCATACCTGATCAATACAGAATTCCACGAATTCAAAGCATCATAGTCAAATTCCCGTCTAGACTTTCTATTTTCCCTAATTTTCTTTAATAAATCGTTCCTCTGCCTCAGAGCCAAGCTATACTCCTGCAGATTGTAGAGATAACCCCTGTCAATCCTCGAAACCAGTATATCAAGAAACCTCCTCCGTTCCGATGGAACACCTTTAACAAGCGTTAAATCCTCAGGGGAAAACATCACGGTATTCATCCTGCCTATGATACTTGAAACTTTATCCTGAGTTTTGCCGTCAATCTTGATCTTCTTCTTCTCGCTACGTGAATTTGCTATTTCTATAACTGTCAATGAGCTCTTGGTTGACACAACACCTTTTAGATAAAACCAATCTTTACCATTTTGTATCAATTCATTGTCAACGCTTGTCCTATGAGACTTCGCGGTAGAAAGAAAACATATGCCTTCCAGAATATTAGTCTTGCCCTGTGCATTTCCACCAACGATAACGTTAACGTTAGGCGAAAAATGAAGCTCTAATAATTCATAGTTCCTAAAATTGCGAAATGTGATCTCCTTGACAAACACATCTACAATCTCATCGGCATAATAACACACAAATAGTCCTCACCATCAGTAGGGGCTATCATAACAGGGCTTAAAGAATCTCTGAATTTAAGGACGGACTCCTCTGTTTCAACATTTCGCAAGACATCCATAACATATTTCGCATTGAAAGCGATCTCTATCTTTCCTCCTTCGGTTTTTACTTGCATTTGTTCTTGAGCTTCACCGAGATCAGGAGTGCTGGCTGAAATGTTGATCTCACCATTGCGAGATTCAATTCTTATTGACGGAGTCTTCGGGTTTGCAAGCAATGAAACACGTCTAATAACAGATAACAAATGTTCCGTGTTGGCAGTCATCACTATATCATTTTTCATCACAGGATTTATAACAGCTTCATAATCAGGATACTCGCCTTCAATCAATCTTGATATCAGCGTTATATTAGGTGTCGAGAACAAAACCTGATTTTCTAACAAAGTGATCTTCACAACTTCGTCTTCGGTAAAGATTCTGCTTATATTGTTGACCGTCTTTATAGGGATAATGATCCCGATCTTCTGTTTCAATGGTTCTTCAAGCTGATGTCTTGCAACTGCAAGCCTTTTTCCATCAGTTGCGACCATTTTCATAATATCGCCATTAACGTGAAGATAAATCCCATTCAGAAAATGCCTTGTTTCCTCTGTTGATGCTGCGAATATTGTTTTTTGTATCATCTGACCTAATGTAAATGAACTTATAGTTAGAAAATCATCTCCAATCTCAGGCAAAGGCGGAAATTCATCATCTGGCAGTCCCACAATTCTAAATCTTGCATTTCCACATTCTATTTCAACCCTATCGTTTGACAACGTCGAGATTTTAACCTTTGTCGGCTCGTTAGATTCGGTTATTGAAGGAAGCTCTCTAACTATATCTAGGAGTTTCTTTGCTGGTATTGTTATAGCTCCTGGTTCTTTGATCTCTCCATCTATCACGTATCTCAATCCGATTTCGAGGTCTGTTGCTGATAGGTGAATGCGATCTTCTACTGTTTTCAATAGAACGTTTGACAGGATAGGTAATGTGTTCCTGCTTGCAGCAATATTTCCTGCCATTTGCATTCCTTTCCATAGTTCTTCTCTATCAAAAATTAGTTCCATAGTATTATCCTCCTGATCCCGTTTTTCTTGACCTTCTTACTATTTGAAAATTTCAAATTTTTCTTACGTAATTTAAACCTTAGACGTTTATATACTACTATTACTAAGTTTAAATTTAAACTTAGTAGTAGTAGTAGGTGTATGTGGAAAAGTGGATAACTCAGTCGAATGTAGACGTCGCCTTGCATGAGCGATGTGGAAAACCTGTGGAAAAAAAATGGCAGTTTTCCACATTTCCACATTTAAAGAAAAATTTTAAAAAGTTATCCACATCAATTGCCTACTTTTCCACATATTATCCACATATTATCCACATATTTTTCCACATTCACCGAAAAAAACGCAGAAAAGCTAATATTTGTGGGCTATAAGACTTTATTTTGTTCTTTAATTTCTTTGATCAGTTGTTCAATGGTTTTCTCAAATCCGGGATCGTTTTGTATAGCTTCCTCTATCTTATCGCATGCGTGCATAACTGTTGTATGATCTTTCTTGCCGAAATCTCTTCCTATGTCTATTAGCGAAAGTTTTGTAAGCCTTCTGCAAAGATACATAGCAACATGCCTTGGTAGTGTAAGTGGTTTTGTCCTTTTGTCGGATTTTATGTCTGATAATCGGACGTTAAAGTGTTTAGCGACAACTTTTTTGATAGATTCTGCGGTAATAAGCTCCTTATAGACTTCGGATTCTTTCGGCATTATATCTTTTAGTGCTTCTTTGACGATGTCTATCGTTAGTGGAACATCGTCAAGATCAGCAAGTGCTAGTGCTCTTATAAGACATCCTTCCAGTTCTCTTATGTTACTTGTAACTCGGTCTGCTATGAACATAGCTATATCATCTGCGAGTTCATCTATTCCAAGTTCTTCGCTCTTCTTTTTCAATATTGCAATCCTTGTTTCAAGCTCTGGCGGTTCAATAAATGTTATCAATCCCCATTCAAATCTTGAACGCAGACGTTCCTCAAGGGCAGGAATGTCCTTTGGATGACTGTCGCTTGATAAAACTATTTGTTTTTGTGAACTGTGCAATGTATTGAAGGTATGGAAAAACTCCTCTTGCGTGCCATCCTTGCCACGCATAAACTGTATATCATCGATTAGCAAAACGTCCACAGTCCTGTATTTGTTGCGAAATTCGGAGGTTCCCATCCCGCGCCTGACCGCTTCTATCATATCGTTGACAAAGGTTTCTGATGACATATATAGAACTTTCAGCTCTGGATTATTGTCTTTGATATAATTTCCAATAGCATGCATAAGATGAGTTTTGCCAAGCCCAACGCCTCCATAAATAAATAACGGGTTGAAAGCCTTTCCATCAGGGGACTCAGCGACAGCCAAAGCAGCGTTATAGGAAAACCTGTTGCTTGGTCCAACAACGAAATTGTCAAAGGCATATTTAGGGTTTAACGAAGAAGATGGATCAGGTGGACTTACAGAAGAAATCTCCTTCTTTTTCTGATCAAATTCATCTGACGAGCTTTCAACTTGGACAACGAAGTTTACCTCTGTGTTAGCATTTGTTATGCCTTTCAGGGCGGAACGAATTTGCTTGAGATATTCTTCTTCTATGACATTTTTTGTAAAAACATTTTGCACAGATACAGATAGAACGCCATTTGAGAAAGATTCAGCTTTCGTTTGTCTGAGCCATATAACAGTATTTCCGCCCAAACCTCTTTCTACGGTATCAATAACTTCCGTCCATATTTCTTCTGCTGTTTTATCTGCCATAGACATTATCCTTTCCCCGAGGTTGTAACCTCGAAAAACTGTCTTCGGAAGTTATCCACATTTTATCCACATATAAATTTGTAAGATTGCATTTGGGTTTTTTGGTCTCCGAAGTTTGATGAAAATTGCGTAATTAAGATACTATCTTGATTTGAGAAATTCAAAAGTTATACACAGAGTTTTCCACATATGTGGAAAACTCTGTAAAGCATTGACGTTACTATATTTTTTATGAAAAATAAAGGCACTTTTTCACTTATTTTTTTAACAAAAAATTCCACAGGAAAATTCATTTCGGAAGCGGTGTATTCTGACTCTGATCTTGTAGATAAAATGGCTGATTATGTGATTAGAATATCAATGAGTTATCCACATATCTGATGTCTAAGAAAAGCCTTGATTTACCTTTATTTTATCTTAGATTAGTATATCACGAAAACATCTTTTTTGCAAGAAAAAACTCTGATGAT
>FWPV01001142.1_pt1 | contig 76423 bp, 80 predicted proteins | sample 2228371 | NCBI WGS metagenome assembly FWPV01 (sample SAMEA103939776, study PRJEB20133) | metagenome
GCCGACGTTCATGTGCGGCTTGGTGCGCTCGAACTTCTTCTTCGCCATGAGTCTCCTCCTTCAAGGGTTCGAGAACGGGCCCCGGTACCACCCGATGGCCGCTCTGTGGCCTTTCTTATCTCGTCGTGACACGATCGCGGGTCGATCGTCCCGCGAGGATCGCCTGGTAGCGGCGACTGGATTCGAACCAGTGACAACACGGGTATGAACCGTGCGCTCTGACCAACTGAGCTACGCCGCCGCGAAGCCGGCTCGAGGCCGACGTGGTCGATGGAGCCCACAACCGGACTTGAACCGGTGACCTCTTCCTTACCAAGGAAGTGCTCTGCCGACTGAGCTATGTGGGCGCAGCAGCCCGCATCGCGCGGGCGGTCCTCCTGGTGTGGTGGGGGCGCTAGGATTCGAACCTAGGTAGGCGAAGCCAACGGGTTTACAGCCCGTCCCCTTTAGCCACTCGGGCACACCCCCAACATGAAAAAAGCCTCACTCGCTCACTTTTCAAGTTGCTCGCCTGGGAGAAAGGCAGAAGGAATACTACCCAACACCCACAGGCGTGTCAACGGCGACAACGGTGCCGGGCGTGTCCACCCGCCAACGCCCGTGCCGCGCACCCCGCCCACCTATGATACCCGCTCCCGACAGGCTCATCCACGCACGAGCGCGCCGAAGATCGGCCCGACTCGCTGTATGCCCGCGACGCCACGCTCGAGCTCGCTCTCCGGTACGATCCGATACCATGCCGACCGTCCGTCCGTGAGGACCGGCCGCGGCGTGTAGCGATCGGCGGTCGCCTCGAACCATGCGCGAAGCGACTGCATGGGCACGATCCGTAGGTCGTCCGCCTCGACCTTCAGCTCCACGAAGAAGACCTCGTCGGGCTCGTCCATGAGCGCACGGACCTCGGCCTCCGGCTGAGCGATGGCGATGCGGTAGTAGTAGAGCTCATCCGCCTGCGAGCGCTGTACCCAGCCGGGTTGCCGCGTGATGGTATCGGCGACGACCTCGAGACCGTAGCTCCCCGTCGCGGCACGGTAGTACGTGAGCTCCCTCGCAGCGATCTTGTCCGGATCACTCCCGCAGTACGCGTCAGCCTTCACCTTGACGCGATGCATGCTCGCGCCGTTCACGTAGGTGAGATCGACCGCTTCAGCCTCATCGAACACGCTCCGGGAGACGCGAACGTCGGTCGCACCCCCTCGCACCACGAGATGCTTGGCGATGATGCGCTTCGCCACCTCGTGGAGCAGCGCACTGCCACCCAGTACGCTTGGCACCTTCCCCCCTTGGTTCGCCTTGCCCCGAAGGGCACCCCTACCGCGTCAGACGCTCGTCAGCGACGCGAAGACGCCGACTCAGGACCTCGAGTAGCTTGATCGCGATCGATGGCGTCCGCTCCAGGAGCGCCTTGAAGTCCCAGCTCGAGAGCATGAGGCAGCGAGTCGGCTCGATGGCGCGGATCGTCGCGGAACGCGGCGCGCTGTCGAGCAATGACATCTCGCCGAAGAAGTCCCCGGGACCGAACGCCCCGAGCGCACGACCATCACGCTCGATCGCGACCTTCCCACTCAGGATGAGGTAGAAGGCTTGCCCAGGGGTCCCCTGGGTGACGATGATCTGCCCCGGCTCGAAGGCGTGTGCTTGGGCCACGGATACGATGCTCGCGATCTCCTCAGGGGTGCAGTTCGCGAAGATGGGGACCCGCTCGAGGAACGCTTCGATGGACATCGCCGACCTCCCCTGCGGACTGGACGTCTCGTACTCGAACCCCATCCTAGTCCAACCGCCGGTCGCGAGGAAAGGGTCCTGTGTGCGAGGAGCTCGTCTCGTCGACGTTCGGACCCGAGACCGCACTAGGCACATCCCGGACGCTTGCCTCACAATGGTGTCGACATCCTCTCGAGCACCGCCCGGGCGAGGAGGGGGCATGGCACTGTTCCTGGAGATCTTCCTCGGTCACCTGCTCGGTGATTTCGTCTTCCAGCCGGGGCGCCTCGTCAAGGCGAAGCGGGACCACCCATCCGGCTTGGCACTCCACGTGGTCGTCGTCGGGATCTGCACCGTTGCGGTCGCGGCCCGCCACCTCACCACCGTCTGGCCGGCGATCCTCGCTGCGACGCTCAGTCATCTCGTCGTCGAGGTCGTGACCATCAGGGCGCGGCGCAGCGCAGAAGCGAGCGGGCTCGTCATCTTCTCGCTCGACCAAGCGCTCCACCTCACTGCCCTCGCGGTCATCGCACTCCTGTTCGCTCCAGCCGTGGAACCCACGATCGGCATGTGGCCCGTATCGCTGATCCAGCTCGCGGCGGCATGCGGGCTGTTCCTGGTGACGTTCATGGGCGCCATCCTGGCGTTCGAGACCCGACTCGCCGTCGGAGCCAGCGAACATGCGTCCGGCACCCCCCTGCTGCGCATGGACGCGGCGCGCCTGGTAGGCATGGGAGAGCGCGCCGTAGCGCTCACGCTCGCCCTGCTGTTGGCCTCGCCGCTAGCGGCCGTCGCCCCCTTCGCACCGCGCGTCGTCTACGCGCTGACGAGGAGCCCTCGCGAACGTGCCATCCATGCCATCGACGCGACCGTCGGTACCCTCGTGGTCCTCGGGACCTGGTCACTCATCATGCTGCTCGTCGCGTCCACGTCCTGAATGGGAGGTCTTCATGGCGACGCGTCTCACCCGTGACAACGCCCACTACCTTCCCGCCATCAGGGCGGTGGTCCTCGGTGTGGCCGCGTACACGATCCTCACCGCTCTGCCGTTCTACCCGACGTGGCTCATGGTCGCCATCGCCGCTGCGGTCGCAGCGACCGGCCTTCGCACGCCGGCGCTCTCCGCTGTCCTGTTCGTGACCAGCATGTCACTGCCCTTGCTCGCCGCCGATTTCGTCGTCGGCGTGCTCTTCCTCATCGTCGGCTTCTCCGCGACGCAGTACCTGGCGGCTGACCGCGCCGGCGGCTTCATCGCGATCGCGGCCGCCATCGCCGTCCTCCCGCACGGCGGCGCCTGGGCGGCCGCCGTCCTGGCGGGCTACCTGTTCGGGGCCGGACCCGGCATGGTCGCCGCCGCGATCGCGTGCGTGCTCATCGAGGTGGCTGGCATACTGGTGGGCGTTCCACACCTCGGCCCGGTGATCGCGGCGACTCCGGTCACCGAGCCCATCCTGACGTTCCGGCCCGTCGGGGAGGCGCTCCTGAGCTTCCGGTGGCTGACCGAGGCCATCGCCGAGGCCGATCCCGGTCGTGTCGCCTCCGCGGTGCTCGACGCGCAACCGTTCGGTGTGCTCGTCACGCAACCGATCGCGTGGGGCGTCGCGGCTGCCGCTGGGGGCGTGTTCAGGCGCCCACACGGGACGCCGCGCGAACGCATCGCCGCCATCGCCGGGGTGTCAGCGGTCACCTTCGGGCTCGGTATCGCGACGGTGATGGTCACCGATCGCTTCGATGTCGCCGTGGATCCGACGGTGCTCTTCCGTCCGCTCATCGTATCGATGGTGGCGAGCGGGTGCATCGCCGCGCTGAGCGAGTGGGTCTTCGCCCTGCGCGAGACCCCGGCGGGTCCAGCACCGGCCGCCAGAGCCACCTCGTCGGTGCGCACCGAGGATGCCGACGTCGACGAGCTCCTGAGGCTCATCGCGTCCGCTGAGGAGGAGCTCGCCACACGGCACACGACGCATGCCGTCGTGATGATCACGGATATGAAGTCGTTCTCGCGCATGACCGAGGAGATCGGCAGCATCGCCTCAGCGAAGATCGTCCAGCGTCATCGGGACATGCTGCTTCCGGTCATCGAGACCCACGGTGGCCATGGGAAGTCCACCGGGGGCGACGGCCTCGTGGCGGCCTTCGGTGATGCAGGCGACGCGATAGCCGCCGCCATCGACATGCAACGAACCCTCCAGGAGCATACTTCGTCGGGAGACCTGCCCGGTGACGTGTCGATCCGGATCGGTGTGGCGGACGGCGAGGTGGTGCTGGACGCGGGTGGCCGGCCCTTCATCGGCGCGGCACTCAACCTCGCGGCGCGCGTCATGGGACTTGCGGATGGCGGTCGCATCCTCGTGACGGGCCCTGTCGCTGATGCCGCGAGCATCCCGGGCGATGCTCGGCACGAGCACGGCTCGTTCCGTCTCAAGAACATCGCGCGACCGGTCCGCGTGGTCGAGGTGCTCTGGCAGCCTCGACAGCAACCGATGACGGTGGACTCTGTGCCAGAGGCTGAACCGACGGACACGCCCGGGCGCGAGTCGCCCGGGCGGTGAGCGCGTGGAGCCGGCGGAGGGAATCGAACCCACAACCTATCGCTTACAAGGCGATTGCTCTGCCATTGAGCCACGCCGGCGCGCCGCTATTGTACGAACCAGACGCTCCAGAGCCAAGATGTCACGTCGGCGGGCACGACGTGGCGGGCACGAGGTCAGCAGGCGCGGCACCGTTCGATCTGGAACTCGACCTTGCGCTTGATCCGCTGGAGCGCGTTGTCGACCGCCTTGACGTGACGCCCGAGGGTCTCCGCCACCTCTTGGTACGACTTGCCCTGTACGTAGAGGCGCAGCACGTCCGTCTCGAACGGTGAGAGCACCTGCATGAACCCCCGGCAGATCGTGTCGGTCTCCCACGCGCCGATCACGATGTCCGCAGGGTCACAGACCTCCTTCGCCGCGAGGATGTCCTCGAGCACCCGATCGCCCTCGCCCTCCGCGCTCGTGGATCGCGAGAGCGAGACGTAGGAGTTGAGCGGAGAGTGCTTCTGTCGCGTCGCGGACTTGATTGCGGTTATGAGCTGCCTCGTGATGCACAGCTCTGCGAACGAGCGGAAACTCGACTGCCGCGCTGGGTCGTAGTCGCGGATGGCCTTGTAGAGGCCGATCATGCCTTCTTGCATGACGTCGTCACGATCAGCACCAGCGAGGAAGTACGAGCGCACCTTGCACCGAACGAAGCCTCGGTATCGATCGATGAGGATGGCGCTCGCCGTCTCATCCCCCCGTTGCGCCGCCATGACGAGTGCGAGCTCGTCGGTGGACCGCCCCAGTCTCCGTCGTGAGAGTTCGTGCACGCTCTGCAATTCGTTCCCTCCCGCAGTAAGACCCCCAGCTTTCAGGGGAGGACCGACTCTTCGCAACCGCGCTTGTGAAGTTCAGCACGAGTCGACATCTCCGACGATAGCAATGAGACGATGTCTGTCAACATCATCACGCGAATATGAACGAGCCTGATATGCAGTGCCGCACGGATCGGCCTCAACATGAACGATCTTGAAGCTACGAGCCGCCCCCTTCGGCCATGCGACGCAACCGAGCGCGCATCTGATCGTCGATGCGCTCCCCTAACGTCACGCGCCTGGCCCCGACCCGCCGGTACTCACGGACACCATCGAGCACGGAAAGCAGCTCCTCGGTGAAATCCCTGGCCGACATCCGCACGACGTTCGCGCCAAGGACGGTCCACTGCATCGCCGCATCGGATGTCACCACGATCACCTGGTCACCTGACCGGCGCCACCTGTGCACGGTCCTCTCGATCACGGTGTCCGCTTCCGTGGCGCCTGCGTATACGACGATGACGTCACCCTCATGACGCGGCCCATGAGCCGCTCGCTCATCGTGCGCCGCGTCGAAGACGACGAGCGCGCGTCCTTCACCCGCCGCGAACACACCGACGTCGTGCACGAGCAGGGCACGCGCGGCTTCGATGTCCCGCTTCGCGAGCGGGCGATAGCGCTCATGCGCCCGCATCACGTTGTTCCCATCGATCACGAAGCGCTTCACGCCTCCGTCCCTCGCCTCATCCACTCGTAGAGCAGAACGGCTGCCGCCTGTGAGACGTTGAGGGAGTCGATGCGCCCGACGACGGGGATCGCGACGAGCAGGTCGCACGTCTCCTCCACGAGACGGGAGAGCCCTGCCCCCTCCGCGCCGAGGACCAGGGCGATCCGGCCCTCCAGCCGGGCTTGCCACAGCGTGAGCGGCGCGCGTGACGACGCACCCACCACCCAGTAGTCGTGACCCTTGAGCGCACGGATGGCCTGCACGATGTTCGGGACACGAGCGATACGCTGGTGTGCTGTCGCGCCTGCGGAAGCCTTGTGCACCACCTCGGTCACCGACGCGGATCGTCGCTCCGGTATGACGACGCCACGCGCTCCCGCGCATTCCGCGGCACGGATGACCGCACCGAGGTTGCCCGGGTCCGTGACGTGATCGAGTACGACGATGAGGCTCGATCGAGTGGGGTGTCCCGCTTCCACGAGATCATCGAGCGATGCATACACGAAACCCGGACCGAAGGCGTCGACTCCCTGATGCCGGCCGCGCGCACTCGCCCGATCGATCTCATCGCGCTCGACGTACTCAACACGAACGCCCGCCCCCGACGCGAGGTCGATGATCTCCCGGACCGTGCGATCGACCTTCGCGCCGCGCGCGATACGGACGCGCGTCAGAGGTCTTCCGGCACGGAGCGCCTCGAGAACGGCGTTCCTGCCCTCGATACGCTCCCCCATCGCTCACCTCTCGCCGCGGTGGACCACCCGGGGGCCTTGCGGCGTGTCCTCGATGACGAGACCGAGCATCGCCAAGCTGTCGCGCACAGCGTCCGCCGCAGCCCAGTTCCGCTCGGCTCGAGCCGCCTCACGCGCCGCGAGGAGCGCTCTGATGGCTTCCTCGGCGTCGTCACCCTCGAAGCCCGCGAGCTGCCGCGCGAGCTCGATCACATCCGGCGGCGCGGATCGGTCCTCGTCCACCGAGACCGCGATGCCCAGGACGCCGAGGAGCTCGATGATCGTCCCCTCGGCGCGTCCGAGCGCACCGCGGTCCTTTTCGCTGAGCGCACCCTGGGAGGCGCCGACGAACGAGTTGACGGTACGCCCGAGCTCGAAGATGGACGCGAGAGCCCCGGCCGTGTTGAAGTCATCGTCCATCTCCTCGGTGAACCGCGTCCGCGCGGCATCGAGCGACGCCTCGAGCGCCGCTCGCGCCTCGACCCGGGCGCCGCCCTCTCCAACCGCTGCTGCGGAAGCGAGTGCCCAGCGGATGTTCCTGATGACGTTCTCGATGCGCTCGAGCGACGAGGCCGACTCGTCGAGCCTCGCATCAGAGAAGTCGAGTGGGCTACGGTAGTGCGTCTGCAGCATGAGCATACGTACGACAGGCGCCGGCCACCGAGCGAGCACGTCCTTGAGCAGGAGGAAGTTGCCGAGCGACTTGCTCATCTTCTCCTCATTGATCTGCAGCATGCCCCCGTGGAGCCAGTACCTCACGAACTGCTGCCCTGTGGCCGCCTCCGATTGGGCGCGCTCGTTCTCATGGTGCGGGAAGACGAGGTCGGCACCACCCCCGTGGATGTCGAGCGGCAGCCCCAGTTCCCCCTCGGACATGACGGAGCACTCCAGGTGCCAGCCTGGACGCCCCTCGCCCCAGGGGCTCGGCCAGTGCGGCTCGCCAGGCTTGGCGGCCTTCCAGAGCGCGAAGTCGAGTGGGTCCCGCTTGCGCTCATCCACGTCGACGCGAGCTCCTGCTTCGAGCTCATCGATGTCGCGCCCCGAGAGTGCCCCATAGCCGGGGAAGGACCGTACGGAGAAGTACACGTCCCCGTCGACGATGTAGGCATACCCACGCTCGATGAGGCGCTCGACCATGCGCACCATCTGCGGGATCGTCCTCGTGGCGAGCGGCTGCGACGTGGGGGGCAGCACGCCGAGCTCATCCATGACGGAGCGGAACGCGAGTGTGTAGGTCTCGGCCACCTCGGCCGCCGTCCGGCCCTCCTCGTTCGCTCGCTTGATGATCTTGTCATCGACATCCGTGATGTTCTGTACGAACGTCACCTCGAAACCGCGCCACATGAGGTAGCGCCGGATGACGTCGAACGAGAGGAACGTGCGCGCATTGCCCACATGGATGTGGTTGTACACGGTCGGTCCGCAGACGTACATGGCGACCTTGCCGGACTCGCGAGGGACGAACGGTTCCTTCGTTCGCGTCATCGTGTTGTAGACGCGTATCGTCATGGCCTACCCTTCCTCATCATCACCGCGCAGCTGGCCGGCTCCATCGAAGGGCGGTCGCCCAGCCTCCGACGCGAGACCCTCATCCCGCGCGAGTCGCACCTCGAGTCGATCGATCCGCCTCTGCAGCGCACGGAACATCTCGATCACGGGGTCCGGCAGGTCCTCGTGGTGGAGATCGACCGTCTCGACGCGCGCGCCCTCGCGCACGACGATGCGCCCGGGGACGCCGACGACCGTGCAGTTCGGCGGCACGTCCTGGATGACGACCGCACCGGCCCCGATCTTCGATCCGTGGCCCACGGTGATGTTCCCAAGGACCGTCGCGCCGACACCGATCACCACATTGTCACCGATCGTGGGATGCCGCTTGCCCGTCTCCTTGCCCGTGCCGCCGAGCGTGACGCCCTGGTAGACGGTCACGTTGCGACCGATGATGGTGGTCTCGCCGATGACGACACCCATACCGTGATCGATGAAGAAGCCGTCACCGATCGTGGCCCCGGGGTGTATCTCGATGCCGGTGTGGTGTCGCACGACCTGTGAGATCCGCCGCGCCAGCCACACGAACCCGGCCTCATGCATCCGGTGGGTGAGCCGGTGCCACCAGATCGCCCACAGACCCGGGTAGTTCGTCAACGCCGAGAGCGTAGAGGTGCATGCCGGATCGCGTTCCTTGATGGCAGCGACATCAGCACGTATGCGATCGAGCAGCCTCACAGCTCACCTCCATCCACGCAGCCGACCCGGTCAGATGGGACATGACGAACGGTACCATCACGTCCGCGCATCGCGCGACTCCGGGACTGAAGCGGCCAACGAGCGCTCCAGCCGGACGAGAGACTCATCGCGGCCGAGTACGGCGAGGAGCTTGGCGACGGGCAGCCCATCGGGAGCACCGGTGAGCGCCTCGCGCACCGCATGCAACCCCTCACGCAAGGGGATGCCGGCCGCGCGGAGTGCGGCCTTGAGCGCCTCGGAGCGCTGGGCGGCATCCGTACGATCCCACGCGCTGCCGAGGACCTCCAGCGCTACGCGGAGGGCATCGGGACTCGGGCAAGAGTGTAGTGTCGGACGCTCGACGACGCGAGCGATGAGGGTGCCGGCCTCCGACCCCGTGGTGGCCTCCTCGCGCACGGCTTCAAGTAGGATGCCACGCTCGATGTCATCCGGGATGTGCGGTGCGAAACGCTCGACGAAAGAGACGAAGGCATCCTCATCGAGCGCACGGAGGTGCGCGGCGTTGAGCGCTCGGAGGCGGGCGGGATCGTGTACCGCGGGGGCCCGGGAGACGCGCTCGAGGTCGAATCGCTCGACGAGCATCTCGAGCGTGAGGACGCGCGCGTTCGTCGGATCGGACCAACCGAGGAGCGCCAGGTGGTGCACCACCGCCGATGCGAGGTAACCCTGGCGCTCGAGCTCACCGATACCGGTGTCCCCGGCGGACTTGGACAGTGGGCTACCCCCTGGTCCACAGACGAGCGGCAGGTGCGCATATCGCGGTGCTGCAGCTTCGAGCGCCTCGATCAGGAGGAGCTGCCGCGCTGTGTTCGAGAGGTGATCGTCGCCGCGGATGACGGTCGTGATCCCCATGTCGAGGTCATCGACGACGCACGCCAGGTCGTAGGTGGCCGACCCGTCGGATCGGACGACGATGAAGTCGCCGATCGCGTCCGTGGCGAAGCTCACCCGCCCGTGCACGAGGTCCGTGAAACGGATCGAGCGTCCGCCAGGCACCGAGAAGCGCCACGCGTGGGGCACGCCCGCGATGATGCGCGCACGGGCCTCAGCAGGCGCCACCTCTCGGCACCTGCCGCCGTAGCGTGGCGGTCGGCCCGCCTCGATCGCGCGAGTCCGCTCGATCGCGAGCTCCTCTCGCGTGCAGAAGCACGGGTAGACGACGCCAGCGCGCACGAGCGCGTCGAGCGCGGCACCGTAGCGCTCCGAGCGCTCGGACTGCCGGTACGGCCCGACCGGACCTCCGATCCCCGGTCCCTCGTCGGGAGCGATGCCGAGCCACGTCAGGTCGCGGACGATCGCCTCCTCGGAGGACGGTACGACGCTCGAGGCATCGGTATCCTCTATCCGGAGGATGAGACTCCCGCCGCTCTTCCGCGCGACGAGCCAGTTCACGAGCGCGGTCCGAGCACCTCCGATGTGGAGCGAGCCGGTCGGGGCCGGCGAGAAGCGCACGCGCTCACCCACGGTCGTCCCTCTTCTCGAGGAGCGCTACGGCGTACGCGGCGATGCCCTCCTCGCGGCCCGTGAAGCCGAGCCGTTCGGTCGTGGTCGCCTTCAGCCCGATGGCTTCGATCGGGACGTCGAGCGCGGAGGCCATCCGTGCACGCATCTCATCGCGACGAGGCGCGATCCGCGGACGCTCAAGGACCACGACGATGTCAGCGTCGATGAGCGTATAGCCTGCTTCGCGCATGCGTTCGCCGACTCGGGCGAGCAGACCGATGCTGTCAGCTCCCGCGTACGCAGGGTCGTCGTCCGGGAACAGCGCGCCGATATCGCCGGCGCGCATGGCCGAGACGATCGCGTCCATGAGCGCGTGGGTGACCACGTCGGCATCGGAGTGCCCTGCGAGCCCGCGCTCACCCTCGAAGGTCACCCCGCCGAGGATGAGCTGCCTGCCATCGACCAGTGCGTGCGCGTCGAAACCCAGACCGATTCGCAGGTCCCTCATCGCTGTCCCTCCCTGGTAGCGAGCACGGCTTCAGCGAGAACGAGATCCGAAGGCACGGTGATCTTGATGTTGTCGCGAGGCCCCTCGACCATCCGGATGCGGCCGCCGAGGCGCTCGACGAGCGACGCGTCATCGGTACCTCTCACGCCGGCCGCGCGAGCACGCCCGTGAGCTCGCACGAGCACATCCCGCCAGAAGACCTGTGGCGTCTGCGCAACCCAGATCCGCGAACGGTCCTCGGTGGACCGCACGAAGCCCTGCTCGTCGACGCGCTTGAGCGTATCGTACGAGGGGTGGCCGACGACGACGCCGGCGACATCCGCGTCGAGGGCCTCCACGGCCGCATCGATCAGCGAGGGTGCCACGAGGGGGCGCGCCCCATCGTGCACGACCACCACCTCCACGTCCGCGGGCAGCGCAGCGAGACCCTCGAAGACCGAATCCTGTCTGGTGATACCCCCAGGAACCACGTGGATGACGCTCGGGAGAGCGCTCAGCATCGCCTGCACGGTATCGACCTGCTCCGGGTGGGCGACGACCACGATCGTGTCGACGCGCCGTGCCACATCCAGGGCGCGCACCGCCCAGCCGAGCACCGTCGATCCGGCGAGCGGAGCGAGCTGCTTGCCTCCGGGTCGTCCGAATCGCTCGCCGGTTCCCGAGGCGACGACGATGCCTGTGACGCGCATGGCCTCACCCCACCCGGGCGAAGATCATGCGTCCGGCTGCCGTCTGCAGGACGGAGGTGACCTGAGCGTCCACGACCCGACCTATGAACGGCTTGCCCTCCGCTACGACCACCATCGTCCCGTCCTCGAGGTAACCCACGCCCTGGCCCTCCTCCTTGCCCTCCCGGATGAGCGAGACGCGCACCTCATCACCTGGCAGGAAGAGCGGGCGGAGCGCGGACGCGAGCTCGTTGAGGTTGAGCACGGGGACGCCCTGGACCCGGGCCACCTGCGTCAGGTTGTGATCCACGGTCACGAGCGTCCCACCGATACTCCCCGCGAGTCGCACGAGCTTCGCATCGACCGCCTGCTCCTCCGGATAGTCGGCCTCGTAGACACTGATGTCGGTATCCGAGCCGCTCAGCTGCGCGAGCATGTCGAGACCCCGCCGACCGCGGGCGCGCTTGATGTCATCGGCCGAATCGGCGAGCGTGTGCAGCTCTGCGAGCACGAATCGCGGCACACGCAGCGGACCCTCCATGAACCCTGAGCGCACGACGTCGCCGAGACGGCCGTCGATGATGGCGCTCGTGTCGATGATCTTCGGGGTCGTACCGCCGGGTGGGGCGCTGTCCGCCACGAGTCCACCGAAACGCCGATGGACATCGTGCCGTTTCGTGAGGAACAGCCGTGTCCCCGCGTATCCCAGGAGGACGTAGAGGGTCACGATCGCAAGGAAGGCCACCCATGATGGCCGCAAGAGTCGGAGGGGCTCGGACACCAGGTACGCGACGATGAGCCCGATCACGAGCCCTGCCGAAGCCAGGATGATGTCGGTCGTCTCGAACTCCAAGACGTGCTGCTCGAGACGGCGATACTGCTCGGTGAGCTCACGGCCGAAGATCCCGCCGAACAGGTAGCCCATCGCGCTTCCGAGGATGATGAACAAGATGATGACGGCTTCTTCCGAGAAGCCCGTCTGGGCTGGCCAGTCAGCGAGTCGAGCGACCGCGAAACCTCCGAGAGCACCCGCCGTCAGCAGCACGAATCGTGCGAGCTGTACGATCATGGTCGTGACGCCCGGAGATGAGGTCGATCACGCCGGCGCGCCTTCACCTCCTCCCGCACGGTCGGGTCATGCGCACGACCTCAGTCTAGCACACGGCCCGGGAAGCAGCTTCACAGCGACGCGTGCTCTCGCATGCGACGGAGCCCCTCGATGATGGCGCTCGCGCGCCGCGTCCCGACCCCGTCCACGTCGTCGAGCTGCTGCTGCGTCGCCCCGAGGAGAGCGCTGAGTGTACCGAAGCGCTCGATGACGCGGTTGATGACACTCGTGGGGAGCATCGGGATGTGGCGCAGCAACCGATACCCAGCAGGATGCACGACCTGCTCCGCGATATCGGTCGTCGCGGGGTACCCCATGGCCCGCGCCACGGCTTCCGTGTCACGGAGTTGCTCAGGGGCCATGCCAGCGATGCGCTGCCGGACTGCCGCGACCTTCCGGGGCGTGGCCTCCACCATGTAGTCCCTCACCAGCATGGCGTAGTCCTCGTCGACACCAGCGGTGAGCTCATCGGCCTGCATGCGCACCAGGCGTCCCTCCGTACCGAGCTCCACGATGTAGCGGTTGAGCTCGCGAGCGACCCTGAGCACCATCTCGGCGCGCTGCACGACGGTCACCACGTCTTGGACCGTGACCGCGTCATCGAACTCGAGGAGGGTCAGCCGCGCTGCCACCTCATCGAGGCGCGAGCGATACCGCTCGAGTGTCTGGAGAGCCTGATTGGCCTTCGCGAGGACGACCTCGATGTCATCGAGGATGATCTTCGTTCCCTTGCGGTACAGGCTCACGACATCGCGACGCTGCGACACCGACACGACGAGCGCATCGGTCTGCCGACTCACACGCTCTGCCGTGCGATGCCGCATGCCGGTCTCTGCCGTCGGGAGTGCAGGATCGGGCACCAGGTGGACGTTGGCCTTCAGGATGCGCTGCGCGTCGCCGTCGAGGATGATGGCTCCGTCCATCTTCGCGAGCTCGAACAGGCGCTGCGCCGTGAGCGGTACGCCGATCTTGAAGCCGCCGTTGCACAGCACCTCGACCCCAGCCTCATCGCCGATGACGATGAGCGCTCCCGTGCGCGCTGAGATGATGTGCTCGAGCCCTTCGCGCAACACCGTCCCTGGCGCGACGGTGGCGAGCGCCTGGAGCGTGATGTCCGTCGCATCCACATCCATGGGGAGCTCCCTTCGCGCCTCGAAGCCGCCTGCGCCACACGATGATTGTGCCATCGGCGGCTGACGTCAGCCAACAGGTGGTCAGGACAGTACGACGAGCGCCTGCGTGAGCGTCGCCACACCGTCGCTCTCGCACGCGCGCGGATGGCGCGGCGCGATGATCCGGCTCATGCCGAGCCGTATCGCCTCTGCCCTGCGAGCGTGGGCATGCGGAACGGCGCGGACCTCGCCAGCGAGGCCGATCTCGCCGTACGCGACGCAACCACGCTGCAGCGGCTCATCCGCGAGCGCTGAAGCGAGTGCGAGTGCGAGCGGTAGGTCGACCGCTGGCTCGCTCACACGCATACCCCCGGCGACGGCGACGTAGACGTCGTGCTGTGCGAACGACCTGCCCGCACGACGTTCCAGCACGGCGAGCACCTGGAGGACACGCGCGGTGTCGATGCCCACCGCGAGCCGGCGCGGTGCAGGAAGCGACGTGGGCGTCACGAGCGCCTGCACCTCGACGAGCATCGGCCGCGAGCCCTCCACCGCAGCGAACACGCACGTGCCTGAGACGTCCTGCTCCCTGTGAGCGAGGAGGACACCCGAAGGGTCCTGCACGCCGCGGAGGCCGTCCTCGCACATCTCGAACACGCCGATCTCGCTCACTGACCCGAAGCGGTTCTTCGTCGCCCGCACGATCCTGAACAGGTGGTCGCGGTCCCCCTCGAACGACAGGACGGCGTCCACCATGTGCTCGAGCACTCGCGGCCCGGCGATGGTGCCCTCCTTCGTGACGTGTCCGACGATGATGACACTCACGCCCTCGACCTTCGCCAGCCGGACGAGGTGTGCCGCGCACGCGCGAACCTGCCCGACGCTCCCGGGGACACCATCGAGGTCCTCGTCACGCATCGTCTGGATGGAGTCCACGATGAGCACGTCAGGATGTACCTCACGGGCGACGTTCACGACGGATCCGATAGAGGTCCGGGGCAGCAGCAGCACATCCCCGCTCACGCCAAGGCGAGAACCGCGCAGCGAGACCTGCTCTGCGGATTCCTCCCCGCACACGTACAGGACGCGAGCCCCCTGTCCGGAGAGCGCACACGCCGCCTGCAGTAGGAGTGTGGACTTGCCGATGCCTGGCTCACCAGCGAGCAGCACGAGGGAGCCGCGCACCAGGCCACCACCGAGCACGCGGTCCAGTTCGGTCAGGCCGGTGGCGCTCCGGATGGCGGGACCCGCCTGCACCGCACGAAGCGCGATGGGCGTCACGGCGGACTCGACCGGATCAGCGAGACGTGACGGCCCCGTGCGCTCCTCCACGAACGAGCCGTACCGACCACACGAGGGGCACCGGCCGAGCCATTTCGGCGCGGCGTGGCCGCACTGCTGACAGACCCACTCCGTGCGCGCCCTGGGCCCCGTCACTGGTCCTGTGCGCTCCCCGTCGCCGGTCGCGACAAGCCAGCCCTCGCACGCGGAGGCATCGACCCTCTGGCGCGCTTGCCCTTGGGCGCCGTGATGGCTGCATCCGGCTCGCCCTCGCCCTTGGCGAACGCGACCTGACCGTCCTCGATGCGAACCTCGATCACGTCCCCCGGCTGCCACTCGCCTGCCAGGATCCGTTCGGATAGCGGATCCTCCACGAGACGCTGGATCGCACGCCGCAACGGGCGCGCACCGAGCGCAGGATCGTAGCCCTCCCGTGCGAGGAAGGTGCGTGCCTCGGGGGTGAGGATGAGCCCGATGCCCTGGACCGCGAGCTGTTCGCGCAACCGCGCGATCATGAGATCGACGATGGCCTCGATCTCCTCGCCCGTGAGATCGTGGAACACGATGATCTCATCGACACGGTTGAGGAACTCGGGCCGGAAGACCTTCTTGAGCTCGCCCGTCACGCGGTCCTTGAGCACCTCGTACGGCATGGCCGCAGACTGCTGCGCGGTGAAGCCGATGGTCTTCCCCTTGGCGATGTCGCGTGCGCCGATGTTGCTCGTCATGATGACGATCGCGTTCTTGAAATCGACGCGCCGGCCCTGGGCATCCGTGAGGCGGCCCTCTTCGAGGATCTGGAGGAGCACGTTGAACACGTCAGGGTGCGCCTTCTCGATCTCATCGAACAGGATCACAGAGTACGGCTTGCGCCGCACAGCCTCCGTGAGTTGTCCACCCTCGTCGAAACCGACGTATCCCGGAGGTGAGCCGATGAGGCGGGACACGGTGTGCTTCTCCATGTACTCGGACATGTCGAGCGAGATGAGCGCGTCCTCACTGCCGAACAGGAACTCGGCGAGCGCCTTCGCGAGCTCGGTCTTGCCGACGCCTGACGGACCCAGGAAGATGAATGACCCTGCAGGCCGGCTCGGATCCTTGAGTCCGGCACGCGCTCGGCGGATGGCCTTGCTCACCGCGGTGACGGCCTCGTCCTGACCGACGATGCGCTCATGGAGTGACGCCTCCATGCGCAGGAGCTTCTGGGTCTCCTCCTCGGTGAGGCTGGCCACCGGGATGCCCGTCCACATGGAGACGACCTCGGCGATCTCCCGCTCGGTGACCTCCACGACGCGGGTGTTGTCCGGCTTGAGCCACTCCTCCTCCATCGCCCGCTTCTCGGCGAGGATCTGCTTCTCACGATCACGCAGCGCAGCCGCCTTCTCGAACTCCTGCGCTTCGATGGCCGCTTCCTTCTCCTGTCTGACCTGCTTGAGGCGTTCCTCGACCTCACGGATGCCGGGCGGCGCGGTCATCATCTTGATGCGCATCTTGCTGCCCGCCTCATCGATCAGGTCGATCGCCTTGTCAGGCAGGAACCGGTCCGAGATGTACCGGTCCGCGAGCATCGCTGCAGCGTGGATGGCCGAGTCGGTGATCGAGACACGGTGGTGAGCCTCGTACCGGTCACGCAGACCGAGCAGGATCTGCTCCGTCTCCTCCACGGTGGGCTCACCGACGAGGATCGGCTGGAATCGCCGCTCGAGCGCCGGGTCCTTCTCCACGTACTTGCGGTACTCATCGAGCGTCGTGGCACCGATCGTCTGGAGCTCGCCGCGCGCGAGCGCGGGCTTGATGATGGATGCGGCATCGATGGCGCCCTCGGCAGCGCCGGCGCCGACGAGCGTGTGCATCTCGTCGATGAACAGGATGATGTCCCCGCGCTCGCGGATCTCCTTCATGACCTTCTTGAGCCGCTCCTCGAACTCACCGCGGTACTTGCTCCCGGCGACGAGTGCTGCAAGGTCGAGCGTGTAGAGCTGCTTGTCGCGGATCGTCTCGGGGACCTCATCGCGAGCGATCTTCTGGGCGAGGCCCTCGACCACCGCGGTCTTGCCGACGCCGGGCTCGCCGATGAGCACCGGGTTGTTCTTCGTTCGGCGCGACAGGATCTGCATGACGCGCTCGATCTCCTGCGTCCGCCCGATGACGGGGTCGAGCTTCCCCTCGTGCGCAGCGCGGGTCAGGTTGCGGCCGAACTCGTCGAGCAGCGAACCCGACTCACCTCGACCCGCACGGCGCTCCTCGCCCGCCTCCGCCTGCTTGCCGTAGTAGCCGGACAGCAATTGGATGACGGCCGAGCGCACCTTGTCGAGGTCGGCACCGAGGTTGAGCAGTACCTGCGCCGCCACGCCCTCGCCCTCCCGGATCAAGCCGAGGAGGATGTGCTCGGTACCGATGTAGTTGTGACCGAGCTGAAGTGCCTCGCGAAGCGAGAGCTCAAGCACCTTCTTGGCGCGAGGCGTGAACGGGATGTGCCCCGTGGGCACGTACGTGCCCCGGCCGATGAGCTCCTCGACCTGCTGGTGGACGTCCTCGAGCGAGATGTTGAGCGACTCGAGCGCCTTGGCAGCGATGCCGTCCTGCTCGCGTATGAGGCCGAGCAGCAGGTGCTCGGTGCCGATGTAGTTCTGGTTGAGCATACGCGCTTCCTCTTGCGCGTACACCACGACCCGACGGGCCTTCTCCGTGAAACGTTCGAACATGGCGTATCGCCTCTCTTGTCGTGCCTGGAGGACACGGGGACCTCGAGCCCCCTATCATTCTACCCCGGACGGCGACACGGCGGGGCGATGACAGCGGAGCACACGGCGTGCCACGCTCGCGCGTGGGGATGCCGCCTGCGTCTGGGCCGCCTCAGGCCTCCGGTCTGAGATGGGGGAACAGGAGCACGTCCCGGATCGATGCGCTGTCCGTCAGGAGCATCACGAGGCGATCGATGCCGATCCCGAGCCCGCCGGCCGGCGGCATCCCGTACTCCATCGCCCTGAGGTAGTCCTCGTCGTAGCCCATCGCCTCATCGTCGCCGCCCGTCTTCGCGGCCAGCTGTGCGGCGAACCGCTCACGCTGGTCGACCGGATCGATGAGCTCGGAGAATGCATTCGCGAACTCCCGGCCGGTGATGATGAGCTCGAACCGTTCGGTGAGCTCCGGTTCATGCGGCTTCTTGCGCGCGAGTGGCGAGGTCTCGAGTGGGTGATCGGTCACGAACGTCGGCTGCACGAGCGTGTGCTCGACGAGCTTCTCGAACAGCTCCGCGACGAGCTTGCCGGCACCCCAGCCCGGCTCGACGGGAACACCGTGCCGAGCACACAGTGCCGCGAGATCGTTACGGCCGCGTGACAGGGAGACCTCCTCCCCCACGGCTTCGCTCACGAGCGAGAGCATCGTCCGGCGCGGCCACGGCGGTGTGAGGTCGACGGTCTGCCCCTGGTACGTGAAGACGAGACTGTCGGATACGGAGCGTGCCGCGGCGACGATGATGCCCTCTGTCAGATCCATCATGCCCTCGAGGTTCGTGAACGCCTCGTACGCCTCGAGCATCGTGAACTCAGGATTGTGCCGTGGCGAGATCCCCTCGTTGCGGAAGGAACGGTTGAGCTCGAAGACGCGCTCGAAACCCCCGACGAGGAGCCGCTTAAGGTAGAGCTCCGGTGCGATGCGTAGGTACAGGTCCATATCGAGGGCATTGTGATGCGTCACGAAGGGCCGTGCCGTCGCGCCGCCAGGGATCGGGTGGAGCATGGGCGTCTCGACCTCGACGAATCCTCGCTCCTCCATGGAGCGCCTGATAGCGGCGATGATCGTGAAGCGCGCCTCGAACACCCGCTTGACGTCAGGGTTCGCGATGAGGTCCGCATAACGTTGACGATAGCGCGTCTCCACATCGGTGAGCCCGTGGAACTTCTCTGGCAGCGGTCGGAGCGATTTCGAGAGGAGGACGACCTCGGTCGGCGCGACGGAGATCTCTCCCCTCCGCGTCCGCGCGACGGTGCCGTGAGCGCCCACCCAATCGCCGATGTCGAGGTCGAGCGCTCGAGCGTAGGCCTCCTCGCCGAGCACGTTCATCCGCAAGAAGAGCTGGATCTCGCCCGCTCCGTCCCTGAGGACGAGGAATGCGACCTTCCCCTGCTCTCGCTTGGCGACGATGCGGCCCGCCACGGCAACGACGTCCGTGGTCTCGGCGCCAGGCTCGAGCCCCGACCAGGCGTCCCGAACCTCCGTGGTCGTGTGCGTGCGGTCGAAGCGGTCCTTGTACGGTTCGACACCCGATGCCCGGAGCGTCGCGAGCTTCGCGAGCCGGACGGCCCTCGGGTCGCTCGCGTCGTGAGCCCGATCGCTGGTCTGTCGGGTACCCATCTAGTCCGTGATCTTGAGGATCTCGAAGGACAGCTCGATGCCCTTCGGCGTCACGACCTTGACGACCTCGCCCTTCTTCTTGCCGAGGAGCGCCTGGCCGACCGGGGATTCGTTCGAGATCCGGTGGTTGACCGGATCGGCCTCAGCGAAGCCCACGATCTGGTACTCGACGACTTCGCCGGTCGTGAGGTCCTTGAGCTGAACGCGGGACCCGAGGCTCACCTTCGTATGCCGCTTGGGCGCCTCGATGATGATCGCATTCGCGAGGATCTGGTTGATCTCAGCGATGCGACTCTCCACCCACGCCTGCTCATTCTTCGCGTCGTCATACTCTGAGTTCTCGGAGATGTCCCCGAACTCCTTGGCTTCCTTGATACGCTCGCCCACCTCGCGTCTGCGAACGGTCTCGAGGTGGTTGAGTTCCTGTTCGAGGCGGGCTTGCCCCTCGGGGGTGAGGGCGACTTCCCTGTGCATGCTCGCTCCCACTCACTCGTCGCCAACCTGGGGCGTGTCACGCTCGTCGCCCCAGAATGCTCGTGAGAGTATACATCATGCGCGCGAGACGACAAGGCCGCGCCGCTCATGGGCACGGCCTGGACGCGTGAGCACGGTGGAGCGACTCGACCTGACGCGGATCGGTGAGCGCTACTCGTCCTCGTCCGAGGGAGTGGCGTCCTCGGAGGCGGCTTTGGCAGCCTTCTTCTTCGAGGTGCTCTCCTCATCGTCGTCGAGCGTCCCCTCCATGCCCTCCTTGAGCGCCTTGGCGGACTTGCCGAACATCTTTGCCAGCTTCGGCAGCTGCGTGGGCCCGAAGAGCACCAGTACGATCAAGAGGATGATGATCCACTCAGAACCGCCCGGTAGCCCGAAGACAGCCATCGCATACCTCCTTGCGAACGTCGATCCGATCACCTATCGCCCGCAACGGCGACGAGGGCAGCATACCACCGGTGCGGCGCCGCACGCCAACCACGCGAGCCTCACACCCGCCCCGCGCCGTCGATGCGTGACAGGTAGTACAACGTGTGGAGCAGCTCGTGCACCGGATCGGTGTTGTGCAGCGTGACGTCCTTGGGCACCTCGACGATGGCAGGCGAGTAGTTCAGGATGATCCTGATCCCTGCGGCGACGAGCGCATCCGCCACCTCCTGCGCGGCTGCTGGCGGTACCGCGATGACGCCGATGCGGATGTTCTGATCGCGCACTGTGCGTGCGAGCTCGCCCACCGGCTGGATGATGAGATCCCCGAGCCGTTGGCCGACCTTCCGAGGGTCCTTATCGAAGACGGCGGTGACGTGGAAGCCGTGCTGCCTGAGCCCCTCGTAACCGGCGATCGCGGCACCGAGATGGCCAGCACCGACGAGAGCGAGACGGTGCGCGTGGTCAGCTCCAAGGATCCGCTGGATGCGGTCCACGAGCGATGCCACGTCGTAGCCCACGCCGCGCCTGCCGAACGTGCCGAAGTGCGTGAGATCGCGTCGGATCTGCGCGGGATTCACGCCCGTGAGGTCACCAAGGCGCGACGATGAGACGGTCGATTCACCGCTGCGCCTGAGCTGCATGAGCGCATTGAGGTACATCGGCAGGCGCTCGATGACACCCTCGGGAGTGCGGCGTTCGTCAGCGGTCATGTGCGATCCGATCCTCGAGCATCGCGACGCTTCAGATGGTAACTCGCAGTTACAAAGTCCCGCAAGAGCGGATTCAGGGCCGCTCGCCAAGGCGAGCGAGGAGAGCGATCACATCCGCGCGTGTGACGATGCCCGCGAGCCGACCGTCCTGGACGACGAGCACGGCACCGGGTCCGCTGGGTTCGAGCACCGGCAGGACGCTCGCCACGCTCACATCCGGCGTCGCCACGACGCGCGCGAGGTCACGCGAGGCGAGGTCCCCGACCGTCACCGACGACCAGTGCTCACGAGCGACCTCACGCGTGGCGGCTGGCTCGACGAGACCGATCACACGACCTTCCTGCACCACGGGGTACCTCGAGTGCGCACCCCCGAGGAGGTATGCGTGCGCGAACCGCTCGATCGTCGTGTCGGAGGGGACGGTTATCACCGGCGACGACATGACCGAACCGAGAGGCACCGCAGACAGACGGGAGCGAATGAGCTGCTGCTGATAGGCAGCCGACGCGAGGGTTGCGATGAACCACCCGATGAGAGCGAGCCAGATGAGGTCGAGCGTGCCACGCAGGACCCCGATGACTGCGATGATGACGAACGCGTGTCCGATGAATCTTCCGAGACGCGTCGCCCACCGTGTCGCAGTGAGGAGATCGCGCGTGATCGCCCACAGGAGCGCCCGCAGTACCCGGCCACCGTCGAGCGGAAAGCCCGGGAGCAGGTTGAACACGGCGACCGACACGTTGATGAATGTCAGGTACTCGAGCGCAACGCGCAGTCCACCGGGCATCGACTGGCCCGCAACCGATAGGGCGAGCCAGCCACAAGCAGCGAGCATGGCACTCACGGCCGGACCAGCGATGGCCATGAGGAGCTCGTGCCCAGGCGAGCGCGGCTCCTCCTCCATCTGAGAGACGCCGCCGAACATGAACAGTGTCACGCGCGCGATCCGCAGGCCACCCGCCCGAGCCACGAGCGAGTGCGCAAGCTCATGGAGCACGATCGAGGCGAAGAACGCGAGCGCGGTGCCGAGTGCGAGCGCGACGTAGAGCGGTGGACTCGCGTCCGGGAGCGCCTCCGGGAAGTAGCTCGTCGTCAGCGTATAGGCGACGAGGAAGAAGACGAAGAACCAGCTCGCATCGACCTCGACGGGGATCTTGAAGAGTGTGCCGACCCGGAACTTCGAGGTCCCGAGCATGGGTCCGTCCCTCCTCCCTCCGTCAGACCAAGGGTCCGCGAAGCAGCCCGAACCGGCCCCACCCGCCCATCAGAACGCTGCGCCTTCGAGCGCATGGGCGCAGAGGCAGTCCCGCTCGCTCGGAAGCGTAGGGATCATGGCATGGAGGAGGTTGCGCAGCTTGTCGTTGTTCTCGTTGAAGACGCGAACGACCTCTTCATTGGTGACGGGCTCGATGCCCTCGGCCCCGACATCGTGATCGGTGATGAGCGAGATGTTGCAGTAGCAGATCTCGAGCTCGCGCGCGAGGTAGCACTCGGGGTACTGCGTCATGTTGATGACCTCCCAGCCCTGGGAGGCGAACCACTTCGATTCGGCTCGCGTGGAGAAGCGCGGCCCCTGGATGACGACCACCGTACCGCGCTCGTGTACGCAGATGCCGAGCTTGCGGGCCTGTTCGATCGCGACGGTCCGCATGGTCGGACAGTAAGGGTCAGCCGACGAGACGTGAGTGGTCGTCGGCCCGTCGTAGAATGTGTCCTTGCGACCCCAGGTGCGGTCGACGAACTGGTCGCAGATGACGAAGTCACCGGGCTTGACGTGTGGCTGCAGAGAGCCGCAGGCGTTCGGACCGATGATGCGGGTGACCCCGAGGAGCTTCATGGCATACACGTTCGCACGGTAGTTGATCATGTGCGGCGGGAACTGGTGCTGCTTGCCATGCCGTGGCAGGAAGGCCACCGTGCGACCCCCGATCTCGCCGTACGTCACCGGCGCCGAGGGTGCACCGTAAGGGGTGTCGATGCGGATCTCCTCAGCATGCTCGAGAAGCGAGTAGAAACCGCTGCCACCGAACACCCCGATCTCTGCCGTCGGATATGCCATCGCGACTCCTAATCCTCCGATCGCCAGGTCTCCTCGATCCAGTCGCCATTGTAGCCCAACAGAACGTCAGGCGGTGTGGAGTCTCAGGTCCTCGTCGGCCGGTGCCACCGGGTGCCGGTCGTCCTCCATGGGCCGCGGCACGTACAACGGACGGCGGAACAGGTTGAAGGCGTCCGTCCAGGGTTCCTCGACCCTCGCCGCGCTCCGCACCGCCTCCGAGAACGCTGCAGCCTTCGCGTCGAGGTTGTCAGCGTGATGGAGCAGGAGCGCCTCGATGGTGCTGGGCCGCTTGGGAGAGCCCCACTCCAGCTCCCCGTGGTGCGAGATGAGCACGTGTGACAGGCGAGCGGCGAGGTCACCCGGGACGCGATCGCCGAGCGACGTGATCGCCCGCTGCACGCGGCGCTCGCCGAGCACGACGTGGCCGAGCAAGCGGCCCTCCTCCGTCAGTTCGATCGCTGTACCCACGGTCAACTCGTCCACCTTGCCGATATCGTGCAACAGGGCCCCCGTGACGAGCAGGTCCCTGTCGACCTCGGGATAGAGCGCTGCGATCGACCCGCACAGTGAGGCGACCGACACCGTGTGTTCGAGCAGACCGCCCGTATAGGCGTGATGGACGGCTTGGGAAGCGGGAGAGAGGACGAAGCGGGCCAGGAGGTCCTCCTCCTTGAAGACGCGCCGAACGACGGCCTTGAGCGCCGGGGTCTCGATCGAGCGGATGAGCTCGCGGAAGTGCGCGAGCAACTCCTTGGTGTCCCGCGTGCCGACCGGAAGGAGCTCCCGCACGTCGTAGTCTTCTGTCGGTCGCATGCGACGGAGCGAGATGCGCAGCACACCACGGTACGACGTCACCGTGCCGTCGACCTCGACCACAGAGCCCGACGGTATCGCCTGGGCGATACGGTCGGGCTTGAACATGACCGCCGCGATCCGCCCGGTCCGATCCGTCAGCTCGCACGCGAGGTACGCTTCCCCCGCCCGCGTCGACCGCATCTCCCGTGAACGCAAACAGAAGACGGCACGTACCTCGTCACCCTCCCGCAGCGTCGCCGCGAACCCGGTTCTCATGGCGCACCTCCCGCAGCCAGAACAGCCTGGGGATATCGTGCGCCTTGGGTCTGACATCAACGGGATGCGATGCGAGCGACCGTACCCGGTTCGATGCCGTAACGCTCCGCAGCACTGTCCATGAAGCACGCCAACGTCAGCCAGCCCGAGGAATCGACGAGTACCGCCGGCTCGCCCACGGGGACATCGGAGAAGGTGCGGACGAAGGGCGCTTCGACCCTCACGTGCCCTAGCGTGAGCACGATGCGGCCACCCGTGAGACCCCATGCCACCACATCATCAACGGATACAGCGAAGCGCACGGAGCCGAAGCGGTCCACATCCACGACATCAGCGACGATCCAGCCCTCTTCGACCCGAGCTCGTTGGAACGGCGCATCGACGAGCGATGCAGGGTCGACAGGCACGCCGATCGCCGAAGGTTCCACCCCGCATGCGAGCGCTGCAGCAGCGGGAGCCAGGACATCACGCGCATGGAACGTGGCGAGCGGCCCTTCCATCTTGAGCGCGTCCGGTACTATCGAGTAGGCAGCCGCGATGCCTCCAGCCCTCCAACTCGCCGGGATGAGAACGCCGTTGTCCGGTCCGACGAGGGACGTGCCCTCGCCGGTCACGAGACACAAGTCGTGTCGGCCGCTACCCACCCCTGGATCGACCACCACGAGATGGATGGCCTCGGGGAGCTGCCAGACACCGGCAGCGGCCACCGCAGCTGCCTTGCGTATGTCGTACGGTGGGATGTCGTGCGCAAGATCGACGACCCGCGCTTGTGGACACGCACGGTAGATGACCGCGTGGCAGATCCCCACCCACGTGTCCCCCATGCCGAAGTCCGACGTGAAGCAGATGATCGACTGCACCTTGGCTCCTCCCGCGTCATCACGCTGCACGATTCGCGCATATCACGTACCATGTACGGGGGCATGCACATCCAAGGAAGGTCGACGCATGGTCAGACCCGCACGCACATCGATCCACCTCTGGCTGGCGGCGCTGCTCTCCTGCCTAGTACTGGTAGCATGCTCGAGGACGCCCGGCATGGAGTACGTACCCGAAGGTGGCACGTACACGCTCGACGAGATCGCCCAGCGGACCCGCGCGCTGCCCCTCGGTGACCTCGCGTCGGTCCCCACCTCCGAGGCCCCCGCCATCCGCCAGAAGCGACTCGTCGACCTTCGTGGCCATGGACCCGATGCCCGGGCGCTTGCGGATGCGCTCACCGACCAGTTCCCCACCGACCACGCTGCGGTCCCCATGCTCATCGAGGGTGCGAGCGTAGACGGCCGGGACGTCTGGGTCGTGGTCGAGGCGTGGGGAGAGCGCGATGCGTACCTCGCACACCGGCGCCTGTGGCTCATCGATCGCGTGTCGTATGAGATCGTGAGCTCTCTCTCGTTCCGGTGACGGTGGCCTCACTCACCCCGCCACCGGGAAGATCGCGGTGATGCTCTCACGCGCGACCGCCACGTACTGGGGGGCAGCGAGCAGCTTGTCGTCGCTCACGCGGTAGATCTTCGCGTCGGTGAGCGCGTAGAAGTCCTTGCCGCGCGCGTTGAGCGAATCGGTGAGGCGGCTCCCCTCCAAGACGTACATGTCCCCCTCGATCCTGTGGTCCTTGGTGATGATCATGACCCGGATCGAGTCCTTCTTCGTGTAAGCCATGCCTCCCCTTCCCTCGCGATGTGAGAGACGTGCGCACTGTGCACAGCATGACTCTACTCCAACTCCTGCGATTGATGAACCTCAGAGTGGGGAGAGCTGTTCGAACAGCACGCGAAGACCGCTCGCGAGCGCCAGTTCGATCGCAGTGAGAAGCAGCGTGAGGACCACCGGCACCAGGAGGTCGGCCGCGGCGCCCACCGACCGTTCGAAACGGGGAATGAGCCCCACGAAGACGAGGTTGACCGCGACGAAGGTGACGATGATCGCTGCCACGACCGCCCAGGCGTACAGCACGCCGAGCGGGGGCATCAGCCAGCGTGTCACGGCGTACGACACTGGCACGGTACCGAGCCACGCGAGACCCCGCCATCCTTCCAGCACGCGTAGGGAGCTCGAGCTCCGCGCCAGCTGGCCGTTGAGCATCGGCACGACGAGCAGTGCTACCGCGTACCCGGTGAGGATGCCCGTAGCCAACCGGATGTCGTTCGTGGTCTCCCGAAGGCCGAGGTACGACGTGATCCCGTCGTAGGCCATCGCTCCCACGAAACCCACGGCGATGAGTGAGAGCCACACGGGAGGCGCGCTCGACGGTCGTCCACGTCCCTTCTCCAGGAGCGATATGACCGCGAGAGCGACTGCGAATCCGACGTAGATGCCCGTGTCCCGGGCACACACGGGAAGCTGGTGACCCCCCGCGAAGAAGGAGCGCTCGGGCAGCTGGTGACACAGGCCGTAGCCGATGGATCGGAACAAGGCGTCGAGCACGATCGCTCCTCACGCGCCGTGCAGGCCGGGCGGTGATGCCCGGCCTGCACGTGACGGTTCGATGGTCGGGATGGCGGGATTCGAACCCACGACCTCTGCGTCCCGAACGCAGCGCTCTACCAAGCTGAGCCACATCCCGGCGAGCCGCTATCATATCGTGACGCTCGCCCATGGTAAAGGCGTGCCCGTCAAGCGGCGTCGCGCTCGCCGCGAGCTGCCTGAACGATTCCCGTGAGATGGTCGAGCGCCCGACCGGTTCGACCGGCCGGGCGCTCACCTGCTCTTCCTTATGTGTCGATCCTAGCGTACGAGTCGCACGTGGCAGTACGAGCAGTACGTCTCCTTGTGGCACTCCCAGCACGGCTCGGCACCCGACTTCTTGACGATGTTCGGGTGGTACGTGCGCCACGGCTGGCTCGCCACAGCACCCTTGTGGTGGCAGTTGTCGCAGAAGAACTGGTTGTGACAGTTCGTGCAGACCTTCTTCTCGAGCTTCTTGTCCTGGAAGTCCTTCTTGTGCGTGTCCTTGAAGTCACCCGGGTGTGGCATCGGAAGCTTGTGGCAGTTCTTGCAGAATGCCGCATTCGTGCCGCCCGTACCATGGCAGTACTCGCAGCTGTCGGTAGCCGCCTTGTACGCGCTGCTGTGACCTGCCGCCTTGCCGAGCGCGAGGTTGCGCGTCCAGTTCGCGGCCTTGTGCGAGGACGGTAGCGCCTTGAGCTTCGTGTGGCACGCCACGCAGAACTGCTTGTCCTCGTGGCACTTCTCGAAGCACTGCTGCGTGCCACCCGCTGCGACGGCCTTCGGGTGCTGCTTGACCCACGGGACACCGTTCACAGCGTCCTTGTGGTGGCAGTCAGAGCAGACCTCCTTGAAGCGATGGCAGTTCGCGCACAGCGCTGGCGTCTTGCGCCCGGACACGTGGTTCTTCTTGAACGTGTCGGGGTGCGGCATCTCCATGCCGTGGCAGCCCTTGCAGAACGCTGCGTTCGTGCCGCCGGGACCATGGCAGACGTCGCAGCTGTCGATCGCCTTGATCGCAGCCAGGGCGTGCTTCGCTGATGGCTCGGCAGCGGCCGTCCCGTACTTCGTGACGGTCAGCTTGTCGTGGAGCCACTTCGCGTCCTTGTGCGAGGTCGGAACCGGCTTGAGCTTCGTGTGGCACGTGACGCAGAACTTCTGGTCGTGACACTTCCCGAGGCAACCGGCCACGCCGTTGGTGGTGACGGCCTTGGCGTGCTGCTTCTGCCACGCGATCTTCGGATCGTACTTCCAGTTGGATGCCTTGCCGTGGTGACAGTCGTTGCAGAACAGGTAGTTCGTCTTCTTCACCTGGTGGCACAGGTCGCACTTGTCCATCTTGGTCTTGGCGACCTCGGGGTGCGTCTTGGTCTTGAACTCCTCGGGGTGCGGCATCTCCATGCCGTGGCACCCGTTGCAGAACGTATCGATCACGTGGCACGTGCTGCAGTAGTTGACCTCATCGACGGCGACGAGGTGCAGTCCCTCGGCCTTCTCCTCGCCCTCGGCTTCGGCCTTCGCTTCGCCTGCTTCTTCGGCAGCCTCCTCGGTCAGGACCGGTCGACCCGTCGAGCGATCGACCGGCGCCTTGGCGAGCTTCGCGTGGCCCTTCGGGTAGAAGTCCTTGGCCTTGTGGTTCGACGGCTTCAGGTCGAAGTCCGCGGTGTGACAAGCAGAGCACTTGCCCGGCGCCTTGATGCCGCCCGCCGGAGGCTTGCCCGTGAGCGTATGACACCGGAAGCAGGCCGTCATGGTCATGAAGTTCTGGTGCTTGACGCTCTTGGCGCCGCCCTTCTTCGCGGGATTGCTGAGCAACGGCTCCCAGTCCCCGCTCTCATTGTGCGCGACGCGGTTGTGGCAGGCCGTGCAGTGGACCTCGTTCTCCTCGTGGACGTCGTGATCGATGATGATGCCAGGCGATGGCGTGACCTTGCGGGTCGCCAGGTTATGGCACTGGGTGCACTGCTTCGAGCCCATCTCCTCGGTATCCATCGCAAGATGGCTGTCGGGGTTCAGCGGGAGCTCGAAGTTGTCGGTGACGGTCAGAACGAGCTCGCCGAGTGCCTTGGCCTTCTTGAGGGTGAAGGTGATGGGGTCGGCATTGACCGGCTCGTGGCACGACATGCACGAGACCATGTTGTGACTCGAGCGATCGTACGCAGCGATCGAATCGTCCTGCACCTTGTGGCATACATTGGCGCAGAACCAGTACGTTGACGTGGCGCCGAACGCCACCACGACGAACGCGGCTAGCACCAACAGGACGACCCCCGTCCAGATGATGTACCGCGGCCGCCGGACCGGGTCCTTGAACCCGGCCAGTGAGATCTTCGCCATACGCATCTCTCCTCGATCGTCCGAGCGGTCCTGAAGACACGACGTCGAAACGACTCCCTCGCGTCGTCTCCCGCGCTAACTGTATCGAAACGCCTGTGAAGTCACAACACGAACGCGCTCATCCACCGTGATTCGCCGCGGATGGCGAGAATCCTACGCCTTCATCGCACAGCGAGCGCATCCGCGAGGTTGTTGAGCTCGGTTATCGCCGCCGCGATCTGTTTGGAGGTCTGAGCCGCCTGCTGTGAGACGAGCGCGATCTCGCGCATCGATATCACGACCTGGTCGGATGCGGTGCGCTGCTGCTGGGTCGCGATCGAGATCTGTTTGGCGGCATCCGTCGTCTCTTCGACCTGCGAGACGATGCGCTCGAGGGCCCCGCGCGTACGGCTGGCGAGCTCCCTGCCTTCAGCCACCTTCTTCGCGGCCTTCTCGGTCTGCATGATGAGCGCGGAGGTCGAGGCCTGGATCTCGCGTACCACGCGGGCGATCTCGTGGGTGGATTCGCTCACCGATTCGGCCAGCTTGCGGATCTCCTCGGCGACCACGGAGAACCCCTTGCCGGCCTCGCCGGCCCTCGCCGCCTCGATCGCTGCGTTGAGTGCGAGTATCTTCGTCTGTTCCGCGATCTCGTCGATGATCGACAGCACGCGGCCGATCTCCTGACTGCGCTCACCGAGTGCCAGGATGCGGTCTGATGACTGCTGCGTGGTGACACTGATCTCATCGATGCCGTTCGCGGTCTCCGCCACAGCGTGCATACCATCCTCGGCGCTCGCGAGCGTCCGTTCTGCGATGCGCACCACCGCTTCCGAGTTCTCCGCGATCTGCCCCGAGGTCTGAGCGAGCTCCTCGACGGTCGCGGAGGTCTGCGTGACGGCTGCCGCCTGCTCAGCCGCTCCCGACGCCTGCTGCTCGGTCGCCGCGAGGATCTCGGCGGTCAGAGCTCGGATGTTGGTGTTGGCGGCACGGATCTGGTCCAGCAGGGTCGCGACGTTCGAGAAGACCCGCTGCAGTTCGCTCCCCAGGCCGTCGAGGCCCTTGACCTCGTGGGTCACGATGCCGAGCGAGCGGCTCGCCTCTCCGAGCACGTCCCGGAGCACACGCTCGGCTGTCCCCATCGAGATCACATGGCACAGGACACCCAGGATGACCCCAGCTGCGATGCACAGCGCCACGAAGACCCACCATGCCAGTGAGCTCTTGGGCTGCACGAAGAAGGATGCGAAGACCGGGAAGATGACGCCGATGCCCACGCCGGCGCCCAACTCGAGGGTGAGCTCCCGCCGTGCTGCAGAGGAACGTTTCGATACCATCGATTGCACCCTTCTCACCGCTTGCGCACGTCGCACACCGCACGTGCATCCCTTCACGAATGGTACCAGAACACCGGCTCCCGCGGCACAAGCGCCCATGACGAGCGGACAGCCAACGACAGCTTGCAAAGATACCCCCATGGGTATATCATGGTGAACGACGTTCAGCTGCTCATAGGAGGACCCGTGGCAGTCTTCTCGATAGATCGAGCCGTGTGCGACCGCTCCCCGGCGTGCCCTGCGCGCAGGGTGTGCCCGCGGGGTGCCATCATCCCCGTGCCCGGCGGACCGTATCCCGGCGCCAAGGGCTACACTGTCGACCAGGACCGTTGTGCCGGCTGTGGCGTATGCGTTCGTGTCTGCCCCACCGGCGCTGTGACGATCGCATAGGAGGCGGCGATGCCGAACCCGACCGTACGTGTGGATGTCTTCGACTTCCCCGTCGAAACGGCATGCTTCAGCGGCGGCTGAGGCCCGAGCTGGTCTCCGGAGGAGATCACCGAGATCATCCGCGCCGAGATGCAGCAGCGCTTCGGCGACGCAGCTTCCATCCACTACCATGACGTCTCGCAGCCTGAGGTCGCGAGTGAGTATGCCGAGGTCATCCGGTACATCAAGGACAACAGCCTCATCTATCCCGTCACCGTGATCGACGGCGTGCCCATCTATGAGGGAGCGGTCTCGTACCCGGGCATCCTGAGGGCCGTACAGGCGAAGCTGCACGGCATCGCCTGAGCGAACGCTCCCTCGCTCAGTGCTCCGTGCACGCCTCGCGCGGCACGCGCGCTGGGTCCAGGAGGAGAACGACCGGGCGCGGGCATCGCGGTGTGGCGAGCAGGAGCGTATCGGGGCAGATGCGCACGCTCACGAGTCCGGGGGTGGATGTGGTCCCCTCGGAGCCGCTGTACGGTGCCGTGCCGCGCCGGGCTGCTCCCACGGCGCTCATGAAGCGCTGCCAGATGCGCGCGGTGAAGCTGCCTCCCGTCACCTTGATCCCGTGGACGTTCGTCATCGAGACCTGTCCCTCACGGTGGCCGACCCAGACGGCCGTGGAGTAGGTGTCCGTAAAGCCCACGAACCACGCATCCCGATACGCCTGGGTGGTGCCGGTCTTCCCGGCCACCCACGTCCCAGGGATCCGGGCCGCCTGTCCGGTGCCGTGCTCGACGACATCGTGCAGCATCAGGGACGCTGCTCGCGCGACGCCCTCCGGGATCGCCCGACGCTCCTCGCGGACCGGCTCGAGGATCACCGTCCCGGCGTCGTCCGTCACGCGCACGACGCAGATCGGCTCTCGATGGATGCCGCCCGATGCGAGCGTGCCGTACGCGACGGCCATCTCGAGCGGCGAGACACCCACTCTCAGACCGCCGAGTGCGATCGCTGGATCAGGGTGGAGCGGCGAGGTGATACCCATCGCTCGCGCCGTCTTGACGACATCCTCGGGTCCGACACGCATGATCAGACGCGCGTAGACGGCGTTGACCGACCAGTTGGTCGCCGCTGCGAGCGTGAGCCGCGAGGCCGTCCGCTCATTCTCGTAGTTCTCCACGTTCCAGACGCCGTCCTTCACGCGCACGGAGTACGGCGTCGCGTCGAAGACGTCGGACGGCCTGACGCCCTCCTGAAGGGCGGTCACGAGCACGAACGTCTTGAAGGCCGAGCCGGGCTGCCGTCGGCCCTGTGCGGCGAGGTTGAACTTGTCCTTCTCGAAGTCGCGTCCACCGACCATCGCTCGTACCTGACCGGTCGCGTGCTCGATGCACACGATGGCGACCTCGGGGTCGGACGGTTGACCGAGGAACGCACGCGCAGCCTCCTCGGCTCGGCGCTGCATGTCCGGATCGAGCGTGGTCTGGACGCGTAGCCCCCCGGCGAAGACGGCCTCGGAGCCCAGTCGGTCGATGAGCCACTGCTTGACGTACTCCGTGAAGTACGGGGCGATGGCCGATCGATCCGCGCGCCTCACGACCACCACCGGCTCCCCCACCGCTGAGCGGAACTCATCTGCCGTGATGTAGCCGAGCTCGTGCATCTTCTCGAGCACGAGGTCACGCCGTGCGTGAGCCGCGTCCGGGTGGGCGCCGGGGTTGTACCGCGCGGGTGAGCGGATGATGCCTGCGAGCAGCGCGGATTCGGCGAGTGAGAGCGACGCGGCCGGCTTCCCGAAGTAGTGCTGCGCCGCGCTCTCCACGCCGTACGCGCCCTCGCCGAAGTACACGAGGTTGAGGTACGTCTCGAGTACCTGCTTCTTGTCCGCCCTCGTCTCCAGTTGGAAGGCCATGAGCGCCTCGCGGATCTTGCGCGTGAGCGACCGCTCGTCCTGCCCGAGGAGCAGCTTCACGACCTGCTGCGTGATCGTGCTGCCACCCTGCGCGTACCGCTTCTCCCGCGCGTTCACGGCGAGGGCGCGACCGACCGCCTCCAGGTCGACCCCGGCATGCTCGAAGAAGCGCTCGTCCTCGATCGCGATGACGGCATCCTGCATGTCCTGTGCGATCGCATCGAGTCGGACGATCGTCCGGTCTTGCTCGCCGTGCCATTGAGCGAGCACGGAGCCGTCAGCCGCGTAGACGATCGATGTGCGGGGCGGTTCGAACGCTCCTTCCCCGAGGCGTATCTCCGGGAGATCGAGCGTCAGACGATAGAGGTACAGGCCGGAGGCGAAGAAGGCGACGAAGATGATGGCGAGACTGACGGCCACCACCTTGAGAAGACGTTCCAAGCGAGGCGCTTCCACGCATCCTCCGACGATGAACCGCGGCACGCGGCGCGGTGAGACACCGCGACCCCAAGCCGTCCGCTATCCTGTGATGGACCGGAGACGGCCATGAGGAACGGCACCGCCATGGTAGCACGAGATCCCCACGAGATGGCTGCAACGCCTCTTCGCGCGTTCGCTCGGGCGGCGAGCGCGCTCTTCGAGTCATGGCGTAGGCTGCTCACGAGGACCCTTCGCGCATCTTCGAACGCACTCCGATCAGCCGCCAGACGGCTGCGACCGACGGTGTGGCCATCCGACCCACTGGGGCGCGAGCGTGTCGCGGCACGGGTCGGGCCCGTCGCGTTCGGCATCGGGCTCGTCATGACCGTCGTGGTGACCGTGAGCCAGGGAGAGCCGCTGCGGTCGGGACTGGCGCGAGCGGTCACGATGACGCTGTGGGCGCTCGCCCGGCTCGCGATCCTCGTGGCTCTCTCGGATCGCGATCCTCGCGCTCGTCAGACCGCGCAAGCGGCGTGGTCGATCTCCCTCGTACCGTTCGCGATGGGTGCGACACCGGCGCTGCGCGTCCTCGCCCTAGCCGCAGGGGCGACGCTCGCCCACGTGGCCCTGCGGTCGCGTGGCGTCCCGTCATCACGCGCCACCGGGATGGTTCTGTGGGCTTTCGGCGGTCAGCTCGCGGTGACGGCCACCGCGCTCATCGTCCTCGGGTCGGTCGTGCTGGTCGCCTGGTGAGCCGTCACACCGTCGCCAGCTCATCAGCGACAGGGCGCGAACCCGACTGCCGCCACTCGGCCGCGACGACGCCCCCGAGGACGAGTGCCGCACCGACGAGTTGCGTGACGGTGAGACGCTCGCCGAGGACGGCCCACGCGAAGAGGATGGTGAACAGCGGCTCCGTGGTCGAGACGATGGCCGCCTGTACCGCGCCGAGACGCCGGATGCCCCCGAGGTACAGCAGGACGGCAAGGAGCGTGGGAACCACGACGATGGCGCCGAGCAGTGACCACGCTCCAGGTGACCACCCCCCTGGGGCGAGCGACGAGCCCGTGGCCGACGCGACCCCGGCGATCGCGAGCGCGGACAGCCCGAACGTGTACGTCATGAGGACGAGCCGAGAGCGACCCGGCATCCAACGGTAAGACAGGACGTTGAAGACCGCGTAGCCTCCGGCGGCTCCGAGGCCCAGCAGGATGCCGGCGGCCGTGACGCGGTCCGCTCCACCGACGATGCCCACCACGAGCGCGCACCCGATGAACGTCGATGCGAGCGCCATCGCGCGCATCGACGTGAACCGCTCACCGAGGAATCCCGCACTGAGCACGGCGACGATCGACGGGTACGTGTACAGCAGCACGGCGACGACCGAGGGGCTCGCGTACGTGAGCGCGAAGAAGAAGCACACGGAGGCCGCCCCGTAGCCCGTGATCGAGAGTGCTGCGTACCGTGGAAGGTCCCGCAGCCCTCGCACTAGTGAGATGGGGTCCCGGACGGCCTGGTACGCGGCCATGATCGCCGCGACGACGGCGAAGCGCCACACCAGCAGCGGCAGAGGCTCCATCCCGAGGCCGTACGCGAGGCGCGTGAGCACCCCGAGTGTCCCGAAGCAAGCGGCTGAGATGACCACGAGCACGAGCGCGGTGCGTCGATGCATGGACGTGACCCTTCCGGAGGCATGCACGAGCGGTGCGAGTGACACGCTCACACGAGCGCCTGGCGCACGTCAAGGCCATCCGCGGATCGAGCGCATGGGTCCGACGAGCGTCGTGGCGCTCGTGGTAGACTCGCGCCTGTCGTCTCGTGCACCCATCGAGGAGCGTCGCGAACGTGCGTATCGTGAGGTATACAGCGTGGGTGGCCGTCGCGGGCTGGATGGCGCTCATCTTCCTCTTCTCGTCCCTCCCGGGCTCCGACGTCCCGGGTGGGATCGCGCCGTACGCTCACTTCGTCGTGTACGCCGTGCTCGGCGCACTCATACTCGTCGCGCTGGGGAGACCCGGCCTCGTCCGGCACGCCGTCGTGGCCGCATCCGCCTACGGCATCACCGACGAGATACACCAGATGTTCGTGCCGGGACGAACCGCTGACCCCCTGGACTGGCTCATCGACAGCATCGGCGCGCTCGCCGGTGCGCTCCTCGTCCTCTCCATGATGCGGCGGCGCGCATCGCGCTGAGCACCGCCGCATCGCCACAGAGGCGGACATCTGAAGGCATCGGGTCACGCGAGTCCGAAGGCTGCGAGCATCCGAGCCGCGACGGCCTTCATGACCGAGACGATCCGACCGAGCACAGCCCCGAACCGCGACGTCAGCCGCTCCTCACTTCCTTGCATCGTTCGCACCATCTGGCTGCCCGCGTCCACGTCGTGGGGCTCGTGCAGCATCAAGCGCGTCCGGACCCGTGGGGGTGTGACGTGGCCGTCAGCCGGGCCTTCTGTAGCGTACGGGCCGGATGCCTGCCCGAGTCGGGCCTCCACGTGCGACCTCATGGACGATGCGCCGACACGGTCGCGATCCCGTGCACGATCCTGTGCGCGCACCTGATCACCGTCGCAAACCCCACCGCATGAGCACGTCTCGCCTCGGTCCTGCTTCATCGTGCGATCGAGCACGGGGGCGGGTTCGCCGGTCACGGATGCATCACACGACCCGTCGCGAGCGCGCGTGTGCGTCATCGACCGGACCTGGTCACCCGAACCTCCCTCGGCCCAGGCCACGCCCGGCAGCACGGAGATCGCCACGAGCAGGACGAGCGTCACCGCGAGCTCGCTTCTCTCGTACGGCTTCATCCCGGCACCTCCTCCGTCCGACATCCTCGTTCCGCTCATAGGAACGCGGATGGGGGTGTGCCAGTTACCGCGAACACCGTTGCGTTCGTGTGAACATCATCGGCCGCGTGAAGGACCAGGAGCGCGCTGGGCACCGTTCGACCCCGACGAGGTCGTATCGCCGCTCCGCATCCCGCCCCCAGAAGCGCCACGACCCGCACCGCCAGAACCGCTACCCGGCTCGCTCATCCCTGGCGCGCTGGCATCGCCGGACGGCCCAGAGCCGCCACCTCCCGCATCCGGCGCAGCTGACTCGGGTCCTCCGCCCCCGCCGCTCGTCGAACCGGGACCTTCGCCATCCGTGGCCCGACGCCTCTCGACCGCCCCGGATGCCTCGCTCGAGACGACGCCCTCCAACTCGCTCCTCAGCTCGCTCTCTTCCATCGTGCGCAGACGGTCGAGCAGCTGCCTCTCGGCCGCGAGCACATCTTCCACGTCTCCGCGGAAGGCGTCGCCGACCGACAGGCGGAACGCTTCCACAGCTCCCCGCACCGCCACGTCACCCCTGTCCTGTCGCTCCACCCGCAGGGCTTCCTCGGCTCGACGCACAGCGATGCGCGCGAGCATGAGGTCCTCCAGCCGGCCGGCAGGCAACAGCGCAAGGGTCACCGTCTCACTCGCCCGCTTCACGGGGTACAGGGCGTCCCCGGGCACGGTGCCCTCCACCGCGAAGGACGCACCGGAGGCCATCGCCGTCGTCAGGGCGAGGGCGACAGCGGCACGCTTGAACAGTGCGCGGCTGCGCGCGAGACGGACATCAGCGCGCGCGTGCGCGATGATGCGCGTACGCACGGCACGCCGCATGCCATCAGGCATGGACTCGCTCCACGCCGCGAGCGTCTCGGCGAGCGTCCATGCTCGCTCGCCTCGCTCCTCAATCCGCCTTGCCATCGACCTCACCGCCCTCCTCACGCAGGAGGTTCGCGAGTGCTCTCATCGCCCTGTGCTGCAGCGCCTTGACCGCGCCTTCGGTCTTGCCGAGTACGGCTGCGACATCGCGCACGGGCAGGTTCCACGCGAACCGCATGATCACGACCGCGGCCTGCTCCTCTGTGAGCGAGGCGAGGGCCTTCGTCACGTCCGCCATGGCGACCCGGTGGACCACGACGTCCTCGAGGCACATCGGGTCGGATGCGGACGCCGCCTCCTCCATCGGCTGCTCCTCGGGCGAGCGGCTCGATCGCCGATACGAATCGACGACCGCGTTCCTCGCGATGCGGAAGAGCCACGCCGAGAACGGCAGACCGCGATCGTCGTACGAGGGCAGCGCCTCCCACACACGCATGAAGACGTGTGCGGTCAGGTCCTCGGCGTCATGCGACGAGGAGACCCTCGTGCGGATGTACGAGAAGACCCGATCGACGTACAGCTCATACAGCTTACCGAAGGCCCGGTGGTCCCCTCCGCGTGCGCGCGCGATGAGCTTCTCAACGAGCCTGCGAGACGGTTCCGTGCTGCTGCGTCGTCCCTTCACAGCGTTACAACGCCTTCGTGGGGGCCGCGGATACTCCACGCGTGTCGCGTCGATCGGCGTGGCGGCATGTCGTCCCGCTGCTCAGTAGATGCCCGTCGAAGCGGCCTGCTCGGGCGTGATGCCGAGCTGTCGGACCTTGATCTTGAAGTCGTGCGCGTTCGCAGCCATCGCCGTCGCATCGTCGAGCGTGATGAGCCCACGCTGATACAGGTCGAGGAGGCTCTTGTCGAACGTCTGCATACCGTAGTACTCGCCGTCCTCCATCGCGTCACGGATGAGGTACGTCTTCTCGGGATCGATGATGTACTCACGGATCGTCCCGGTCATCACGAGCACCTCGACGGCGGGCACGAGTCCACCGTTGATCGACGGTATGAGCCGCAGCGAGATGATGCCCTTGAGCGTCGACGCGAGCATGAGGCGTATCTGCTTCTGCTGGTAGGGCGGGAAGAAGTCGATGATGCGGTTGATGGTCTCCGTCGCATCGATCGTGTGCAGCGTCGAGAGCACGAGGTTGCCGATCTCGGCAGCGGTCAGCGCCGCTGAGACGGTCTCATGGTCACGCATCTCGCCGATGAGGATGACGTCCGGGTCTTGGCGCACGACGTGCCTGAGCGCATCGGCGTAGCTCTCGGTGTCGATACCGATCTCGCGCTGGTTGATGATGCACTTCACGTCCTGGTGGAGGACCTCGATCGGGTCCTCGATCGTGACGATGTGCCCCTCGCGCGTGTGGTTGATGTGGTCGATCATCGCCGCGAGCGTCGTGGTCTTGCCCGAGCCAGCGGTGCCCGTGACGAGAACGAGTCCGCGTGGCTCATCAGCGAGTCGACGCACCACAGGAGGGAGCCCGAGCTCCTCGATGGATGCGCGCTCTGTCGTCACTCGCCTGAGCGTCATGCCGACGCTACCTCGCTGGTGGAAGACGTTCACGCGGAACCGGCCGACCCCCGGCACGGAGTAGGCGAAGTCCACCTCTCGATGGTTCTCGAACGACTGTCGCTGGCGCTCATCCATCATCTCGAGCGCGAGAGCGCGCGTCGCTTCCGCGGTGAGGACCGGCAACTCACGGAGCACGATGAGCTTCCCGTTGAGGCGGATGGCGGGCGGGCTACCAGCCTTGAGGTGCAGGTCCGAGCTACCCCTGTCCGCCATGAGCTTCAGCAGTCCGTCGATGTTCGCCATCGCACTCACCACACCCAACCGGAGTCTCGCCTGTGCAGTCCCTCACAGAGAGGATACCGCAGCATCGTGCGAGGGCGAACCCCGCGTCACGCAGCGCGCAGCGCAGGCCTCGACCAACCGTAGGCCGCTACGAGCGCGAGCAGTCCGGCGGTGAGTACGATCGTCGTGCTGACACCGACACGCTCGAGGAGCGCCCCCGCACCGACGAAGCCGAACACCGTTGCGATGCGGAGCGCCGTGCCTTGGATGGCGAAGATGCGACCGCGGTACTCGGGTGCAGCAGCGCTCTGGACGATCGTGGTGCCGGGGATGAGGAACCACATGTTGAGCACACCAGCGATGAACAGCAGGGCGGCGGCCACCGTGACGCTCGTCGCCCAGGCGAGCACGAGGAAGTCCACCGAGAAGATCGTGAGGCTGAGGAGGTACTTCCTTCCCTTGTCCATCTCACCGCTCGATCCGACGGTGTAGCTACCGAGGAGCAGACCCACCGTGATCACAGCATCGAGGAATGCGAGTGTCGGCGCCTTGCTCTCGGCAGAACCGCTCCCGAATCGCGCGAAGGCCAAGCCGTGGACGATGGTGACCGTCCCGGCCATGCCGACGGCGGCACACGACCTCACGACCATGAGGTCGAGCAGAACCGGCACCTCGCGCAGGTGGCGGAGCGCACGCTTGACCTGCCCGGTGAATCGCGTGGCTCCATCCACCTCAGCAAGCGCCTCGGCAACACCCGCACGGCGCCGCACGCGGGCCACGAAGACTGCGGATAGCACGTACGTGAGCGCATCGAAGAGGAAGGCGTCCTCGGTCCCGATGGCAGCCACGAGCGCGGCACCGAAGGCGAGCCCGAAGAGTTCGGAGACCGACGTGGTGACGTTGTCGAGGGCATTGGCTGCCATGAGCTCGTCCGACCCGACGACCTCGGGGATGAGTGAGAGCCGTGCCGGCTCGAAGAAGAGCGAGACGCTCGCAACGAGGAACGCAGCCAGGAAGATGAACGGCGTACCAAGCGTGACGGCCCATGGGATGCTGAACACGATCGCAGCGCGCAGGATGTCCGCGACGATCATCGTCCGCCTGCGGGGCCACCGATCGACGAGGACCCCCGCGGGCAAGCCGAAGAGCACCGCCGGGAGCGTCGTCGCAGCGAGCATCACGCCGACCTGAAGCAGGGAGCCGGTGACCTTGTACACGAGCACGCTCATGGCGATCTGGTGGACCTTGTCCCCCATGAGCGAGATGAACTGAGCCAGCCACAGGTGCCGGTAGTCGCGATTGGCGAGCGGCCGGAAGACCTTCAAGGCGATCACGATACGAGCCCCCTCACCCCATGCATCGCACATACGTCACGCCCGACACGCCGCGTGCCGGTCATGACACCCCCGATGACCGCCCCCGTGCCTGCGTCACGGGCGGCACGCCCCCGCGTAGTCCCGCCTATCGACGCTCGATATCTTGACCACATCCCCCGTGTGAGGCGCGTGCACGTACATGCCTCCACCGATGTAGATCCCGACGTGATGCACGACGGTCCTGCCGAAGAACACGAGGTCTCCCGGCCGCAGGTTCGCACGCGAGACGCGCTCGCCACACTGCATCTGCGCGCGGGAGCTGTGGGGGAGGCTCACGCCGACCTGCGCGTAGACCCACATCGTGAACCCACTGCAATCGAAGGCGTCCGGTCCCGCCGCGCCCCACCGGTACGGCGCGCCGAGCTTCCCGAGTGCGATCCGAACGACCTCGCTCCTGGGCGCGCGCACCGGATCGCCGAGGTCCGCCGGCGGGCGCCACCTGCGCCGCTCACGCTCGGCCTCTGCACGCTGGAGCTGTGCGATCTCGTCCTCGAGGCCCGACAGGAGGCGCTTGCGCTCCTGCAATCGCTTCTCGATCTGGCGCTTGCGTGCTGCGACCTTGTCGCGCTCCGCCTTCGCCTCGGCCCGATCCGCTTCGAGGGTCGTGAGCGTGCGGGAGAGCTGCTGACGTGTCTCCTTGAGCTCGGCGAGCGTGGTGGCGTCCTGCTCACTGAGTGCCCGAAGCATGTCCCACGTGCTCGCGAACTCCTCGAACGTCGACGCACTCAGGAGCACCTCGAGGAACCCGAGTGGGCCCGTCCGATACATACCTTGGACACGCGTGTCGAGCCGGGCCTGCAGGGACGCGATGCGGGCCTTCGTCCGTGCGAGCCGGCGCTCGCTGGCACGAACGCGTTCGGTGGCCTCTCGGTAGGCGATCGTCGCGTCGTTGTACTCCTCGACGACGATCTCGAGCTGCTCATCGAGTTGCTCGAGTTGTGTCTTGACCCGGAGAGCCTGCGCCCGCTTGTCATTGAGCGGTGTGGCGAGCGCGCCATCGGGCACGGCAGCGAGCATGATGGTCACGAGCACGAACGTGACCAGGATCTTTCGGACCGTTGCGGACAGTGGAACGACCTCCGGATGACCGTCGTGATGGTTCGGCTAACCGCGGGATGATACCACGACGCCGCCCTCCGGCCCAAGTGCGGAGCAGATCGCGTCGAGGATCCTGACTGCGATGCGCTGCTCGTCGCGCTCACCGAGCTCGATGTCAGGGACGCGGATGGAGACCTCGACGGGCTGGGCGCTCGCACTCATGAGTGCAGTCAGGAGCCGTGCCTCGATGCCCTCGTCGTCGGTCGCTGCGATCACCACGTAGGGGCGCCCGGACGCTGGCTCCAGATCGGCTCCGATGCGCAACCGGATGGCGGCACCAGGGGCATCCTCGCTTACAGTGGACACGCGAGCGTCCTCATGCGTCGCGCGGGCGAGGTTCGTCACGCGCTCCGCGATCGCTTCCCCCCAGGCGTCCGTCGCCTCGATGGCGACCGGCAGGCGCGCGAGCACATCTGCCGCACGTGCCGGGGCCACCGAGAGACTCGCTGGGGATGCCGGGTCCTTGCCCTCCCAGACGTGCCTCAACCGCATCACCGCACGGACGGTCTCAGGACCGACGATACCATCGGAAGCCAGCCCAGTATTCGCCTGGAACTCCCGGACGGCGCGCTCGGTGAACGTGCCGAAGATGCCATCGGGGGGGCCGCATGCGAAGCCGAGTACGTTGAGCGCTCCCTGGAGAGTGCGGACATCGGCGCCGTGGAAGTGCGGGTGTCGCAGGTAGAGCAGCCGGTCGCCCAGGACGAAGGTCGCATCCACGAGGGCGGCCCACGTCTGAGGGCCGACGAGCCCGTCCTCATCGAGATTGTGCTCGCGCTGGAACACTCGGACGGCCTCCAGGGTGGCTCCGAGGAAGATGCCATCGACACCCGACGGACCGAGTGAGTAACCCAACCGCAGGAGACGTTGCTGGATATCCTCGACAGCGGGTCCCCTGGCCCCTGGCCCGATAGGCTGCCTCACACGCACTCCTCATCCTCGCGGGCACGCGAGCTCATGCGCTCGGCCCGAGACGTCCTCTGAACCGGTTGAGGTTCTCGCGCACGTGCTCCCTCTCTGCGCGCACACGCCGGATGAGATCATCCATCTCGAGGTCGGTGCACACGTCACGCACGTACCGGAACCCTCCGGCGCCGTCGCAGTCTAGCACGAAACCGTCCTCCAGGGCCCCCACGACGATCGAGACGAGATGCTCGTCATGACCGGTGCGGCGTGCGACGTCGAACACGTCGAACCACTCACCCGGATGCGCATGGAGCAGTACGATGACGTCGAACAGCGCATCGCGCACGCGAGCATCCTGCGGCAGCGCTGCCAGCGCGCGAGCGAGACCCATCACGCATCCTCTCGCCTCTCGGCCGACGGCCGTCAACGGGCCGCGGCTACACGGTTCTTGCCCGCTCGCTTCGCATCGTACATCGCCTTGTCGGCAGCTTCGACGAGGCGCACCGCTGTGACGCCGTGGACCGGGTACGTGGCCACGCCCAGGGAGACTGTCTGCGAGATGGGCAGCGCGTCCTCACCGACATCGAAGCGCTGTTCGGCCATGGATGCACGGATGCGTTCCGCGACAGCCATGGCTCCAGCGGTGTCGGTCTCGGGCAGGACGATGACGAACTCCTCGCCCCCGTACCGGGCCGCGACGTCGATCTCGCGCAGGTTCTGGCGGATGATCGCGCTGAGCGTGCGCAGGACCCGGTCACCCTTCGGATGACCGTACGTGTCGTTGAACTGCTTGAAGTCGTCGATGTCCAGCATGACGAGCGACAGCCGACGCCCGAAACGAGCCGCCCTGCCGATCTCCTCTTCGAGCCGCTGCTGGAAATAGCCGTGGTTGTACAGCTCTGTGAGTCGGTCCGTGACGGAGAGGCGCTCGAGCTCCTCGTGGAGCAGCGCATTCTGGAGGGCGAGCGACGACTGGTTCGCGATGACCTGGAGTCGATCGCGCTCGGCTGGCGTGAGCTCGCGGTACGTCGCGGAAGCCACGAGCAGGACCCCGATGACGCTCTCCCCGGACTTCAGGGGCACCGCGGCCTGCGAACGTATCTCGTCCGGGCTGACCGCCCAACGTGCGAGCTCGGAGTCCGGAGGGACGTCGGCCTGCTGGGTGAAACCATCACGGAACGCCGCACCCAGGATGGTCTCCGCGACGGAGACGACGGGGCGGAACGCCTCATCGGGCCTGCCCTGGCTCGCGCGCAGCCTCAGCGTCCACGTCTCCTGATCGAACAGGTACACCGCTGATATCTCGGCACCGAGGATGCCGTTCGCGCCATCGACGATGAGCGAGGCCACGTCATCGACGCCCGTGAACGTCGTCAACGCCTTGAAGAACTCGTGCGTGAAGAAGATCTCGGCGAGCCGGCTCTCGAGCTCCTCGTTCGCTTTCTCGAGTGCGTCCTTGCTCGCCTGGAGGCGCCGCTCATGACTCCGGATCTTGTCATAGGCGACCTGGAGCTCGACGAAGATCTTCTCCTGCTCCTCGCTGCGCTTCTTCGCGACGAGCAGGTCCCACACGAGCTCGGCCCCACGTCCTGAGATGACATCCACGTTGGATGGGATGAACCCATCGACCGTGCGCCGCGCCGTGGGCTCCTCGGACATGTCGAGGATGAGGTCGAGGTCCTCGATCTGCGCGAGATCGGCCGCCTCCGTGGTCGCGAGGATGCCGAGGTCCTCGGCGAGCCGCATCGCCGGAGCGGCCCGGTTCGTGTCATACACCGCTGCGACGATTACGTTCTCGATCTCCGGCAGCATGCGCAAGACCGAGGTCGCGCGCAGGCCTCCACCTACGATGGCGATGCGCACCCGGCCCTGCTGTGGCGGAGCGCCCGCGTGTGGCTGGTATGGGAGTTCGACGGTCATCAGCTCGTGGTCAACTCCATAGTCCGCGCATCCGTCACTCACAACTCGCGAATCCCGTACATGTAGCTGCGCACGACGACCAAACCGGTATCCAGGTGGAACTCCATCGTGCGCGCATGACTGCCACCTGTATCTTCGGCCATGAGCGGTATGCGCAACAGGGTGAGTTGACGCTTGACCTCCTCCACATTCCTGTCGCCGACGCCCGCCAAGCGGGAATCACCCCTGAACATCGCCGCTCCACCCGCGATCTTGGCCACGAGACGCCGGGTGGCGCTCTCGACACTCAGACGCTTCGCCATCGCTGGGATCGCATGCGACGCGAACCGCTCCAGCGTACCATCGCGAGCAGTGTCGCCGGGCGTCGGCAGCATGATGTGGGCGAGTCCTCCGCGGCGGTTCACCGCATCCCAGATGGCCACCCCGACGCACGATCCCAGTGCAGGCGTGATGAGGACATGCGGATGATCGGCGACGGCGAACTCCCCGGTCGCCACGTAGATGGCGTTCGGTTCCCCTCCGAGGATCGGATCTGTGAGGCTCGCTCGTCCCATGGCTCCCTGCTCACACGACCCCGAGTCGGCCGAGCAGCACCTCGAGGCTGTCAGGATCGGGCAGGAAGAAGAGCGCCGCGTCCATCTCAGCCTCCTCGGTCTTGAACCGGGCGATGATGAGGATCGCCGTATCGACCTTCTGGCCGACCTCGGCCGTGATGGCGTCGATAACGGCGCCCATCATGTCGAACGCGAAGTCGGGGGACGATGGGAGCACCGTGAGATCCGCCATACGTGCGACCGCAGCGAGGTAAGCGGAGATGAGCAGCGACGCCGCATGGGTGATGAGCGCCTCCTCCTCGGCCCCGATCGTCTTCGCCTCTCCCGGGCGCCGACTGCGCAGCAGGTCCACGAGCACGAGGAGCGCCGCCCTTGGCGCAAGGAAGATCAACCCGCCCTCGACCTCTCCGAGCAACCTGGAGAAGACGGCCCCGACGAGCGTCTCCGGGCCGTCGAAGATCATGGGCACCTCACTCACCGCGACCGTCCGCGCTTCGGGTACCGAGATGTCCACGGGTGTACCGACGATCTGCGAGAGCGCCGTTGCTGCATGCCCAGCACCCACGCTTCCGAGCTCGCGCAAGGCGTCGATCTGGAGATCGGAGAGTGCATCGGGTCTGATCATGATCATGCCCCCATCTCGAACAGCGTCCTCGGATCGAGGATGAGCGCCACTCGTCCATCACCGAGCACGGTCGCACCGCCGAGCCCCTTGAGCTCCTTGAACACCGGCGAGAGCGGCTTGATGACGATCTCTTGGCGGCCGATGAGTCGCTTGACCGCCAGGGCTTGCACATCATGCCCTGCATCGATCAGGACGATGTGGTCAGCCCGGTCCGGCGCCGATCGCTTGCTCCCGCGCTTCCTCAGCGAACCGATGACCTCGTCGAGGCGGTGGATCGGCACGACGCGTTCATCGCGCAGGACCGCGACCGGACCCCCGTCCACCGTCTTGACCTTGACGTCATCGTGTGCGAGCACCTCGCTCACGGCGGACAGCGGCACGGCGAACACCTGCTCCGCCGTGCCCACCAGGAGCGCCTGGATTATGGCGAGGGTGAGCGGCAGCGTGAGCACCGTCTCCGTCCCCTCGTTCGGCACCGACCGGATCATCACGGTGCCCCCCAGGTACTCGATCTTTCCCTTCACGACGTCCATACCGACACCACGACCCGAAACCTGGGTCGCCTGAGCGGCGGTGGAGAAGCCCGGCGTGCACGTGAGCATGAGGATATCCGCATCCGTATACGCATCCCGCTCCGACGCGTCCACGAGTCCGCGCTCCACGGCCTTGGCCCAGATGCGCTCGGGGTCCATCCCACGACCGTCATCCGACACGATGATCCGGACCTGGTCGCGATCGCGCTCCGCGACGAGTCGCACCGCGCCCTTCGGGGGCTTGCCAGCCGCCTCACGCTCCTCGACCGACTCGATGCCGTGGTCCACGGCGTTCCTCAGCAGGTGCACGATCGGATCCCCGATCTCATCGAGGACGGTCCTGTCGAGCTCGATGTCGAGCCCTTCCATCTCGAAGGCGACCTGCTTGCCCAGGTCCCGCGCGAGATCGCGCACCATGCGCGGGAAGCGGTTGAAGATGTTGCCGACCGGCACCATGCGCGTCTGCATGACCTCGTGCTGCAGCTCCCCCGTGATCTGCTGCAGTGCCCCGAGAGCCTCGGTGAGCTCGGGGCGCTCGATCTCGCGAGCGAGGTTCTCGAGCCGGGCTCGGATGATCACGAGCTCGCCGACGAGGTTCACCATGTTGTCGAGGTGGCCGATCGATATGCGCACCGTCTGTGTCTCGGCGACCTTGGGGATGGCGCGGGCTTGCTCGGTGACGTCTTGGCTCACCCGTGCTGTCGCCGACCTGGGTGCCGTCGTTTCGATCGCCACATCGACCGAGTCCACCTCGCTGATCGCCTTGATAGCGCGCACGATCGCGTCCGGCGACTCCTGCGTACGCAGGGTGACGACGAACGAGTCATCGAATCGCTCGTCTTCGATGTCCCGAGCACTGGGCTCCGTGCCGATGATCTCACCGACGTATCCGAGGCGCTTGAGCACCATGTACGCGCGCACCGCCTTGAGCACGCACGTGGGTTCCAGCCTCACGGTGATCCGCGTGGTCGAACCGGTGGCTGCAGCCACGGCCTCGTCACGTTCCGCCGGCACAGCCACCTCATCAGCGCCGGTCGCTGACGGTCTCGCCTCCGTGCGCGCGATGAGCGCATCGATGATCGGCTGGGCGTCATAGGTGGTGCGCCCATTCGACTCGTCGTCTATGAGCGCCCGAACGGCGTCGACGGCCTGCAGCATGAGGTCGATGAGCGATGCGTCCACACGCTGCACGCGCTTGCGCACCGTGTCCATGAGGCTCTCCATCTTGTGGGTGAGCTCAGCGGTACGCCCGTAACCCATCGCGGCGGCCATGCCCTTGAGGCTGTGCGCGCCACGAAAGACGGTCTCGACCGGTTCGAGGTCGTTCGGGTTCGCCTCGAGCGCGAGCAGCCCGTCCGTGATCGACTGGATGTACTCCGCGCTCTCCGAGAGGAAGACGTCACGGTACGCCGACATGTCGTCGCTCATACACGCACCCCTTCCCGCAGGGCACGCCGGATCTCAGCTGCGATGCCGTGCAGCGGAGCCACCCGGTCGACGACCCCTGCCTGGATGGCTGCACCAGGCATACCCCACACGACGCTCGTCTCTTCGTCCTGCGCGATCGTCGTCCCTCCTCTGTCCCGGATGGCGCGCAGCCCGTTCGCCCCGTCCCGCCCCATGCCCGTGAGCACGACGCCCACCGCTCGCTCGCCAAAGCGCTCGGCGACGCTCGTCATGAGCGGGTCGGCGGCCGGCCGGACCCCATGGATGGCCGGACCGTCCTCCAGATTCAGGCGCGGTACCGGACCGCTGCTGACGGTCATGTGTGCGCCGTGGGGCGCGATGTATGCACTGCCCGCCTCGACGGGCATGTCCTGTGCGCCTTCCACGACGCGGATGTCGGTGACCTTGCCCAGCCGCTTGGCGAGCGAATCGGTGAAGCCCGCAGGCAGGTGCTGGACGATGAGGTACGCCGCAGGCAGCTCGGCCGTGAGCCCCGAGAAGACCGTCTCGAGCGCGGGCGGGCCACCCGTCGAAGCGCCGATGGCCACGATCGCCCTGTCCATGCCCGCGCCGCGCCCGAACACGCGTCCCTGGGTCGGCGCGCCACCCTCGCTGCGCGCGACCGCTCGCTTGTCAGGCGCCACGCGATAGGCCGTCTTGATCTTCTTGATGAGCACCTCACTCAGCTCGGAGAGCGAGACGGCGAAACCCTCCCTGGGTTTCACGATGAAGTCGATGGCGCCACGGCTGAGCGCCTCGTACGTCGTGTCGGGATCGTCGATGCCGCTCAACATCAGCACGCGGGCCGGGGACGATCGCACGATGTGCGGCAGCGCCTCGATGCCGTTCAGTTCGGGCATCTCGATGTCGAGCGTGATGACGTCGGGAGCGAGCTGCATGGCCTTCTCGATCGCCTCCACGCCGTTCCGCGCTGTGCCCACGACCTCGATGCGCGGATCCAGGCTGAGCGCTCGCGCGAGCATCTGACGGATGAGCGCCGAGTCGTCGACGACGAGGACCTTGATCGCGGGGGGCATGGTCGCCTCAGCTGCGCGGCGTCGACTGCAGACACTTCTTGACAGTCTCCAGCACCTTCGTGGGCTGGAACGGCTTGACGAGGAAGTCCATGGCGCCCAGTTCGAGTGCCTCGACGATCATCTTCTGCTGCCCCATCGCGCTCACCATGAGCACGCGCGCATGGGGATCGTGCTCGCGAATGATCCGGAGCGCCTCGAGTCCGCCCATCTCGGGCATCGTGATGTCGAGCGTGACCAGGTCAGGACGTACCTCGAGGTACTTCTCGACCGCATCCCGCCCGTTCACCGCCTCATGGATGATGTAGCCATCCTTGGCAAGGATGTCCCGGATCATCATCCGCATGAACGCCGCGTCATCCACGACGAGGATGCTCCTAGACATCGTCTTCGACCTCCTCGCCTACCCCTCTGACCGCATACGTCGCACGCGGTAAGGCCTTCTCGGGATCGAGCAGGATGACGAGCCGCCCTTCGTGGCTGGCCACACCCTCGAACGCGTCCGCCGTATCCTCGGAGACCGTCGAGGGTGGCGTCGGCTGGATGTCCGATTCCGGGATGCTCGCGACCTCACTGGCCGCATCGACCGTGAGCCCGACGAGCCCGACCTCACCCTCCGCTACGATGATGCGCGCTCGGGCCGAGCGATCGGATCGCTGTCCGAGCAGGCGCGCACCGAGGTCGATGACGGGGATCACCTGTCCGCGCAGGTTGATGACGCCTTCGACGGCCTCTGGCGCATGCGGCACAGGTGTCGGCACCTCGTAGCGGATGATGCTGCGCACGCGCTCGATGGGCAGCCCGTACTCCTCGTCGCCCAGCCTGAAGAGCACGAACTGACGGTACGCTGTCGCCCCGCCTGCATCCACGGCGTTGGCCCCCTACTCCACCTTGAACATCCGTACGGACTCCTCCAGCTTGCGAGCCATGTCCGCGAGCTCCTGGGCTGAGGACGCAATCTCCTGCATGCAAGCGGTCTGCTCCTCGGCGGCAGCAGCCGTCTCTTCGGCCGAGGCGGCGTTCTGCTCGACGACCGCCGCGATATCGTGCATGGCGCGATCGACATCGGAGGTGCGCTTCGCCTGGTCGGCCATCGCTTCCGCGATCTCCTCTGCGAGCGTCGCGGTGCGCGTCACAGCATCACTGATCTGGCGGAGCGCTTCGCCCGTGCGGCCCACGACCTGCGTGCCGACGACGATCTCATTCGCGCCGATCTCCATGTACTTGAGCGCCTTGGCCGTCTCGGCCTGGATATCCTTGATGAGCACGCCGATCTGCTCCGCGGCCTTCCCTGAACCCTCGGCGAGCTTGCGGACCTCCTCGGCCACGACCGAGAAGCCGCGCCCGGACTCACCGGCTCGCGCTGCCTCGATGGCCGCATTGAGCGACAGGAGGTTCGTCTGGTCCGCGATGGACGTGATGACATCGACGATGCTCCCGATCTGCTCCGAGTGCTTGCCGAGCGTCTCGACGGAGGCGGACAGCGTCTCGACCGCCGCGCGGACCTCCTCGATCTTGTCTATCGCCTCAGCGGTCGCGCGCTCACCTGCGACGGCCGCCTTGGCCGCCTCTTCGCTCGTCTTGCTCGCCTCCTCCGCGCGCCGAGCGACGTCGTTGATGGTGCGCGTGATCGACTCGACGGCAGCCGTCGTCTCCTCGACCTTGCGGGATTGCAGCTCGGCACCGTGAGCGATCTGCTGCACGGAAGAGGAGATCTCCATCGATGAGGAGTTGATCTCCTCTGATGAGGCCGAGAGCTGCGTCGCCGCGTTCGTGACCGCCTCCGAGGACCGCCTGGCGTCCCCAGCGATCTTGGCGAGGGAGCTGATGAGCTCATTGCACTCCTCGGTCAGCAGTCCGATCTCATCGTCATGGACCTTCACAGCGCGAACGGTGAGATCGCCGCTGCCTGCGGTGATCATGACCGCCCCGAGATTGCGAAGAGGGTCAAGGATGCGCCGTCTGAACGCGGTGTTCCACATGAACTGACCCGGCACGGCACACAGGAGCATGGCGGTGGCGCCGAACAGCGCCGTGAGGAGGAGCTTGTGCGACTCGATCCTCAGTACGACCAGCGCGAAGACCCCCGTCGCCGTGAGCCCGACGGCAACGGCTGGCCCGATCGTCACCCACGTGAGCACCGTGAAGGTGTATGCGAGCCCCCGCTTGCCGAATCCGCCCCGATGCTGGCCATCCATCGAACGGTCCCCTCCTCGCATCGTCGAGAGTCTCGGTCGTTCAGACAACAATACTACACGTCCGTATGACGTGAGGCTCCTACCCGCAGCGGCTTGCGGTAGATGCGCTCACGTCCATCAACGAGCTCGAAGTCGACCTCCGCTGCCGGCGGGATGCGCTCACTGCGCCCGAGGACGAGGTAGCCGCCGCGCGAGAGCGACGACCAGAACACCTGCAGCATGCGGTCCTGCTCCTGCCGGTTGAAGTAGATGAAGACATTCCGGCAGAAGATGACATCAACCACATGTATCGGCTTGTCCTCGAAGAGATTCAAGTACTGGAACCGGCACACGCTCGCCACCTCGGGGCGGATGCGGAATCGATTCCCGTCGATCTCGACGTAGCGCGCCTGGTCCGCCTTGGGGATGTGCTGGAGCTGGGCGATGTCGTACTCGGCTCGCTTCGCGACCGCGAGCGCATTCCGGTCGATGTCGGTCGCGAGGATGGACAGCAGGAAGTGGTCCGTCTGCTCGCCGAGGGCTGACAGGAACGACATCGCGATGGAGTACGGCTCCTGGCCGGTCGCACATCCAGCCGACCACACCCTGATCATGCGCTGGTGTCGGGCACGCTTGAGCGCGAGCAGTTCCGGGATGATGCGCTTCCTGAAGACCTCGAAGACCGTCGGATCACGGAAGAACTGGGTGACGTTGATCGTGAGCGCGTCGAGCAGGCGTGCGTACTCCTCCGGGTGAGCATCCAGGTACGCGCTGTACTGCCGATACGTATGGAGTCCGAGCGCATGGAGGCGCGTCGCCACCCGCCGCTCGACGTACCGAGGACGGTACTGGGCGAGGTCGAGCCCGCGCTCGTCGCGGACCTTCGCGAGCAGGCGCTCGAGGTTCCCCCGGTACACCACGTCGGGCGTGTGTCCTTCCATGGCACTCCCTTACAGCGTGAAGCGGCGAGACCGTCGGCTCCAGCCATTGTAGAATAGGCACGGACGACCCATCCTATCCGTCTGGAGGGAGCCGTGCGAGCGAGGAGCCTCGTCGCCCGCACAGGAGCGACGCTCCTGGCTGCCATACTGTTCGCATCCGCGGGCACGTGCGTCATCGCGATCGCGGATGATCACGCGCGAACCCACGTCGTCCCCGTCGGCGCGTGCGTCGAGGGTACCGATGTCGTCCTGGGCGGCCTGACCCGTGCCGAAGCCCGCGCAAGAATCGCATCCGAGGTCGAGGCGTCCCTCAGGCGCCCCGTGACCGTCCGCATCGCCACCGAGACCTTCGTGCTCGACGCCGGCCCGCTCGTTCGGGTGGACGTGGAGGCGATGCTCGATCGTGCCTTCGCTCCCGCGCAAGCGACGCCGCTCCTCGGTCGCGTACGGTCCCGTGTGCTCGCTCGACCCCTCGGGACAACTGTGCCGCTCCTCGTGCATGTCGACGAGTCTGCACTCCGACAGCGCATCGAAGCGCTGGCCGCACGAGTGGAGACCACACCTACCGACGCTCACTGGACGGTCGTCGATAGGCAGCTGCACGTGATCGCCGAGCGACGCGGGGTCATCGTCGACCGCGAGGCCTCGCTGGAGGCGCTGACCGAGGCGCTGCTCCGCCACGAGCGCACGGCGTCGCTCGCGGTGCGCCACGTCGAGCCCACGGTCACGGCCAGGACCATCGGGCACGCCATCCTCGTCCGCCGTGCCGACCGACGGCTCTTCCTGTACGACGGAGCAGCCATCGAGAGGGTCTACCGCGTCGCGGTCGGCGCGCCCGGATATGGCACACCACGCGGATGGTGGCGCATCGTGCGAAAGCGATACATGCCGACCTGGTCGAACCCGGGCTCCGAGTGGGCGAAGGACATGCCGCGCTACATACCGCCTGGGCCGAGCAATCCCCTCGGAACGCGAGCGCTCGACCTGGACGCCCCGGGCATCCGGATCCACGGCACGACCAAGGATTCGTCCATCGGAACGGCGGCCTCGCATGGGTGCGTGCGCATGCACCGCTGGGACATCGAGGACCTGTACGATCGCGTCGGGGTCGGGACGCCGGTCATCGTCATCGACTGACGGTCCGGTCGACGTAGTCGATCCTGCCACTCCAGCGAAGCGCAGCGTCGTCGAGCGCACGCTCGGCGGCAGCGGCATCAGCCTGCGCCACACGGATGGCGAGCCCGCACAGCTCCCCGAGCGCCCGCGGCGTGGGGATCGTGAGGAACGGCACGCCCGCTTCCTCGAGCACGCGCTCGGCGGTCATCGCATCATGGGTGGTCTCGAAGCCGTAGACCACGTACGTCCGGGTGGCACTCACGAGCAGATCTCCTCGACCGCCGCGACAGCGGCATCGATGTCCTCCTCGGTCACGCCATACCCGATGCTGAAGCGGACCGCACCCGTCTCGAGGGTGCCGACGGCTGCGTGTGCCCAGGGCGCACAGTGCAGCCCGGCACGCACGGCGATGTGGTGACGACTGTCGAGCTCGAACGCGATGCGGTCCGGCTCGGTGCGGACGTGCGTGATTGTCACGACCGGGACACGCTCGTCGAGAGGGCCAGGCCCGACGACGCGCACGCCGGGTACGGCAGCGAGCCCAACGGCGAGACGCTCGGTGAGCCGTCGTTCCTCGTCGATGCGCGCATCGAGCTCTGTGGCGAGCGTGGCCACCGCAGCCCCGAGACCGACGATCCCGGGCGTGTTCGGCGTACCCGGCTCGTAGCGGTCCGGTCGCTCGTGCGGCATCTCCGGACTGCCGGAATGACCCCCGCTCCCACCCTGGACCAGATCTCGCACCTCGAGTCCCGGAGCGAGGTACATCACGCCGATGCCCTGCGGGCCCAGGAGGCCCTTGTGTCCCGATGTCACGTATACGTCAGCCCCGAGCATCGAGAGGTCCACCCGCAGGTGTCCAGCAGCCTGTGCGCCATCCACGATGAGCACCGCTCCGGAGGCATGCGCGATGTCCGCAAGGTCCCCGACGGGCTGGATGGCGCCCGTGACGTTCGAGGCGTGTTGACAGACGACGGCTGCCGTCGGCGCGGCGAGCACCGCTTCCTCGACCGCATCTGCGTCCACGATACCGTCAGGCCCACACGGTACCTTCACGATGCGCACTCCCGCCGCCTGGAGTCGCATGAGCGGGCGTGCGACCGCGTTGTGCTCGACGCTCGACACGACCACCCGGTCGCCCCTCTTGAGCAGCCCCTTCAGCGCGATGTTGAGCCCCCACGTACAACCCGGCACGAAGATGAGGTCACGCGGATCCGCCACCCCGAGGAAGCGGGCCACGATGCTGCGCGCCTCGAGCACGGCACGCGACGCGGCAAGCGCGAGACCGTGCGCGCTGCGGTGTGGGTTGCCTCCGGCCTCCTCCAGGGCGCGCAGCATCGCCTCGCCGACCTCCGGCGGCTTCGGCCACGATGTCGCGGCATGGTCCAGGTAGATGATCCCGCGGTGCGGCATCGCTATCCCTCATGCCCTCCCCCGGAGATCATGGCGACAGCATGCTCGAGCTCATCAGCGATGACGGCGAACGCCTCGCGGACGGCTTTCTCGCTGCCGGGAAGGTTGACGATGAGGGTCCTCCCGCGCTGTGCAGCGACCCCCCGCGAGAGCATGGCGCGTTTCGTGATCTTGAAGCTCTCGAAGCGGATCGCCTCGGCGATGCCGGGTACGAGCCGGTCGGCGTGACGCACCGTCACGTCAGGGCACACGTCCCGCGGCCCGAGCCCCGTCCCGCCCGTCGACAGCAGCACATCGACCTCATCGACGTCGCACATCTCGATGATCGCCTGCCCGATGGCCTCTTCGTCATCAGGGACGACGTGGTATGCGCTCACGAACCAACCGCGTTCCTCGGAAAGCTCGACGATCGCTCTACCCGCGGTATCGGGAGCGAGCCCGGCCGAACGGGTATCCGAACACGTGAGCACGCCGATCCTGATCGTCACCTACGCCTCCCCGAGTCGCTCGACGATGATCGGGTCACCGACCCGTACCGTACCACCATTCTTCACGATGGCGAAGATGCCCTCCCGCGGCATGACGCAGTCGCCAGCCTGGTAGTAGATGGCGCACTTCGTGTGACAGACCTTGCCGATCTGCGAGACCTCGAGCACGGCGTCCTTCCCGATGCGCAGGATGCTCCCGATCGGGAGTGCGACAAGATCGATGCCGCGCGTCGTGATGTTCTCTGCGAAATCGCCGGCGTCCACGTCGAGACCCTTGGAGACCATGCGGTCGATGGACTCGCGCGCCAGGAGGCTCACCTGCCGATGCCAGTCACCGGCGTGCGCATCGCCCTCGAACCCATGACCCTCGACGAGCACGCCCTTCTCGCCTCGCGTCTTGCGCACCGTCTTGCGCGCGGACAGATTCACCGACTCGACGACGCCGGGGCCCGGCAGCGCTCGCACTTCGTTCATCGCGCGTCCTCCCGCGTCCAGTGACCTGACCGGCCACCCTCCTTCTCGAGCAACATGATGTCGGTCACGACCATCGAACGGTCGACCGCCTTGCACATGTCGTAGATGGTGAGACCGGCCACGGCCGCAGCCGTGAGCGCCTCCATCTCCACGCCGGTCTTCCCATCGGTCTCAGCCGTGGCGGTGATGCGCACCTCGGAGTAGGCCGGCTCGAACGTGACCGCCACGTGTGTGAGCGGCAGCGGATGACACATCGGGACGAGGTCCGCGGTGCGCTTCGCCGCCATGATGCCCGCAACGCGCGCGACAGCTAGGACGTCGCCCTTCGGAGCGCGGCCCTCGATGATCATCTCGAGCGTCGAGGCGTCCATGAGCACGCGCGCGGACGCGACGGCGCGGCGATGCGTCACCGGCTTGTCCGCGACATCCACCATGCGCGCAGCGCCTGTTTCGTCCAAGTGGGTGAGCTTCGGGCTCTCGTCCATCGTCATCCTCCGATCTGTGACATGCGGCGCGCTGTACCCACGCGCCCATCGTGGCCGGAGGGCTTGCGCAGGAGCGCCTCGCGTATGAGCGCCCGTACGTCCTCGTCCGCGCCACCTCGCAGCACCCGACGCGCGTCGAGCTCATCGTCGGAGAAGAGGCACGTGCGGAGGCGCCCGTCGGCCGTCAACCGCAGACGGTTGCACTCGCCGCAGAAGTGGTGCGATAGCGGCGAGATGACCCCTATCGTCCCCAGTGCACCCTCGAAGCGGTAGTAGCGAGCCGGCCCCCAGCCACCTGGCGCCTCGGCGCGGCCCACAGGCACGAGCGGCCCCAGTCCCTCCCTGGTACCCTCCACAGCGAGACGGGCGAGCGTCTCGTCGGACGGCACGTGGTCGTCCACCGTCCAACCCTCGCCGTCACCCGCCGAGCAGTCTCCCTCGCCGGGGTCACCGACGGGCATGTACTCGATGAACCGCACGTGGAGAGGACGCTCGAGCGTCATGCGCGCGAAGCCGAGCAGGTCCTGCTCGAGTCTTCGCACGACGACGACGTTCACCTTGATGGGGTCCATCCCCGCCGCGAACGCCGCCTCGATGCCGGCCAACACATCAGCGAGCCGCCCCCCGCGCGTGACGCGCGTGAACGCGACGGGATCGAGCGTATCGAGCGAGACGTTCACGCGCTGAAGGCCGGCAGCCACGAGCGCGTCAGCGAAGCGCGCGAGCAGCGTACCGTTCGTGGTGAGTGCGATCGCGGAGATCCCCGTCGCCTCTCGCAGGCGCTGCACGTGATCCACGATACCCGCACGCACGAGAGGTTCTCCGCCGGTCAGGCGGATCTTGGAGATGCCCTCCTCAGCGGCGATCGCTGCGAAGCGCTCGATCTCCTCGTAGGTGAGGATCTCCTCGTGCGGCTTCCATGCGACCCCCTCCGCCGGCATGCAGTACATGCACCGCAGGTTGCAGCGGTCGGTCACGCTGATGCGCAGGTAGTCGATCCGCCGTCCGAACGCATCGGTCGCCATGCGTCTCACCGCCTCAGGAACGTCTGCTCGATGAAGGTGGCGACCTCGCGTGCCTCATCGAGCCCGAAGGTCGGCACTCCCATGTCCGCGAGATCGGGGTTGTCCGTCACGACAGCGATGAGCTCGTCTGGCGATGAGATGAGCCCGTCGGACCGCGCGCGACGCGAGACCTCGATACGGTGCTGCGCCTGCCGCTTGAAGCCCTCCGTAACGAGCAGATCGCACCCTACGCGCGCGGCCTCGGCGGCGATCACCTCGAGCGATGGCTCCACATCGACCCGCAGCACGGAGACGAACTGGGTCGGCGAGGCGATCATCGCCAGGACCGCTCCGGCGCGCGCATGACGCCACGAGTCCTTGCCCGGGACGTCCACCTCGACCTCGTGGACGTGGTGCTTGCACGTCGCCACGCGCCAGCCGCGACTGGAAAGCTCGCGCACCACCCGCTCGATGAGCGTCGTCTTGCCGGCGTCGCTCTTTCCCACGATCGAGACGACCGGTATGGGCACACCGTCAGTCATCTCAGAAGCACCCGAGGTCGCAGTTCCTCACGCGCACGCCCGCGAGGTCGGCTGCCGCGCCCACGACCTTGTAGGGGACCCCGTGCTCCTCCGCAAGCCTCCGCAGGACCGGGCACGTGATGCGCCCGTCGACCGCCTTCGCGAGCACGGCAGCCTTTAGCTCCTCGGTCACCTGCGACGTCCACCGCGGGTCGAGTTCCTTGGGTGTGTCACTCACGGCGTTCCCTCCTCCATGTCGAGTCTGATGCAGTCGACCACGCTGCCCTCGGGGAAGGACGATGCGCCCTCGGGCAGCACGAGCAAGGCGTTCGCACGATGCATCGACGTGAGCACCGCGGACGATTGCGGTCCCGATAGTCGAGCCACGTAGCCACCCTCGGGGCCCCTCTCGACCCGCGCCCGCAGGAAGTAGCGACGATCCGGCTTCTTCCTCACGTCGTGGGCGAGCGTGACGGCATGCCGTGGACGATCGAGGGCCCGATAGCCGAGCATCCGCCGGATGACGGGTCGCACGAACAGCTCGAAGCCGACCATCGTCGAGGTCGGGTTGCCAGGAAGGCCGAAGAACGGCGTGCCGTCGATCGTGCCGTGCGTCTGCGGGGCACCCGGACGCATCGCGACCTTCCAGAAGTCCATCTCGCCGAGACGTTCCAGTACGTCCCTCACGACGTCGTAGTCCCCCATGCTCACTCCACCCGTCGTGACCATGAGGTCGAACTCGCTGGCCCGGGATAGTAGCGCTGTCGTGGAGGCCACGTCATCGCGAGCGACACCGAGCACGTGGGGTACGCCACCAGCGCTGAGGACCTGCGCTGCGAGAGAGTACGAGTTCGAGTTGCGGATCTTGCCGGGACCCGGGAACTCCTCGACCTCGACGAGCTCGTCCCCGGTGGCCACGATCGCGACGCGTGGACACCGGTGCACGAGCGGACGGGCACACCCGACCGCCGCCATGAGGCCGATCGCCGCCGGCCCGATGACCTTACCCCGCTCGAGGACCACCTCGCCGGCCCGCACGTCCTCACCCCGGCGGCGGATGTGGTCGCCTGCCTGCGCCGGGGCAAGGATGAGCGCCGTACGCCCGTCGTCCTCCTCGCGCGTACGTTCGACCATGACGATTGCATCGGCCCCATCCGGTATCGGCGCTCCCGTCATGATCCGCGCCGCTTCGCCAGGGCCGATGGACACGCTCGGGAAGCCGCCCGCCGGGATGTGCTCGACGACCGCGAGGCGCACCGGACGCTCCTCGCTCGCATCAGCCACGTCCGCAGCGCGGACCGCATACCCATCCATCGCCGAGTTGTCGAACGGGGCGACATCGATGTCGGATACCACGTCCTCAGCGAGCACACGACCGAGCGACGCGAGCAGATCGACACGCTCAGCAGGTAGCGGCTCGATGCGCTCGAGCACGCGCTGGCGAGCCTCCTCGACGCTGATCATCACGCCTCCTCTGACGTCCGTATTCGACCAGGATTGGTGTACACGACGAGCTTGCCGCCGCGCGCGTACCCGACGAGCGTGAGGCCGACCGTCGAGGCGACCTCCGCTGCAAGGTCCGTGACCGCGGTCCGGGACACAGCGATGGGTATGCGCGCCTTCGCGGCCTTGACCGCCATCTCGTACGAGATGCGCCCCGTCGTGAGCAACACCGCGTCCTCGAGCTCGATGCGGTCGAGCCATGCGCGGCCGAGGACCTTGTCCACCGCGTTGTGCCGCCCGATATCCTCACGCACGAGCACCACCCGGCCGTCCCTCCCGATGCCGCACGCGTGCATGCCGCCGGTGTCGCGGTACGCAACGGCCGCCCGCGCCATCTGGCGCATCATGTCGTAGACGGTCTCGGCATCGACGACGATGTCGGCTGCGATCGGCGCCAGACCGACCGTGTGGCCGATCGAGGCGAACGTGATGCCCTTGCCGCAGCCCGCCGTGATGTACCGCCGCCGATAGACGAGGTCCTCGGGGACCGGCTCGTCGCTGCGGACGTACACGAGTCCGCGCTTGTGGTCGACGTCGACCCCTTCGAGCGCTGATCGCTCGCTCATGAGTCCCTCGGCGACGAGGAAGCCGCAGGCGAGCTCCTCTAGGTCCGCAGGCGTCGCCTGGACGGTCGCGACCTCCACGTCGTTCATGTGGATCGTCACCGCACGCTCCGCTGGCATCCCACGGCCACGCTTCGCGCCTACCTCGATGACCGAGACGCGCACCGCGTCGGCTGCGCCGACGAACACGTCCTCGGGCGTCTCGGAGCGCACCTCGGCGAGCTCCTCCGGCGTGTTCACGTTCACGAGGCTGCGCAGCGACGGGTCGACCGCTCTCAGCGTCTCGACATCCAGCTCGACGATGCGAAGCGCCGGGAACATCGCCACGAGTCGGCGACGCCCCGATGCGAGCACGCGCTGGGCCTCCCCCAGGCAGCTTTGGTGGTACAAGGCGAGGAGCGGCTCCGGGCCCTTCTCGCTCACCGGTACGACGACCTGGGCGCCGTCGCGAGCATCCCACAGCGCCCGGATGACCTCAGCGCTCAGCCAAGGCATGTCCGCGGCCAGTGCGAGGACCCACTCATCGGGGGCGTTCTTGAGCGCCGTGGCAAGACCGCCGAGTGGCCCTTGGTACGCGACCTCGTCCTGCACCACGAGCGCCCCTTCGGGCAGCCCGACGTCCTCGAGCTGTTCGGGGCGGTTCGTCACGATGAGGGTGTGCTCGCATGCACTCGCTGCGATGGAGGCGACCCGGGAGATGAGGGGCTCCCCGTCGACCACGAGCAGCGTCTTGTCCACCCCCATGCGCATCGACCGCCCGCCGGCCAGGATCGCCGCCGTCACGGGGATCCGCTCCCTGCGCCCACGCTCGTTCATGTTCAGCTCCTCGCCGATCCACCGCGCTGACCGGAACCGCACGACTCATCGTCACCGGCCCCGGGCCACGCGCTTGGCACTCGGACCACCGATGATACCCCTTGCACCTCTCGTGCCGGGACCACACTGACCGCTGATGCCTTGAAGACCGCCGTCACGCGCGAACCACGTTCGAGCCGCATCTCACGCAGCGCCGAGGATGAGATGCGCGCAGCGAGCTTGACCTGGCGCACCTGTACCACGACACGGTAGGTCGAGCCGACGTGCTCGATGCCCGTCACCGTCCCATCGATCCGGTTCCGCGCGGAACCGAGCGGCAGGTCGACGTCCGCCTCGAACAGGAGCACGTCCTCAGGCCTTATGCCGAGCAGGACCTCCTCTCCGGGCGGAACGGAGCCCACGGCTGCGATCATGACGCCGTCCACATCGACCTGCACCGTGCCCTCATCGCACGCGTGCACGGTACCGCGCAGCGCAGGCTCCATCGACAGGAAGGACGCCACCCACGCGTCCGCGGGCGCGCTGAACACCTCCTGCACCGCGCCGGCCGCCACCACGCGCCCGTCGCGCATGATCGCGACGTCATCGGCCACGGTCAGCGCCTCATCCTGGTCGTGCGTCACGTACAGCGTCGTGACGCCTGCCTCGCGGAGGATCGAGGCGAAATCGCGTGCGAGCCGCCACTTCGCGATCGGGTCGAGCGAGGCGAGCGGCTCGTCGAGCAGGAGCACGGCCGGTTCGAGCACGAGTGCCCGAGCGAGTGCGACACGCTGTGCCTCGCCGCCCGACAGCGTGGAGGTGACGCGATCCTCGAATCCAGCCAAGCCCACGCGCTCGAGGGCCTGCTGGACGCGTCGCCTCTTCTCGTTCTCGGGCACGCGCCGGATGCGCAGACCGTACGCGACGTTGCTCGCGACCGTCCCGCGGAACAGGTAGGGGCGCTGGAACACCGCCGCCATGCGCATGCGCGCCGAACGGTCGCGGGTGGTGACAGCGGCGCCATCGAGCAGTACCTCACCCGCGTCGGGCCGATCGAGAAGACCGGCGATGGCGAGCAGCGTCGACTTGCCTGCGCCCGATGGACCCAGGACGGCGAGCGTCCGGCCCGGGACGAGTGCGAGATGCTCGACGCTGACGGCCGCATGACCGCGGAAGCGCTTCTCGATGCCGCGCAGCTCCAATCGGGTGGTCGTCAGCGCCGCGTCATGCATGCTCGTACCTCGCCGACGACTCCTGGACCCACGTGAGCACGATGTTCACGACGACGACGAGCGCGAGCAGGACCCCCGCCAAGGCGACAGCGGCACCCATGCGCCCCATGCGTGTGTACTGCACGATGGCCGTCGTCATGACCTGCGTCTTACCCGGGATATTGCCGCCGACCATCATCACCGAGCCGACCTCGGAGATGACCGCCCCGAACGCCCCAGCGACCGCCGCCACGAGGCCCATGCGCGCCTCACGGAACAGCAGGAGCGTCTCCTCGAGACGACCGGCTCCGAGCGAGCGCGCCTGGAGTCGCAGCTCACGTGGCACCGCTGCGACTGCGGTGGCTGTGATCGCGACCACGACGGGCAGCGCGATGATGGTCTCCGCGAGGACCATGGCAGGCCGCGTGTAGAGCCAGTCGAGCGCCCCGAGTGGACCGCGACGTGAGAGCAACATGACCACGAACAGTCCGACCACGACCGGCGGCAGCCCCATCCCCGTGTTCGCAACGACGAGCAGCATGCGTCTCCCGGCGAACCGCTTCGTGCCGATGGCGATTCCGACGGGCATGCCGAGCGCGAGCGCCATGAGCGAGGCAGCACCCGATACCTGCAGGGACGTGACGACCGGGCGCCACACATCGAGACCGCCAGCACGCAGCACCTCGTACGCTTCTTCGCATGCTTCGATGAGGATCCCCATGCCGCCTCGCTCCGGGTCAGCAGACACTCACTCGTTGGCGTTCGGCTTGAAGAGCGGCTCACCGTAGCGGCCCGTGCCGAACGACGCGATGAGCCGCTGGGCCTCCGTACCCGTGATCCACCGGGCGAACGCCGTCGCTCCCTCGCGGTTCCTCGCTCGCGTCACGGGGATGACCCCGTACTGGTTGACGAGACCGGCATCCCCCTCGCGCACGATGACGAGGTCGAGACGGTCGCGCATCGCGAGGAAGGTGCCCCGGTCCGAGAGCGTGTACGCCTGCTCCTCGGAGGCCATCGTGAGCGTCTCTCCCATGCCCTGACCGCTCACGACGTACCACGTGCCACTCGGCGTCAGCCCGGCCTCGCGCCACAGATCGAGTTCCTTCTTGTGGGTGCCAGAATCGTCCCCTCGCGAGATGAAGGGAGCCTCGCTACGCGCGATGGCCTGCACGGCCGCACTCACGTTCGCTGCATCCTTCACGCGCGCAGGGTCCGACGCAGGACCGACGATGATGAAGTCGTTGTACATCACATCCCACCGAGCATCGCCGAAGCCCTCCTGCACGAATCTCTCCTCGTCAGCCTTCGCATGTACGAGCAGCACATCGGCGTCGCCTCGTTCGCCCATAGCGAGCGCCTCGCCCGTGCCGACCGCGATGACCTCGACACGGTACGCGGGGTACGCTGCCTCGAACGCCGGTACCAGCACGTCGAGGAGCCCGGTGTCCTGGGTCGAGGTGGTGGTCGCGAGGATGAGGCGTTGCGTCGCAGTGTCCTCGGCCGTGCCACGTGCCTCACGCCCGGAGCAGCCTGCACTCACGACGGGCACGGTCGAGAGAGCCACCATGAGAGCGAGACCCACGCGCAGTGGACGCCAGCGGTCGGTCATCCGGGTCTCCTTTCCAAGTGCGGGAGATGGAGCGGTTTCCCGCGCCACCCTGTCGTCCCTGGTCCGTAGCGGTGACCAGCCGCCGTAGGCGCTCAGGGCTTCGGAGATGTATGGTCCGCGGACGATCCGCGGTCATGTGCCTCCACGTTACCGCATCGCGCAGGCGGGCTCAACACCCGAGCCGAGCGAGCGGGGGTGCAACGCATCACTCACAGCGCTGAGCGCAGGAAGTCCGCGAAGGCGTGCGCTGCACGCGTGGGCGTGGTGCGCGGGAGCACGAGGAAGAGTGGTCGACCGTACGGGAACCCCGTGAGATCGACCGTGCGCACCGTCCCCACGGCAACCGCCTTCTCCGCTACCCAGGTGCTCACGACGCCGACACCCATGCCCCCTTCGACCGCAGAGACGATCGCCTCATTCGTTCCCAGCTCGAGGACCACGTGGAGCTCCTGCGGATCGATGCCGGCGCGACGCATGAGGTCCTCGATCACCATACGCGTCCCGGAACCGTGTTCACGCATGATGAATGGTTCCTCGACGATGTCCTCCATGCGGACCCCGGATAGGTCCGCGAGACGGTGCTCCGGTGGGCACACCATCACGAGGTCGTCGTGCCCGAGACGCTCATCGTGGACGCGAGCACCTGGGACCTGCGCGCCCGTCATGCCGATATGGGCATCCCCCGACTCCACACGCTCGACCACCTCCGCAGTATCGTACACGCGCAGTGAGACGGTCACCTCGGGATACTGCCGAAGGAACGACCCCAAGAGGCGCGGCAGGATGTACTGACCCGGGGTCGTACTCGCCGCGATCATGAGGTGTCCCGAGACGGTCTCCGACAGGCTCTCGAGATCGAACCTCGCCGCCTCGAGGTCCGCGAGCACCCTCCGCGCATGGGGCAGGAGCGCCCGCCCGGCCTCCGTGAGCTCGATCCTGCGGTAGCGTCGCTCGAGCAACGTCATACCGAGGTCCGACTCGAGCGCCTGCATCTGCATGGTGACCGCCGGCTGCGAGATCCCGAGCGCACGTGCCGCCTCGGAGAACGAGCCGTGATCCACGACGGCCACGAAGGTCCGAAGCTGGTTGACGTTCATGCCGCCTCCTCCTCGCGTACGGTCGTATCAGGTCATCTTATCACTCGCCGGCATGTGCCCACACGCGCCTGTGGAGCCGCACCGACACGAGCGGCATCCGTGCGCTTGTGCGCCACCCCGGTTGGGGCTATGCTTGCCTGCGGTGAACTGATAACGCTTATCACTTGGAGCACCGGTGTCACACGCCTCGGCCGATAGCGGGCCTCCGCAGCACCTGCCGTACGGGACGCGCCGGGTGAGCGCGGCGCGGCGCGCGATCGCACAGGCAGCGCGTAGCTTGCCCGGAGCGTTCACCGTCGAGACGCTGCACGCAGCCGCGTGCGAGCTCATGACCGGGATCGGTCTTGCCACCGTGTACCGTGCCGTGGCAGCCATGGTCGAGAGTGGGTACCTGGTGGCCCTGCCGGGCGCGGACCAGCGGACGATGTACGCGGTCTGCGACGAGCCCTCGCACCACCACCACCTGCTGTGTACCACGTGCGGTCTCGTCGCGCCCGTCGCTTGCCCCATCGATGAGGCGTCGATGCGCGCCGCACGCGAAGCGGGTTTCACCGTCACGCACCATGACGTGATCCTGTATGGCACGTGCGCCCGCTGCGGCCAGCTGGAAGGGAGAGACGACTGAGATGTCGCACATCCACGTACCCGACGGGGTCCTACCCACATGGCTGTGGCTCACCGGATGGGCACTCGCGGCATGCGCACTCGTACTGGCATCGCGGGCGACACGAGGCATCGATCGGCGTCGTGAGGTCCCTCTGGTCGGGGCCGTCTCGGCACTCATGCTCGTCGCGATGTCGACCGAGGTCGTCCCGATCGCGTACCACATCAACCTCACCGTCGTCGCCGGCGTCCTGCTCGGCCCAGCGCTGAGCGTCATCGCTGCGTTCGTCGTCGTCCTCGCCCTGGCACTACTCGGCCACGGTGGCATCACCGTCGGCGGCCTCAACACGCTGATGATCGCCGCCGAGATGGTGGTCGGCTGGGCCCTCGCACGCGCAATCATCGCGGTATTCGGCCGCGCCCGCATCTGGGCGGCGACGGGACTCGCCACCCTCCTGACGCTCGCCTTGACTACCACACTCCTCGTCGGCCTCGTTGCGCTCGCTGGGCCATCCCTCGCGCACCGGGAGACCGGCGCGCTCGATCCCGAGACACTCACCTTCGCCAACCCCTTCGGCGAGGGCGTCGTCGCACTCCACCCGTTCTTCGGGCCGGAGGACGAGGATACCGACGAGGATGACATCCCAGTGGAGCGGTTCGCTCGCATCGTCTACACGCTCGGGCCGTTCGGCTGGGCGCTCGAGGCCCTCATCAGCGCCTCCATCCTCGGATACGTCGCGCGCGTACGGCCCACGCTCATCGCCGCGGGCAGCACCGCTCCTGAGCGTCACGCGCTCCCAGGGCACGGACAGGGAGGCTGACGGTGGACGTCCGCATCGTCGACACCTGCGCGGTACTCGGCTCGACGCCGCTCCATCGGGCTGGTGCTCGCAGTAAGATCGCGGCGACGCTACTCCTCGTAGCCGCCGTCGTCGTGGCGAGCGACCCCGTGCTCGTCGCCGGCGTCGCGCTTGGCATCGTCACGCTCGCAACCGCACTCGGCCTGCCCGTCGCGCGCATGCTCCCCTTCGCCGCCTATCCAGCTCTCCTCGCTGCGCTGTTCGCCGTCGCCTCCGCCCCCGGACCGGTGAGTGCGGCGCTCATCGTGCTCAAGGCCATCACCGCCGCCCTGTCCGTCGTCCTGCTGCTCTTCACGACGCCATACCCGCAGGTCTTCGCTCCGCTGCAGCGCGTGCTCCCGAGTCTGGTCGGCGACGCGCTCTTCATGACGTACCGATCGCTGTTCATCCTCGGCGAGCGCTTCGACGACCTCGTTAGGGCCGCACGTCTCCGGTCGGGGATCTCGGGCCGTCGTCCCATCGCGAGCGCGCGGGCCCTCACGCGCGCACTCGGCGGCCTGTTGCTGTACGCACTCGACCTCGCTCAACGCGAATACGACATCCTCGCCATCCGCGGCTACGACCGACGCCTTCGGGTCCCAATCCGTCCGTCGCGCTCCCCCGTCGCTGATGTGTGCATCGTCACGGCGAGCCTTGCCGCACTCGTGGCTGGAGTAGCCATCCGGCTGCAACCAGCTTGCGCGGCCTACACCTGGGTCCTTCCGGCGATGGCATCCGTCGCACTGACCGTGACCGCCATCGTGAGGAGCAGGAACCGATGATCGGACGCGAGCACACGCATGCTGACCGTCCCGACGCGGCGGAGGTCGTGCGCATCTCGTGCGTCAAGCACACGTACGAGGACGGCGCCGCGGTCGACCTGTGCGGGCTCGAGTTCGTGGCGCACGAGGGGATGCGCGTGGCGGTCCTCGGGCCGAACGGAGCGGGCAAGACGACGATGCTCTACCACATCCTCGGCCTCATGCGGCCCCAGGAGGGGGCCGTGCGCGTCTTCGGTCTGTCACCATCCGAGGACTGGCCGCGCATCCGACGACGCATCGGTGTGGTGCTCCAGAACGTCGACGAACAGCTCATCGCGCCGACCGTTCGCGACGACGTCGCATTCTCCCCGCGACAATACGGCCTTCCGGAGGATGAGGTCGGGGAGCGCGTCGAGCGTGCGCTCGCCCGCCTTCGCATCGAGCACCTCGCCGACCGCGTACCGCACAACCTGTCAGGCGGCGAGAAGCGCAAGGTCGCCCTCGCAGGAGCGCTCGTCATGGATCCGGAGCTCCTCGTGCTCGACGAGCCGTTCGAGGGGCTCGACCCCGCTTCGCGCGCCTCGGCCATCGAGCTGCTCGACGCGCTCTCGCGCGAGCGCGGCATCACCATCATCCTGACGACCCACGACATCGACGCCGTGCCGGAGTTCGCAGACTACGCGTACGTGCTCGCGCCGGGTGGGAGGATCGCGCTCTCCGGCACGCCGGCCGAGATCTTCGCACGACCCGAGGTGCTCGCCGCGAGCAACATCCGGCCACCCATCCTCGCGGAGCTGTTCGCGCGACTGCGAGAATACGACGCGAGTGCACCCGCCCCAGCACTCACGGTCGAGGAGGCTGCTCGGGCGCTCGGGGCGTGGCGCTCGGGGCGGTCCCCTCAGTAGTGGCGGTGGCCTGCCACGAAGCCCGGGGCGCCGGTGTCCCCGGTGACCAGACCACGGCGCGTCACGAAGAAGTACTGGCCGGTCTTGGGGCATTTCGGAGGGTCGAGGAAGTAGCGCGTCTTGAGCAGGTCGGCAGTGTCCGGTGTGTCATCCCCGTCGAACACAGCGTCTTGTGTCCACAGCTCGGAGGTGTAGGCTCGATACGTCTGGCATGCCCCCTCGATGGCGCGCTGATTCGCGTGACACGTACGGAGCTCGGCAGTCCGCGCCGCAGCATGATACGTCGGCACCACGATGGCGACGAGGATACCGATGATCAGCACGACGACCATGAGCTCCACGAGCGTGAAGCCCGCTTCGCCGCGCCCGCGCGAACGACCCATGACCCCTCTCCCTCTGACGACTCCGACGCGAGCGATGAAGCGTGCGGGCGCCTCATGTCTTACATCGGCATCGGCACGATCGTCTTGAGGGTGGATCTCGCGCTCATCGTCAGACCGTGAGCATCGTCACCGCGTGGCGACGTCAGGCACACTCGCGCACAGTCTGCGCGAGAGCTCGCCCCCACGCGGCTGCCGCCTCGAGGTCAGCTTCGGTGGGCCGGAATCTCACGGCGAAGTCCTCGACGGGCGTCTCGAAGCCGGCGCTCGTCAGACGCTCACGCATCTGCTTGATGGCGCCTCCACCCCACCCGAACGACCCGAAGAACGCCGCGAGCCGGCCGGCAGGCTTGAGCCCTTCGAGGTACTGCACATAGCCGGCGACGCGGTACAGCATCCCGTGGTGCAGCGTCGGCGAACCGAGGACCAGCGCCTTGGCCTCGAGGAGCTCGTACGTGACGTGCGCGACCGGGGTGACCGTCAGGTCGTAGACGCCTGCCTCACACCCGCCCGCCGCGAGCCCGTCCGCGATGGCATCGGCGAGCATCTTCGTGGAACCCCACATGGTGGCATACGCCACGACGACCTTGTCCCGCTTGATGCCCTTCGTCCAGCGGTCGTAGGCAGCCATCGCCTCCTGGATGGCATCCCCGCGCCATATCACACCGTGCGAGGGTGCGATGATCTCGGCCTCCCAGCCGGCCTCGACGATGCGCCCCACCATCTTGGCGACCTGGGCGCCGATCGGCATGAGGATGTTCGCGTAGTAGATGCCGAGCTCCTCGAGCGCAAGCTCGAGCCCGACCTCATCGGCGAAGCGTGCCGACGAGGCCATGTGCTGACCGAACGCGTCGTTCGGCATGAGCGTCCGCACCTCGGGACAGTACGTGAACATCGAGTCGGGCCAGTGCACCATGGGAGCCGGCATGAAGTGCAGCGTCCGGCCACCGACGTCGATGACGTCATCGGCGCCGACGGCCTCCACCTGCAGGCCATCGTGGTACTCCGCCACACCCTTGACGCCAGAGGCCGAGGCGACGACGCGCGCTTTCGGCATGGCGGCCATGACGTCACGCAGACCGCTGTTGTGGTCGGGTTCGACGTGGTTGACGACGATGAGGCCGATCTGCGCCGGATCGACGACGTCCGCTACACGCGAGAGCAGCTCGGGCACGAAAGGCTGCTTCACCGTGTCGATGAGCGCCCACGTCCGCTCACCGCGGACGAGGTACGCGTTGTACGTCGAACCGCGGGGTGTCTCGTAGCCATGGAAGTCCCGCAGGCCCCAGTCTATCGCTCCGACCCACCAGATGCCGTCGGTCACCTCGATGGCGCGCATGCCGGCTCCTCTCGAACGTCCCACTACGACAGGAGTGTACCCCTCCGATCGTGCGACGCCTCCGGCCACCCAGCGCTCACGACGAACGCTTGATGAAGAAGTCACCCATGGACAGCAGGAGCGACCGCGCCTTGGTCGGCGGGAGCGCCCGCTCGAGGTCGGCCTTCGCGCGAACCACGATGTCGCGCGCGTACGAGCGTGCGTACTCGATCGAGCCGGCCTCCTCTATGATGTCCACAGCCTCAGCGAGGGCGTCAGCATCCGCGGTGTGACTCGAGAGGATCTGCAGTAGGCGCTCTCGCCGTGGTGAGTGCGTCAGCGCATGCAACGCGATGAGTGTGCGCTTGCCCTCCGTGATGTCGCTGCGGAAGTCCTTACGGGTCGCCTCGGCCGTGCCGACGAGGTTGAGGATGTCGTCTTGGATCTGGAACGCGAGGCCTGCGGCCATGCCGAACGAGCGCAGCGCTTCGATCTGCTCCTCGGTCCCCCCGCCGATGATCGCCCCGATGGCGAGCGGGATGCCGCCCGAGTAGAACGCCGTCTTGTGGTTCGCCATCACGAGGTAGTCCTCGACCGTGATGTCGTACCGGTCGTCACGCGCCCACCCGATGTCGAGCGCTTGACCCTCGATGGTCCGCGTCGTCATCGTGACGAGCTCGTCGAGGACGCGCAGCTTCGTAGCGTCATCGAGACCCTCATCGTGCACGACGGTGCCGCACACGAGCGAGAGCGCGAGGTCGCCGGCGTTGATGGCCAGCCCGATACCCTCGACGACGTGCATGCACGGCAGCTCGCGCCTGGTGAGCGAGCAGTCCTCGATGTCGTCGTGGACCAGAGCGGCGGTATGGAAGTGCTCTATCGCAGCAGCTGCTGGCCAGGCTCGCTTCGGGTCACCACCGACCGCCTCGCACGCGAGAAGGCAGATGAGGGGCCGGTGGCGCTTGCCCGCATTCTTCGAGAACCGCTGCAGCGGTTCGTAGAGGTAGCGCCGCATGTCCGGATGCGAACCATCATCGAAGAAGGTGGCAAGGTAGTCGTCGAAGCGCTTCGCCATGCGCTTCAGATAGAGCTCGAAACCGGTCATGAGCCTCCCCGTCGGGCGTTGCGCTCCACCATGAGCGCACGCGTGCGCACCAGTATGCCGACGACGTGCGTGCGCCGCAACATGCCGTCTGTCAGTCCCATCGCTCGTAGCGGACCTTCTTGGGGTCGAACCGGTCAGCCGGTGGTTTGACCTCCGCTGGGTGACCCACAGCGATGACGGCGAGTGGCTCGATGCCCTCGGGCAGGCCCAGCACGCCCTTGAGTGGGGCGACGCGCTCTTGCTTCGGCCAGAACCCGAGCCACACGCCGCCGAGCCCGAGCGCATGGATCGCGAGGAGCATGTTCTCCACAGCGGCCGAGCAGTCCTGCTCCCACATCTGCGGGTGCTTGAGGTCGCGCGTGTCAGCGCAGACCGTGAAGGCGAGTGGCGCACGTTGGAGCATCGACCCGTACGGGGTGCACGACGCCATCGCGTCGAGCACCTCGCGCGATGTCGTCACGACGAACCGCCACGGCTGCTGATTACCAGCGCTCGGCGCCGCCATCCCCGCCCGCAAGATGACCTCGACGTGCGCTGGATCGACCGCGCCGGCCGTGTACGCCCGGATGCTCCGCCTCGTCAGGATGGCCTCGATCGCGTCCATGTCTCACGCTCCCCTCTCACGAGTTCGCTCCGCTTTGCGCTGGTCCTGACGGTCCGCGAGCGTCTTGAAGAAGACCGCGTAGTCCTCGGGGTCGACATTGCCGAGCATGCGCTCGCTCAACACGGTGTACCCGCTCTCCACGAGCATCTCAGTGAAGACGCCGCGTCCACGCGCGTCGTCCTCCGGCGGCCCGATGGGTGCCTCGGCGAGTCCACACGAGGGCGAGAGCTCCTTGAGCACGACGATACGCACGCCGGCCCGCTCGAATGCGGCCTGACAGGCGCGGGCCCCTGCGATGAGCGCCTCGGTCACGTCCGTCCCGCGGTCGTCGATGACGCGCGCCTCTCCCTTGAGGACGTGCTCAGCCGTACCCGTGAGACGGATGGGACGCCGCGGGACCGTGAGCCCCGCCATGCACTCCGGGCACACGGGTACGAACGCGACGTCACGAACGGCCGGGTTCTCGGCGAACACACCGAACGACCCACCGTCGTAGCGCACGGGACAGCCGATCAGGCAGGCGCTCACGCCGATCGTGACAGACGGCCGGTGCGTCACGCGCAGTCACCACCTTCCCGCGAGCGACCCGCGCACGCCGCGGGTGAGAGGAGCCCAGCGTCTCGATTCTACCCGACCCAGAAAGCCAGCGAGCGCCCTCATGGAGCGCCCGCTCAGCGTGCTTTGGCGGAGGCGCGTGCGAATCGAACACACCCGGGACGCTCTTCACGCCCCACACTGGTTTTGAAGACCAGGGGGCCCACCAGGACCCATCCGCCTCCAGGCGGGTATTGTGCGCGGACGAACGGATGCGCGCAAGTCTCAGGCCCGCTTGCCGAGCACGCGCTCGTCCCCGATGCGCTTCGTCACACCCTGCGCATCGAAGTACTCGAGGAGCGGGACGACGTACTTCCGGCTCGACCCGATGATGTCACGGGCGTCCTTCGCGAGCATGGTGCCGTGCTCGCGAAGGTAGGCCACGATGGCATCGCGCGCCCTGGCGACCGCGCCCGCATCGAAGTGCATGTCCGGGCCGACGCGCACCACCGCTCCCTCGGCCACGAGCTTCGTGAGCACCTTGCGCACGACGCCGACATCAACACCGATCGCGGAGGCGAGCTCGGCGATCGTGCCGGGCGATAGCCCCTGCGAGGCCAGGAGCGACACGAGCGCCGCACGCGCCGCCTCCTCCTCAGCGAGCGCCGTGGAGGATGCCTGCGGATGGCGCACCTCGCCACCTGCGATGGTCGCGGCCCCCTCTGCGACCGCACGCTCCAGGAGCGCCTCGAAAACACGCGCATCGAGCCTCCGATCTACGCGATCGCGCAATGCGAGTGTCGCGATGCCAGTGGCCGTCGGGTTCTGCTCATGGAACGAGCGCAGTTCCCGCTCGATGGCGCCTATGAGGTCGCGGTAAGCCTCCCGCGTGAGGAAGTACGTCTCCGACCCGATCTTGAGGCGCTCGAGCGTCGCGCGGTTGAGCTCATCGGCCACCTGCGAGCGCAGCACGCCGAGCGTCTTGGCGACCTGCTCCGAGGTCATGGGGATGCCACGCGAGGCCAGGAGCCCGAGCGACGCTCCCGTGAGATCGTGCGCGAGCAGCGCCTCGAGCAGCTCGCGCTCGTGGGGCTTGAGTCTCGTGCGACGCGGCGGCAGCACGTCGAGCACGACGCCGCCACCGATCGTCCACATGGGGGAGTACGAGCGGATGATGAAGCGGTCGCCGTAGCGCGGCGCGAGCGGCTCCTCGAGCCTGACCTGTGCGAAACCGCGCTCGCCGGGCTGGAGTGCGTCCACCTCCATGAGCAGCACGCGGCCGAGCACCTCGCGCGTCCCGTGATGGATGTGCACGCGCGTGCCCGTCTCGAAGGGGCGCTCCTCGCTCGCGAGGTACGTCACCTGCGCGTCGAACCGATCCGTGACCTGCAGAGAGCCAGGCTCAGCGATCGTGTCGCCGCGCTCGATCTCATCGCGATCGAGGCCAGCGATGTTCAGCGCGACCCGGCTGCCCGCACTCGCCCGGTCCACCTGCTCGCCGTGCACCTGTACCGACCGCACGCGACCGGTCCGTCCGCTCGGGTACACCTCAACCGCGTCGTCCTTGGCGACCGTGCCGGACCACAGCGTCCCCGTCACGACCGTCCCAGCGCCTGCGATCGTGAACACGCGGTCCACGGGCAGGCGCATCGGCAGCTTCGCGTGCCGCGCCTCGGCCTCGACCGCCACGGCATCGATCGCCTCGAGCAGCGCGTCGAGCCCCTCGCCCGTCCTGCTCGAGACCGGCACGATCGGCGCACCCTCGATCGACGTACCGGCGATGAGCTCGCGGATGTCCTCGGTGACGAGCTCGGTCCACTCCGGGTCCACGAGGTCGGCCTTCGTGAGCGCCACCACGCCCTTGGGTACCCCGAGTAGGTCGATGATGGCGAGGTGCTCGCGGGTCTGCGGCATCACGCCGTCATCAACCGCCACGACGAAGAGCACGACGTCGATGCCCGTGGCGCCGGCGACCATGTGACGCACGAAACGCTCGTGCCCGGGCACGTCCACGACACCCATGACGCGCCCGCTCGGGAGCGTCAGGCGTGCGAACCCGAGTTCGATGGTGACGCCGCGCTCCTTCTCCTCCGGCAGCCGGTCGGGATCGGTACCGGTGAGCGCCTTGATGAGCGAGGACTTACCGTGGTCGATGTGCCCGGCGGTACCGAGCACGAGCGTCGGGGTACCCACGCCGATCACCTACCGAGAGCCAAGCGCAGTGCGCCCACGATCGTCTCCGCGTCGCCATCGACGAGCGTGCGCGGGTCGATGAGGAGCCGGTCGTCCTTGATGCGCGTGATGATGGGAGGCTCGCCACAGCGCAGGCGCGCTTCGAGCTCACCGAGGCTCACCGCGCGCGGGTCGATGGTGACCACCGTCGTCGGGATGTCGGTCATCGGCAGCGCACCGCCACCGGCACGCGACACGTCGGGAGCGGTCGCGACCGCGCAGGCATCACCGCACGCCGATGCGACGGCGGACGCGAGGGATTCCGCGCGCGCCGCGAGCTCCTCGGGCGCCATCGAGAGCATGGCGAGCGTGGGGATCTCGCGCCGTGCACGCTCGGGATCGAGGTACGTCCGCAGGGTGACCTCGAGGGCAGCGAGCGTCATCTTGTCGAGCCGCACCGCTCGCGCGAGCGGGTGCTTCTTGAGCGCGGTGATGACGTGCCACTTGCCTGCGACGATACCGGCCTGCGGACCGCCGAGCAGTTTGTCGCCCGAGCAGGTCACGACGTCGACGCCCGCGGCGAGCGCCTCGCCGACGGTCGGCTCGTGCGGGAGCCCCCACGTCGCAAGGTCGACCAGGACGCCTGAACCTTGGTCCTCCATGACCGGGATGCCGTGGCGCGCGCCCAGCTCGACGAGCTCGCCGAGGGAGACCTCCTGCGTGAACCCGACGACGCGGTAGTTGCTCGTGTGTACCTTGAGGAGCAGCCCCGTGTTCGGCGTGATCGCCTGCTCGTAATCCCGCAGGTGCGTCTTGTTCGTCGTGCCCACCTCGACCATGATCGCGCCGCTCTCGCGCATCACGTCCGGCACGCGGAAGCTGCCGCCGATCTCGACGAGCTGACCGCGGCTGACGATGGCCTCCTTGCCGCGAGCAAGCCCAGCGAGACTGAGCAGCACCGCAGCGGCGTTGTTGTTGACCGCCATGGCGGCCTCAGCGCCGGTGATCCGACAGATGAGCTCCTCGACATGCACGTGGCGCGAGCCACGCTCGCCGCTCTCGATGTCGTACTCGAGTGTCGAGTAGCTGCGAGCGACCTCCGCCACAGCCGCGGTAGCCTCCTCGGAGAGCAGCGAGCGGCCGAGGTTCGTGTGCACGACGATGCCGGTGGCGTTGATGACCCGGCGCAGCGACCGTCGCGCCTTGTGCGTCACGAGCGCCGTGACGCGCATCGCGATCGCGTCCTCGGAGACGTCCGGAGCGCCACCCGCGAGGATCTCTGCGCGCAGTGCATCGAGCGTCTCGCGTACGGCATCCGTCACGAGTACGCGAGGGTGCAGCTGTGCGAGCGCGGTGAGGTCATCCCGGTCGAGCAGGCGGTCGACCTTCGGGAGCGCTCGCAGGAGGGCGTGGGTGTCCATGCCGCTCATTCTAGCGGAGGCGACAGGTAGGGCAAGCAGGGGCACTCCCCTACGCGATCGTGACGATCTCGTGCTCGCCCATGAACGTCGCCGCCGTGTCGTTCATGTTCCCCACCTCGCCAACGGCGAGCGCGTCCTTCAAGCCGTAGTAGTCCAGGCACGTGCCGCACGACTTGATGATGACGCCATCCTCGGCGAGCAGCCGCAGGTCATCGAGCGCCGGTGAGCCTTCGCACGCGAGCCGGACGCCCGCGTTCATGAAGAGCACGGCCGCAGGTCTCGGCTCCGTGCGCGCGAGCGAGTAGAGGAAGGAGCTCGCGAGCTTCCGACCGAGCTCCCCGTCGCCCTGCCCGATGCTGTCCGTGCACATGAACACGACCTTACCCATCCCACACCACCTGCGCCATGACCTACACGACCCGGACGTGTCCGGGGCGACCATCCACGCACCGACCGACGAGTGCCGCCTCCTCACCGCGCACAGCGAGCGCCGCCAGCAGCTCGCTGGCACGGTCCTCCGGCAGCGCCATGAGCAGCCCGCCGGAGGTCTGCGGGTCAGCCAGTACGCCCTTCCAGTCGAACCCAGCGGGCCCCCAATCGACCCATTCCTCGAGGAAGGCGAGCACGTCAGCTGTCCGTCCGGGGCGGACGCCGCTTCCCGCGTACTCGACAACGCCCGGCCACACCGGCACCTGCTCGAGGTCCAGCTCGATCGCGACCCCGCTCCCGAACGCCATCTCACGCGCATGGCCAGCCAGCCCGAAACCCGTGATGTCGGTCGCGGCGTGCACGCCCACCTCCTGCATGGCCTCGGCTGCCGCCGCATTCAGGTGCGCCATGCTCTCGATGACCACCGCGAGCGTCTCCTCAGTCTCGAGACCCTGCTTGAGCGCGGTGTTGAGGATGCCCACGCCGAGCCGCTTCGTGAGCACGAGGGTGTCGCCCACCTTCGCGCCAACGTTGCGCACGACGCGGTCGGGGTCCACGACGCCCATGACCGACAGCCCGTACTTGGGCTCCTTGTCGTCGATCGTGTGGCCGCCGACGATGACCGCGCCGGCCTCGCGCACCTTGTCGGCCCCGCCCTGGAGCACGCGCGCCGTCACCTCCGGCGGGATCGAGCACGGCATGGCCAGCAGGTTCATCGCGGTGAGCGGCCGCCCGCCCATCGCGTAGATGTCCGAGAGCGCGTTCGCGGCGGTGATGCGCCCGAAGTCGTACGGGTCATCCACCATCGGCGTGAAGAAGTCCACGGTGAGCAGCACAGCGGTGTCGCCCAGCTTGAAGACCGCGGCGTCGTCCGACGTCTCGAAGCCGACGAGCAGGTCGGCCGAGGTTCCCGGCGCCATCCTCTCGAGCACCGCGGCGAGGTCTCCCGGACCCCACTTCGCGGCTCAACCGGACTTCGTCGACAGCTGCGTGAGACGGACCTGCTCCATGTCACTCCTCAAGCATCACCCGCGATCCGAGGACGGACGCGGCCATCATCAGCTCACATGATGCCATACATCATGACGCTTGTGGACTCGAATGGAGCGGCCCCCATCAAGGGCCCGCGGCAGAGACGTCGCGATCAGCGGTGCGGCAGCACGCCCGCGTCCGCAGGGAACGGCTCGCACGGCTCGCAGAAGTAGAAACCCTGCCCGTACTCGATGCCGATGCGCTTGAGCGCCTCGAGCTCGCCGATCGTCTCGATGCCTTCGGCGATCAGCTTCACGCCCGCTCGCTTGGCGAACGTCGCGAGGCTCTCGAGCAGCTGGGCGCGGACATCATCCGTGTCCACGTCGCGCACGAGCGAGATGTCCACCTTGAGCCACTCCGGCCGAACCTCCGCGACGCACTGGAGCGAGCCGTACCCGGCTCCAGCATCATCGATGGCCACGGAGAAGCCGAGCATGCGGAGATACTCCAACGTCGACCGGAAGGTCACGAAGTCATGGATGGCGGTCCGTTCCGTGATCTCGAGCACGACACGATTCGGCGCGAGCGGGCTCTCGGCGGCGAACGCGGACAGCGTCACCTCACGCAGTTCGGGATCCGCGACCGCCTCCGGTTCGATGTTGATGAACATCAGCCTGCCCTCGGGCAGCTCTCGAGCCGCCTCGAGCGCCTTGCTCCGGCACAGCCGCTCGAGTCGCAGGACGAGGTCGGCATCGTAAGCCACCCTGAACAGCTTGTCCGGACGCTCGAACTCACTGGCCTCGGGTCCTCGCGAGAGCGCCTCGTAGCCGATGATCGACAGATCCGCGAGACGCACGACCGGATGCACGAGCGTGCGAACGGCCCGCATCTCGATGATCTCGCGCAGTCGCTGCATGCGCTCCTCGGCATCGCACGCCTCACGTGAGTCCGCCTGCGCGAGCGCACGGTCCAGCGCCTCGTGCACGATGCGCTCGAGTCGCATCTTCGGATCGTGCCGCACCGTCGCAGCGCCAACGTAGCAACCGAACTTCGGGTAGATCGAGGGGTCGAGCTCGGCCTTGAGCTCCTTGCGGACGCGGTCCTCGACGCGCCGTGCTATGCGCGTGAGGTGCTCGTATTCCATGTGGTCGCTCGTGCGCGGCGGGGAGAGCAGGACGACGAAGGCATTACCCGAGATCATGAGTTCGGCGACCATGTCGGAATC
>FWPV01001143.1_pt1 | contig 76284 bp, 45 predicted proteins | sample 2228371 | NCBI WGS metagenome assembly FWPV01 (sample SAMEA103939776, study PRJEB20133) | metagenome
CTGAGTTCCATGGCTCACCTCGCGATTGTTAGTCAATGGTTTGGCTATGGGATATTTATCCCTTTCAATTCGTCTTTTAGAATTTTGTTTCATTCGATTATAATATAGTAATCTAATTTCGCTAATTTTTCTAAGAACAAAATTTGCGTAATTTGGATGATTCGTGAAATTCGCGGTCAAATTATTTTGGCTTTTGGGGCGAGAAATGGACTGTTTAGGTACTTAATTGCCCCGTTACCCAATTTCCCATTTATCCAATTAACCAATTGCCCAGTTACCTAATTGCCCAATTACCCAATCGCCTAATCCCCCAACTCCCGCTGAACGCACTCCCGAAAATCCCGCTTCCCCCGTTCGAGATTTGAATGGACTGTCCCGATTGGCAATTGCAATAGCTCGGCAATCTGTCTTCGTTTGTAACCCTCCAGCCAGGATAGCAGGATTGCCCGTCGGATCAGGCTTTTGATCCGCTGGAGACAATGAGCGACGATTTCCTGAAAATCACGATCCTCTGATTGAGAACGGACCGACAGGTGCAGTTCCAGTGACAGCCATTCGATCTTTTTGGATCGATAATAATCGAACAGGCGGTTGCGAACTACCCGCCGCAAATAATGCTCAAATGGTTTTTCGAGCCGATAGCTCTTCAATGCCTCGATCAGCTTGATAAAAATTTCCGCGGTCAAATCCTCTGCCTCGGTTCTGGGAATCCCTTTCATGATGAAAATCTTATAAGCCAGCGGATAATATTTCGAAAACAGCTCGGCAAAAGCCCGTTCCTCTCCTTTCTGATAGCGCCGAATCAGTTCAAGATCGTTTTGATCATCGATTTTCAATCAGCCAGTCCTGTTTTGATAAACGAAGTGGATTTGCAAATTAATCCATTTTTGTTCGATGATTGGGGAATTGGGCGATTGGGTGGTTAGGTAATCAGGTAATTAGTATCTAAATAATTAACTTCTTGCCCATTGTACAAAGATTTTATAGAACGCTGATTTCGCGAATGACGCGGATTTGCACGGATAACAATCATATTGAAATCCGCGAAGATCAGCGTAATCCGCGTTATCCGCGTTCTATTTTCTTTTTGGTTCTGGCTTGTCCAGGCTGGGTATTTAGGTAATTTGGCAGATGGTGACCAAATTACCCAGTTACCCAATTACCGAATTACCCAATTACCCAATCACTCAATCACCCAGTCACCAACCTCACCGTAGCATCGCCATACAAATTGTAAAAATATCGGGTAACATCATAATCAGGATCGAACTCGGCCGCAAACTCGGGCTTGGCCAGATCCAATCGGGCCTGCTGCAATGATTGTCCTGCTGTCAGCCCCTGCTTGATCAGATAATGATAAAATCGCAGCGCCAATTTTTTGGCCGAGAGCTCAGGCACCTGGAAGTGGGTGACAATACAGGCCGAAGCGCCGCAGTCCAGAAATTCCGCTGCCAATCCCTCGTGCTTCTGCCAGGCTTCTTCCAGTTGCGCCGAGCGGCAGCCATTGAAAAATACCATCGGTCGAGTCGTCAGCGAAAGGCCATACGCCTGTTTCAGAAAGCTCACGGCAAAATATTCATCCTCGGCCAGCGCCAGCATGTTGTTCTCAATGTGTCCCGAATAATGGATCAGGCGCAGCGGCTTATTTTCGTTTTGAAGCTGCTGGATCGTCCCGGCAAAGCGGTCACAATCCTGGTAGATGATCGAGACCTGAAATCCATTTCGAGTGAGCAAGGCGTTTAGCTCCTCGATTTCCCGTGCCACCTGCCTCAATTCTTTGCTATGGCCCTTCCAATCGCCGTAGAACAGAATCGCATGGGGCGCTGAACTGCCTCGCATCTTTTGACTGACAGTCGGCGCAGCGGCGGGCTCGTGTGTCGCTGCAGATGAAAAACTGCATGGCAATTGTTCGCAAAGGAATCGCTGCTGCTCGGGATGATATGCCCATTGCCAGGGCAGGAGGGCATGATTGAACACCAATTTCAGATGAATGCCTGATAGCGAAAACAGCGCATTCAGCAGGCCAGTCAATCCAAAATAGTGATAAATTTTTTCACCAATATCCTGTAGTTGCGCCTGGGGAATCATGTCACCGCGCTGACCATTCCCCACATACTGAATGTAACTTTGCCAGAGCTGATCGATCTTCTGCTGGATGCGATGAATTTTTAGATCTTTGATCGGGTAAGGAAGTTTCCCTTCGGCAAAATCACCCAGGGCGGCGAGGCTGGGTGAATTGGGATAATTGGATTTGACCGAATAGGTCAGCAGATGCTCGTCTCGAAATTGCACCAGATTGATGTGAACCGATAGCACTTCCTCCGCATGAATCGGCGGTGGTTCCGATGTCGCCTCCTGTTTTGGGGCCAGCCTGGGCAGCCCAACTTTAAGGATGGCTTTTTGGCGCCAGGTCGAGCGATATTTTTGGATGGCAGGAATGGCAATGCGAATGAACAACAGCGTGAATAGCGCCAACGCAACCAGACCCAGGGCGCCCGCCCGAAGCCATCGAAAGGTCGAAGAACTGAATTGAATCACACCCAATTCATAAGGTTCTTCAATTGTGAGAAATTGATCAACGGGGGTGTTCTTCAGATGCTGCAGAATACCGCTGGGCCAGCGGATGGTGGTCTGGTCAATTTTATCCCTCAGGCCCAGTCCAAATTCAACGGGCAGACTATTCTGCGAGCCACAGCCATGCCCGCCCTCCACTTCTCGAATTTGAACCAGATCGCCAGCGACCACCTGCACCCTGGCGCCAATGGCCAAGCGATTACTTTTTCGCCCAAGGAGCTGGATATGCAGCCAGTGATTTCGATTGCCATTATTTTTGAGCAGCACGCTGGCGCTTTCATACGAACCTTTATAAATCGAATTGGCCAGGAAAATATCCAGATCGCCATCGTTATTGTAATCTCCGATCGTGACTCCCGACGTCAAAGGATTGTTGGGATTTATTCCTGCTGTTTGAGTGAGGTTCGTAAATGTGCCATCCCCATTATTACGGTAAAGAATGTCAGGATGATCTTGGTGCACACATTGATGATGTTTCTCAGGAATGTAGCTGCCGCCAGCCGCATAGATGTCCAGCCAGCCATCATTATCGAAGTCGGCAAAGACAACGCCATGCGTTCCCATTGGCTCGGCAACGCCTGCCAGATCGGTAACATCGGTAAACGTGCCGTCGCCATTGTTGCGAAACAGCCGATTGGGACTGCCGTCATTGCCCACGTACAGATCCAGATCGCCATCATTGTCGTAATCGCCGAAGCAGCAGCCCTTAGAATTGCTTTCATCCTGCACACCAGCCTCGGCCGCGACATCGGTGAACGTCCCATCGCCGTTGTTGCGATAGAGGCGATTGGGCCATTTGTCCCTGATGGGATACTCATCATAGCCGCCCCGATTGTTGGCGACGTACAGATCCAGATCGCCATCGTTGTCGTAATCGGCAGCAGTGCAATTGCTGATCAGCGTATCGCCGACGCCCGCCTGCCTGGTGACATCGACAAATCGAAAATTTCCCTGATTGAAATACAAAACATTGGCGCCCTCATTGCCGACATAGATATCCAATTTGCCATCGTTATTGAAATCTCCCAGCACCAGATCATCGGAACAAATCGCCCCACCGCCGACGCCCGATGACGGGGTGACATCGGCGAAGGTCCCATCCTTTCGATTTTTCAACAGCAGATTGGGCGTATAGATGGCATTGGCGAAATATAAATCGGCCTGGCCGTCATTGTTGAAATCGCCATAGCCAAGGCCGAACGTACAAACTTTGTAATCGAGCTGGGCCTGCCGAGTGGCTGGAACGAATGCGCCAGCGCCCGTATTGCGATAGAGCACGGGGGGCTGTCGGCCCACCACCAGGTCCAGCCAGCCGTCGGCGTCGAAATCAATGAACGCTGCTCCCACCGATTTGAAGATGTCCTGGGCGATCCCGCTGATTACCGAGACATCCGAAAAGAGCGGTGGCAACGGCTCATGGATGGTAATTCGCTGATCCGAGGCGACCCGTATCGTATCCTGAACCACCCCTGTGGGCCAGCGGACGATGATGCTATCGATCATCGCAGTTTGGCCGATTCCGAACAGCAGGGTTGGATGGAAAGATCTGGCATTCGGGCCCAGGCCGACCTGGCGGGTTTGCCGCAAAGCGCCGCAGACCACGGTGACGCTCGTGCTAATCGCCGAACGATTTGTCGACGTAGGAATCAAGCGAACTTTCACCCAGTGATTGGAGCCGCCATCGTTGCGAAGCAATAGATTGGCGCCCTTGCTGGGCAAATAGAGATCAGGGTCGCCATCGTTGTCGTAATCGGCCCAGATGGATTGATAGGCGCTGGTGAGAAAGTTCAGCCCAACTGTATCGGTCACATCGGTAAAGGTTTCATCGCCATTGTTATGATAGAGCATCGGTCTGGGATTATAAAGATCAACCGCTGAGAGAAAGAAGAGGTCGAGCGCGCCGTCGTTGTCGAAGTCAATCCAATTGGCATTGAGTGGAGCATTCCTGGGAAAATTGATGCCCGCGGTCGCTGAGATGTCGGTGAATTTTCCATCGCCATTATTTTTGTATAATCGGGCCAGTTGTTCATCCGCCACGAGCACATCGAGCCAGCCGTCATGATTGAAATCAGCCCAATAGGCGCTGCCATCGTGCTCCTCGATCCCTGTCTCAAGAGCGACATCACGGAACGATTCGCCCCCAAGGTTTTGATAGAGCTGATTGGGCTGGTGATTGCCATTGATGACGTGTAGATCCAGCCAGCCGTCGTTATTGAAATCGATCCAGCAGGCGCCATTACTATCGCCTTCGCCCGCCACGCCTGCTGCGGCCGCCATTTCTTTGAACTGGCCATTACCCAAATTTTTGAATAGCAAATTCGGGGGACTGCCTGGTCTGGCAGTATTTTCATCGCTGCGACAAACATAAACATCCAGCCAGCCATCGTTATTGAAATCGGCCCAGGCCAATCCTGGGGTGGCTAAAAAATTGTAGGCAGCGGTAATATTGATGAAACTATCCTCTTCGGTCTTTCTGAAAATTTGATTGCCGAGCTTGTTCTCCACGCACAGCTCACCATGTCCATCATTATCGAAATCGAGCCAATGGGCGGCATGGCTCCAGCGGAAATCCACCAGCCCGACTTTGGCCGTGATGTCTTCGAAGCGGCCGTTTTTCAAATTTCGATACAGCCCATTGGGCTGGTTATAGCCATTGCAGAGGAACAGATCGAGCCAGCCATCGGCGTTGTCATCCAGCCAGATGGCGGAGACGCTTTTGCCAGTGTGAGCGACGTTAGCTTGTTGGGAGAAGTCGATGAAATGTGGCAATTTTAAATGGGGGTCGTGTTTATTTTTATGGGAAGGATGTTCTGCACCATTGACTTCGACAAACTGAAAGCTAATAATCAGAATCAGAAGTCTGCCGATGATGTAGAACTTCCGATATGATCTGGTCATGGCAGTGAGCACAAATTTTATTGATGGCCCATTTGATGAAAAAATGAAATTGATAGAATATGGTCACGCTCAAAAGAGATGAACGATAAAAGCATCCTTCAAGAGTTCGCTTTTATCAAAAAAACGGATTGGTCGCTTTCTCATGTCCAACAGTTGTTTCAGGCCCGTGACCAGGATAAATGATGGTATCATCGGGTAGCGAAAAAATTTTGGTTTCAACAGATCGGATCAATGTTTGATAATCCCCCTTGGGCAAGTCGGTGCGACCGATGGATCCGGCAAAAATCAAATCGCCAACGAAAAGCTTATTGTCAACAAAATACGTAACGCTTCCTGGAGAGTGGCCAGGGGTGTGCAACACCTTAATTTTGAGCCTGCCCAGTGGGATCTCCTCGCCATCGACAACGAAACGATCTGGTTTTGGATTGCCGGGATTGGGCAAGCCGAACATCAGCGCTTGAGCAAATAATCCTTTCAGAAGAAAAGCGTCCTCTTGATGCATCAAAAACTCAGCTCCCAGCTCTTTTTTAATTCGAGATAAATGGGCGAGGTGATCCACGTGACCATGAGTTAACAGGATCAGTTTGACATCAATTCGAAGTTCGTTAATGTGATTGAGAATGACCGGTGCTTCGTCCCCTGGATCGATGACCGCGCCAACCCTTTTCTCCTCGCAAGCAATAATATAACAATTAACCCCCAAAGGTCCAGCCACAATTTTTTTGAATATCATAGATGCTCGTTCCCATATTTAGCAGCGATCGCTCTGAATTCGGTATGAAGTAAGAATCTAATAAGATGACCAATGGAACAGATCGCTGGCAACACTGTGTAGCAAATCAGTCCTGTTGTTGGCAATTTAAAATATTTTTCTTAAGAAGCAAGTGGTTTTTTTCTACGGTGAAGATTGTCAAGCTATGGTAGATACGCCCTGCTGCCTGGACAGAAAAAAAACTTGATTTTGACAAATTTTTTTTTTATTATCATGAACCTTAAATGGATAAATTGGGACAAGTGACGAGGAACAAATTAGCAATTCAGCTTGTTCAGGTAACTTTCGTATGGGTGATAGATCAAACGACAAAGATGATATTGATGACAAACCGATAGATGTTTATGATTATTGATAGAATCTGTGATGTAGCGAAAGCGTTTCCGGATAAAATTGCGATCGTATTTAATGAACATCAGATTAGATATAGCCAATTAGACCAGATTATCAATCAATCGGCGAATGGTTTAAGCCGGGCTGGGATTCGTCGGGGCGATCGGGTTGCGCTGTTGATGCCGAATCTGCCGCATTTTGTGTTCAGCTATTACGCCATCATGAAGTTGGGGGCGATTGTCGTGCCCATCAATTATATGATGGAGGATAGCGAATTTGAGGAGGTTCTCAAGGTTGTTGCGCCACAGGCCATTATCTATTGGGCAGGGTTCAGAAGGCACTTAATCGGTTATGTTGCTAAGGCGGAGCCAAAGCCCATTCTGGTGGTTTTGGGAGAGACGGACAAAATAGATGGTTTCAATTTGCTTGAACTCATCGCCAGCTCAAATTCGCAGTGGGATCAGGTCTCGCAGGAGCTGGGGGATACCGCAATTATTCAATTCACTTCTGGCGTAACAGACCCACCTAAAGGGGCAGAATTGAGCCATGAGAACCTGCTGGCGAGCGTCGATGGAACGATTCGGTGGTTTCGATTTAATGAAAACGATGTCGTTGCGGCGATTCTGCCGTTGTTTTTCATTTTCAGTCAAAACGTTCTGTTGAATAGTGCGCTTTCCCGCGGCTGCACTGTTGTCATCCATCCCAAGATCGATTATGCCAGAATTGCTCAATCGATCGATGAACATCATATCACGGTGTTGGCTGGCTCACCGCAATTTTATGAATCATTGCTCAAGTCCGTGCCTGATTCAGTGAGTGGTCGATCGCTGAAATATTGCCTATCTTCCTGGCATCCCCTTTCCAGCGAATTAGACGAGCGATTTCAACATCGTTTTGGTGTGCCATTGCTCAATTGCTATTCGATTACTGAAACGAGCGGTTTGGTGGCCGGCAACCATCCGTCACTCGAGCGTAAGCCTGGTTCCCTGGGATTGCAGCTGCCCGATATCGATATTCAGGTTCACGACGAATCGGGTGAGCCTTTGGATCACAATCAAATCGGCGAGATCGCCATTCAGGGGAAGGTGGTGATGAAGGGATACTGGAACGCTTCTGGTAACAACCAATCGACCATCAAAAATGGGTGGTATTACACCGGTGATCTGGGGCAGATCGATGATCAGGGCAATATCTTTCTGGTTTGCAAGAAAGCCGATGTGATTGTTAAAAGCGGTTTTCCAATCTACACGACCGAGATCGAGCAATTGCTACTTCAAAATCCAAAAGTCAAAGAGGCTGTGGTGCTGCCGATCCCGCATCCAGATCATAAAGAGGATGTCCAGGCATACATTGCGCTAAAAGAAAATGAAGTGGCAACGGCCGATGAGATCATCGACTATTGTCGCAGCCACATGCCGGTGTACAAATGTCCCAAGATCGTTCGCTTTTTTTCAGTTCTGCCTCGAACCAAGATGGGGCGGGTTTTTAAGCGCAAATTGAGGGAGCTTTCGAATCACGAGCAGCATTAAGAGGGCGCTGGCGATTCAGAACCAGGCAGAATCAAACAGTCGGCGATTAGTGGGCGGTTGCTTATTTTTCATCTGATTTAAAATAAATCATGCATTGCAAGTAAATAGCGGCTGAGCGAAAACATCGAATTTTTTGACCAGGGCAGAATTTCAAGCTTTATTATTTTGAACCGCATCCCCTGGGGCTATGCTCCTGCCAGGAGAAAGCAATAAAGAGCGTTTTCGTTCAAACACAAAATAATTACATGTCACAAGGAGGCTCTCAGTGAAAGAGTATACCGTGGATAAGATCAGGAATGTGGGATTATTTTCACATGGAGGGGTTGGGAAGACATCATTGGCGGAAGCCATGCTGTTTTCCGCTGGTGAAACCAATCGGTTGGGAACGATTGAAGATGGCACTACTGTTTCAGATTATAGTTCCGATGAGATCGAGCGAAAAATTTCCATTAGCTTATCGTTGCTGCATCTCCAGTGGAAGAACCACAAGCTAAATGTGCTGGATACACCGGGATATTCGGATTTTGTTGGTGAAGTGATCAGCGCTGTGCAGGTTTGTGATGCAGCGGCAATTCTGGTGAATGCGGTTGCTGGTATTGAAGTGGGGACCGAAACCGTTTTTCAATTTGCCGATGAGAAAAAGCTCCCCAGGCTGTTTTTTGTCAATCGACTCGATAAAGAGCACGCCGATTTTGACAAGGTTTTGGACATGCTGAAGAAGCGTTTTGGTACCGGCGTGGTGGCGTTACAGTTTCCTGCCAATCCTGGGGAAGGTTTTGATAGCATCGTTGATATCGTCAAGATGAAGCTGTTGCGGTTCGAGAAGAATAAATCTGGGAAATATACCGAAGAGGCTATTCCAGGCAATCTGGCTGACAAGGCTGCTCAGATGCGCAGCGCTTTAATGGAGACGATTTCAGAGAACGATGAAGAACTGTTGAATATATTCTGTGATGTGGGGGAGTTGACTGAGGAACAACTCAAAACAGGCTTACGGAATGAAATTATCAAGGCAAATATCTTTCCAGTGATGGTAGGGGCAGCGACCTTGAACATCGGTGTAACACCGATGATGGATCTGCTGGTCAGCAGTTTTCCATCGCCGCTGGATCGTCCTAAAATTGAAGGCACAAAGCCGAGGAGCGATGAGAAAATAACCCGAGATCCCAGCCCAGATGCGCCGCTGACCGCGCTGGTGTTCAAAACCGTTTCCGAGCCCCATGTCGGCGAACTCTCATTTTTCCGAGTATTCTCTGGCTCGATCCGTACCGGCAACGAGGTGCTGAATTCCACCAAAGGTGTAATCGAAAAGATCGGCCAGATCTATTTTATGAACGGCAAGACCCGCAAAGAGATCGGTCAGGTAACAGTTGGCGATTTCGGTGCAATTGTTAAATTGAAAGAGACCTCCACAGGCGATACGCTTTGCGATAAGAACAACCCAATCTTATTGCCGCCGATTCAATTTCCAGAGCCAGTCATTCGGGTTGCCGTGGTGCCGAAAGCCAAAGGCGACGAGGAGAAGATCTCCTCAGGGCTGCATACCATTCAGGATACCGATCCGACCTTCAAGGTTGTGGTAGATCCGGAGCTGAAACAGATCATCGTTCATGGCCAGGGCGAGTTGCATCTGGACATCATTATCAAACGGTTGAAAGAGAAATACGGCGTGGATGTGGACATCGTCGAGCCCAAGATCCCATATCGGGAGACCATCAAGGGCAAAGCCGAAGGATCACACAAACATAAAAAGCAATCAGGAGGTCGCGGTCAATATGGCGATGTATCGTTGCGGATTGAGCCGTTGCCTCGCGGGCAGGGATACGAGTTCGTGGATGCCATTGTGGGTGGCGTGATTCCAGGAAAATATATTCCAGCCGTTGAGAAAGGAATCAAAGAGGCCATGGCGAACGGCGTCATTGCCGGCTATCCAGTGGTCGATGTCAAAGTGACCCTGTTCTTTGGAAGCTATCACAGTGTCGATTCTTCGGATATGGCATTTAAGATCGCTGGGTCCATGTGTTTCAAAAAGGTCTTCAAAGAAGCCAAACCAGTGCTGTTAGAGCCCATCTATGATGTCGAGGTCCAGATCCCTGAAGAATACATGGGGGATGTAATGGGCGATATCTCCAGTCGCCGGGGCAAAATTCAGGGCATGGAGTCCAAAGCGCCATTCCAGATCATTAAAGCAAAGATCCCGTTGGCCGAGCTCTATAAATACTCGACCACGCTTCGCTCTCTAACTCAAGGACGCGGGGCGCATCGCATGAAATTCTCCCATTACGAGGAAGTGCCCAAAGAAAATGCGGAGAAGATCATTGCCCAGTTCAAGGGCGAAGAGGAAGAATAGCCGGAAAGCATGGCCTCCGGGCTTCATCATTAGCCATCCAGTCGTAGTAGCAACGTTCAACGAACCGTCGTTGACCGAAAATTGTCCTTGCATCGATTCATCCTTCAGGGAGATGGCAGATTGAGTTTGCGAAGCGGGAACAGGTCGATCATCGCGGTTCTCGCTTCGCAGTTCATTTTCATGTGGGTATTCCAATTTTTGCATTAAAACGAGGGACACCATGAAGATACTTTGGGCACCCTGGCGCATCGAGTACATCAAACAGGTAAAACCATCGGGATGCATTTTTTGCACAAAACCCGCCGAACTGCAGGATTTCCGAAATTTCATCGTCCATCGCGGTAAGACTGCCTTTGTAATCATGAATTATTACCCCTACAACAATGGCCATTTGATGGTAGTTCCATTCCGACACATCTCCGAGCTGACTGACCTGATCGCGGAAGAGCGTTTAGAATTGATGAACCTGTTAGCGTTATGCCAGAAAGCATTGCTCGAGACAATATCACCGCATGGCTTCAACATCGGGATGAATTTGGGACAGGTAGCCGGGGCAGGGGTTAAGGACCATCTGCATTTTCATATTGTACCTCGATGGAACGGCGACACCAACTATATGCCGATCTGCGGCCACACCAAGGTCGTCTCTGAGGGATTGGCTGAAACCTGGCAAACGCTGAAATCCGCTTTTGATCGGTTGGTCGCACATTAAATGAGCAATCCTAATAGCTGAAAACGAGAGCTTAAATCGTAAGAGCGATCAGATGTTCACTCCGTAATACTTCCGCGCTATGCTTTGTGCTTTACCAGCTCACCTTTTTTGATCTACGAGAAGATCATGCCCTCTTCGGTGACAGCTTCACCGATTGACCAAATAAACGGAAATAGAACTTCCACGCAAAAATGTCTTACAGACTTCATTTCTGTGTCAGTTCCGATTCTGTGGTCTAAAAAAGCCTTTTGCTCTCAGAATTGAAAAGTCTCAGAATTGGTGGGCACGGAAATAGAACTCACACGGAAATATATTTTTTAAGACTTCATTTCTGTGTCAGTTCCAATTCCGTGTCCTAAAAATTTTTTGTTGCTCTCAGACTTGAAAGGTCTCAGAATTGATGGATACAGAAATAGATCTCCCACGGAAAAAAGCTCTGCAAAGCTTCATTTCTTTGTCAGTTTCAATTCCCTAGGCTAATAATTTTATATCTCCTGATATTCGGCCGGACGAATCGATTAGAAATGGAATAGACTCTTCACAGCGATACGGAGCAAATTCAATGGCCAAAGCAGAATGATTCGCAGGCTGGTAATTGAGTTCAGATACCAAGAAGGGCCAGGGATTTCAAGGGTGATGCGAATCTTCGGCAATGAAAAATCGCTTGACAATTTTGTCATGTGGGAGTATATTCTTGATGCGAAAATTCAGATCGTAGGCTATTCATTCTATTGTTATCAGCTTTCAATTTATCCTCGGGGGCTTGGAAGGCATGACTCTGAAAGCGGTGCATAATGAAAAGTCGCTTTTGCTGATTGATCGAGCCCAAAATAAGAGGAAAGTCGAACCAGATTGAGAGGAGGTGAATGGCTGGATACAAAGCAATTTTAGACGGCTTCATTTGAAATGCAATTTTGGCACAATGAGTGGACAGTGGAGAGGCTTTATTTTGTGATTTAGTACAAATTCAAAAGGGATGAGAGGTAATAAGGCAAGCGAACCGAAAAAGGTAAAGCAATTCATCCCACTGTTTTGCTGTCAGCCAAAGCCGCTTCTGCACAGAAGCGAAACCGAAGCTCGGTATAAACGAATCAGCTAAATCATCAATATGAAAGGAGAAAATCATGAAAAAAATATTGCTATTAGTAGCATGGTTATTGGGCATGGTTGCCATTACATTCGGCCAGCAGATGATCAATGGTTTCGATCAAGCTCCGGCTGATACCAATTATTGGGCTTATTTTGATAATCATGGTGGGAAGCACTATCAGACCAACGGGAGTGCTGATAGTGCCAAAGGATGGATTATCGTCAGCTATGTTCCCACTCCTGTCCATCAGGGAACTGGAGCGATGAAATTGGAATACAGCGTTCATAATACTGAGAGCTGGGGCGGATATACGAAACTGGAACATTGGCATCCGGACTCGAATGCTGTTTATGATTGGTCGGGCTATGATTCGGTGGCATTTTGGTACTATAATGCGGTCAAGCAGACGCTGCCGGGCCGAGTCGAGCTCCGCTTCTGTCTTCATGATGTTAGCCATTCAGTCAATGGCCCGAGAACCTATTCTGTCGGTGATGCCGAATATTATTATTCATTTCATCGAGTATTGGACGCTGAGCCGGGGTGGCATAAAATCCAGATGCCGTTTATCAATAATACGAATGCCTGGAGCGGCGAGGCATTTAATATGACCGGGTGGGCTGGTATTTGGGGCAATGGCGAGATCGATTTGGATAAGATCAAAGGTTTTTCTATAGAGTTTTCGATCAGCGGTGGTGGCGAAGGCGATTTTAGCTCAGGAACAATCATTATCGATCAGTTAGAACTGGTGGGCAGAAGGCATCGGAATTTTGTATTTTTCAATGGGAGAGATCTCCCCACCGCTTTAACAAGTTGGGCCTGGGGCCAATCGACAATTGAGGTCGCCAAGGGTGCTGGTCCAATTCCTGGGACCAATGCGCTCAAATGGGTACAGGGCAATGAGTGGGGCAATGGTTGGACCGGCATCGGTTTCACGATCAGTCCTGCTTACAATATGGAATATGAGTGGCCAACAGATACGCTAAAATTCAAATTAAAAGCAGAGCCTGGGGTTGGTGCGCTGCGCGTTCAGCTTGAAGGTGGCCCTGGCAAGGTAGGCACAGTATTTAATCCGATCGCCGATAACGAATGGCATAGCTATGGATTCAAGCTGAGTGAGATGGTGTATCAGGATAATACTTCCAATTTCGACGCATCTCATGTTCAGGTGCTTGGATTGATGGCCGAGGCCAGTGGGGTAGCTGGAAAAGTAATTTATATCACGGATTGGTGGACCGGCAATCCTATTATAGATGTAGTGGCGCCGGCTGCACCGACCGGTGTGGCTGGAGTTCCCGGGCAATATTATAATCTCGTCATCTGGCAGGATGTCCCTGGAGAAGCGAATGAGGTTTATAATGTCTACGCCAGCGAATATCCGATCACAGACATCGAAGCGCCAGAGGTCCAGGTGGTCGCGACGAATGTGATGGAAGGACAGCAGTCGGTGGCGCATTTCATCTATTATCCATTGAAAGACAAGGTGGTGAAATATTATTATGCGGTGACGTGCAAAGATGCGGCTGGGAATGTCAGTCCAGCGGCAGTTTCAGCAGCGGTGTCGAATACGGCGAAAGGCATTCCAACCATTTCGCTCAATCCGCCAGCCAATTTTGTCGCCGATGGCGATATCAGCGAATGGGAAGCAACGGATATTAAGCCGTTCATCCTGAAGCCATCTGAAAGCCATTGGAGCCTGGGAAATTTTACCAATGACAATGATCTCACTGCCACCTGTTACATTGCTGTCGATCAGGATAATTTGTACTTTGCTGCCGATATTATCGACAATATTTATAGCTACGATCCAGAAGGCAATTTCTGGGAAGACGACGTGATCGAGTTCTATGTTGGTCTTTATAACACGACCCGCACCCATGTGGGTTTCAAACGCGGAGCAGAGCCAGATTATAAATTCATTATTCTTTCGACCCAATTAATTTGCGATCCCGATTATCGAACAATCTATACTTTAGACAGTCCGGACTATGAGTTCATCAATTTTGGCGCTTCAGATTGGGCGGTTGAGTTCAAGGTTCCTTTTAGCGCGCTGTTGACTGGAAGCGCTGCCGGAGATAAGCTATTTGTCCCTCAAAACGGCATGAAGATCACCATGGATATCAATGTCCATGATTCGGACGCCAAGAACGTTCGGGACGGCATTCTGTCCTTCTCTGAAATTGCGCAGGATAACTCATGGCAAGGACCGCAGTTCTGGGGATATACCTGGATCGGCGATACCAATAGAGTCACGAGCGTAAAGCCTGTCGTCCCGCCAGAATTGGCGCAAGAATATCGTCTGGAACAGAATTATCCCAATCCATTCAATCCCAGCACTGTGATCAGCTATACGATTCCCAAGACAGAATTGGTCACATTGGAAGTTTACAATACGCTGGGACAGAAAATCGCAACCCTGGTGAACAAGCTCCAGCAAGCAGGTAGCTACCAGATTCAGGTAGATGGATCGAAATGGAGCTCGGGAATCTATTTTTATAAATTAAGCACACCGAACTTTACTCAGACTCGGAAAATGGTGTTGTTCAAATAAGGCGATCCTCGTGATGAATCGGATGATTGGGATTTCCATGAGTACGGATGTTCGAAAGAGAAATCGAACTGAAAAAAGTCATTGAAGCCATCACTGTTGTGACGATTCAAATGGACGACCGTCATCCAGGTATTCTTGGATGACGGTCTCTTATTTTTTGGGAGAGTAACCATGTCAAGATATTTGATTCCCCTTGCTGCTCTCATTTTGATATTAACTTTGGCTGCCTTAGCGAAAGATTATAAGGGCGCCGAATATCGCACCAAGGAAGCCTTCACCTATGGCCGCTTTGAAGTCTGTTATAAGCCGCCAAAAGGCGATGGTTTTCTCGCTTCGTTTTTTACTTACCATGAGATAACATCCACCAAAGAGTGGAATGAGATCGATTTTGAGATTCTGGGACGATATGATCATGACGTGCTGGTGACTTCAATTGGCCCGGGACAAAAAATTCGCAATAGCCATCAATGGGTGCCATTCAATACTCACGAGGATTTTCATCGTTACGCCTTCGAATGGACGCCAGACTATATTGCCTGGTTTATCGATGGGGCCGAGGTTTACCGGCAGACCCAGGCGCATATTGCTGAATTCGTTCATGCCCAAAAAATCATGATGAATATCTGGCCGCCTAGCTGGGAGCCCTGGGCTGGAAAATTGGACGATCGCGCTCTCCCAGTATTTGCCTATTACGATTGGGTTAGCTATGCCAGCTATACTCCTGGATCTGGAAATACTGGGACAAATAATAACTTCACTTTGATATGGAAAGATGACTTCGATTTCTGGGATCAAGATCGCTGGGAAAAAGCGACGCATACCTTTGGTGGCAATAATTGTGATTTTACGCCCGAAAACGTTGTCTTCAAAAATGGCTATTTGATTTTATGCCTGACCAAAGGGTCCCCGCTGGGCTATATAGACCTTAGTCCGCCAGCAGTTCAATGGGTGCGAGCACTGGCCAATAAGGTCCTGGTGGGGTTTACTGAAGACGTCGACTCCATCAGTGCGCAAAAAAAGAACAATTATATCATCAGTGGCATCGAAGTGACCGAAGCAAAGCTGCTATCGGATCATCGAACTGTCGCTTTGAGGGTCTCAGGATTAGATCCTGGACAAAACTATCAAATGATCGTTTTGGGCGTGCGGGATAACTCCCCAGCGCGCAATATGTTGACCGGGCAGGTGATCAATTTTTCCGTGGCGCAACCGCTCTCTTTCCCGATCAAAATCAACGTTGGAGGAAAAGCCTATCGCGACTTTCTACCAGACCAGCTTTGGCGCCCTGATTTGGAGTATGGGCATCAGGATGGTTATGAGGACAACTGGCTGGGCCTTTTTGACATCCAGGGGACAGAAGATGATTCCGTTTACCTCACCGGGCTCCATGAACTGGTCACCTACCGGGTGCGAGTGCCAAATGGCCTCTATAAAGTAACCCTGATGATGTCGGAAAATGAATTTAACGAACCTGGTCGCCGTTCTTTCGATGTCATCGTCGAAAGCAAATCGATAATTCGCGAGCTAGACCTTTATCAACAGATCGGTCCGCATATCGCTCATCAGATTATTGCCGATAGCATCCAGGTTCAGGATGAGATCATCGATATTCACTTCACCAATCGCTGGAATTTTTCGCTATTGAATGGGCTCATGATCGAGCAAATTGGATCAAGCGCCATTAATGGTCTTGGCTCGCTGCTCATGCCGCATTATTTTTTATCCCAAAATTACCCAAACCCCTTTAATGCAATAACACTGATCCAATACGGCTTGCCAGAGACCAACCGCATCAAATTGGAGCTTTATAATGTGTTGGGGCAGCGAATTAGAACTGTGTTGGATGATACCAGGCCCGCCGGCATCTATCATATCCAATTAGATTGCAGCGACCTGGCCTCAGGCGTTTATTTCTACCAGATGTCTACTGATCGAGCTATGATGAGAAAAAAGATGCTTGTGATGAAATGATTGGGGAAATCAAGTCTTAAAGAGTGGTCAAGAAAAATCGCTTGACAATTTCGTCATGATTGTATATATTAAATCGGTTTAATTTGGTTTTTGAGGCGGAGAACCTATGTTCTTTTGTTATGCATTTTGCCTAAAGAGCAGCACAGTGTTAAGCAAGTTACGCAGCCTGGAAGCAATCGATCCAATATAGCGAATGCTCATTCGTAATTGTAGCAATTGAATAAGTGCAGCGTGGTACCCGGGCGTGCAATATCACCCTCGCTTTTTTGGGAGAGATCATTTCTCGCTGGTGTCAATTTTTATGTTCGAAATTCTGCTTTTGGCATGAAATGATGACTCTTTTCTAAAGAGCTTTCGCAGCGAATCAAGCTGTGAAAGTACGAGAAAGACTATCTCGAGCAAGCAGATGAAGAAATGAATGCTCCAAAACACCTAATGAATCTAAAGCCCAGGGAGCAATAATTCGGCTCCTGGGCCAAGTGATCGAGAAATTAGATTGAAGGGAGGTGAATCGATTCGTCCGATAGCCGAAATACAAAATCTTACATCGGTTGCATCTTATTACAATCAACTTCATCACAAAACATTTTGCAGGAGGGTTTCTATGAAAAAAGCTACAATACTGGCTGCGTTGTTATTGCTGCTTCCCATCGTGGGAAAAGGGCAAATGGTCATCACCAACTTCGACACGCTATTGACCTCGCCTTATTTGAATGTTTACGGCAATAACGATGCGTGGCCGGAGACGCATGTTTATCTCTCATTGGAGACGAATATCGTCCATGGGGGGACGGGCGCGCTCCGGGTCGATTGGCAGAATAAGTGTTATGACCAATGGGGTGGCTGGATCGGCATGAACCATTTCCATCCCGATCCGTTTGGCGTTTACGATTTCTCGCCGTATACCGACATCAGCCTCTGGTATTATAACGCAATTCCGCAGAACAAGCCCGGAAAAGTAGAATTCCGCATTATTCTCTACGATGCGGGCCCCGGCACCGACCCGGCAGCCAATGGTTGGGAGGTATGGATCTCCCATCATTTAATTTTAGACAAGGCACCTGGCTGGAATCAGATTCTGGTCAAAATGGAAGACGGCGGTGACCTGGTTGCGCCGTGGATGCCAGACGCTGGCAAGAAGTTCTGGAATCCGCGTTGGGGGCAATGGGTTGCTGGAAATGGTGTGCTCGATTTGGACAAGATCGCTGGCTGGGGATTGGAATTCTCGCAGGACAATTCTCTCTATCAACAGCCAGATGATTCTGTTGCCGGGGTGATTATTTTGGATGATTTTGAACTACAAGGGGCTGCCCCAATCAACCTGGTGATGTTCAATGGTAAAGCTGTTCCATCCGGGGTGAGCATGTTCGTAGGATGGAGTGGGAGTGTCGAGATCACCAATGAAGAGGACTTTACCGGAGGCACTAACTCGATCAAATGGATTTGCGGCAGCGGCTGGGACGGCGTCAATTTCATGTTCCAGAATCCCAAAAATCTCATTTATAATTGGTCTAAGGACTCTGTCCAGCTCAAAATCAAAGCTCCTGCCGATATCGGTGACTTGCTCTTAACCTTCCATGACCTGGATGAGGATGGCGCTGAAAAAGTTGATTATCCGTTCCAGGCTACTTATCTACTACCTTCTGCAACCTACGGCTTCGACGGCACCTGGAAGCATATCAAGGTGCCACTGAGAAATTTCAACCGTTTCAATGGCTGCTGGGATAATGATCTGGGCAGAATGGTGCCTGGCGAATTCGATTCCACCAAGATCAAGCAATTTACTATCGGAGGATTTGGCCAGAATTTCGAAGGAAAAGTGGTCTATCTGGATGATATCTGGACTGGGAACCCGTCGTTCGATTGGATACCACCTGTGCAAGTCACTGGTGTCAATGCGCTGCCGGCTCAATATTACAACCTGGTGTTCTGGCAGGATGTGCCTGGCGAAAACGGGGAGACCTACACCGTGTATGCCAGTCCCCAGCCCATTACCGATCTCAATGCGCCAGGGATCGAGCTGGTGGCTTCTGGGGTGCTCGAGAACGTTCAGACTGCGGTCCACTGGTTGTACTATCCGTTGAAGGATAAGCGGGTCACCCACTATTACGCCGTCACCTGCACGGATGCCTCGGGCAATGTCGGACCTGCGGGTGTTTCGGGCGCCATCTCGAACACAGCATTAGGAGTCCCAACCATATCGTTGAATCCACCAGCTAATTTCAAAGCTGATGGGGATTTGAGCGAATGGGATGCCAGTGGAATTAGACCCTGGGTGATCAAACCAGAAACCGATCATGTGGCGGTCGGAGAGGTGAAAGATGCCGCGGATTTGACCGCTACGGTCTATCTGGCCATGGATGCCGATAATCTCTATATCGCCATCGATGTGATCGATGATGTGTTCGCTTATTCTGCCACCGAGGGCAACTGGTGGAACTGGGATGCGTTCGAGTTCTTTATTGGCCTGTACGATTGGCGCACCCCAGAACGCCATAATTCAATCCGGAGAGGCGCAGAGCCAGATTATAAATTGGTTCTGCTGCTTGACAAGGTGATGAATGATTATAACAGTTCTGCCACGATTTATACCCCCGATCATGAGAATTACCATTTCGAGGATCTGGGCGGGAAGGACTATGTCGCTGAGGCGAAGATTCCGTTCTCGTTGATCCGCTTTGGCGATGACGCACTGTTCCAGCCCAAGCGTGGCATGAAGATCCCGTTCGATCTCTATTTTCATGATAACGATGGAAAGACTGCTGGCGATTGGCAGGGCAATCTATCTTTTTCGCCCAATAATTTCGATCTCGGTTGGCAAGATCCGCGTCAGTGGACCTTCACCTGGATCGGTGACACAACCGACGTCGCCACTGCAGTCGATCAGACCAATCCACCAGCGGTTATCACCAATTATTTTCTGTCCCAGAACTATCCCAATCCGTTCAATTCTTCCAGCACCATTGTCTATGCGCTACCTGAAGCAGGGCCGGTGAGGATTGCGATCTATAATACCCTGGGCCAGAAAATCAAAACGTTGTTGGATGAATATAAAGCCGCTGGCAGCTATACGCTCGAGGTCAGGGCCGATGACCTGCCATCCGGGATCTACCTTTACAAGATGGAAGCCGGGAAATTTTCGCGCACAATGAAGATGATCCTGATGAAGTAGGATGATTGCAGTGATTCGCTCGACCTTGCCATTTCATTTCTACCTTGAAATTCATCGGTAGAGATAGCGCATTCAATTCCGCCGTGCGATATTATTCCCAGAAATATCGCACGGCGATTTGTTAATTTATGCGAGAACTCTTTTGGTTCTCGAGGTCGTCGCTCGACAGGTCAAATTCAGCCTTGATCGATCGAGCGATGATGGGGATGTCATCTCTATTGCTATTAAATGAAAAGAATGCATGTTTCTCATTGAGCCGTACGGGTGCTATTTAGTGAACGGGCAAATAGGTAAGTTACCTTAAGCTGCCATGGCGTAACAGTTTCAAAGTTCATCGTTAGGCAAATCAAGATTTGAAACCATTGGCACGATGGCGCGATTGTGAAACCAGAGCGATTTAGCACGACCATATCAGGACGGATCGGGCGCTCCGAGGAACAAGAAGCTTGACAGCGATTTTCACCCATATCACAATCGGCCACATCAGTCATTTTATCTTTGCAAGGGGAATACCCAACCAAATCTACATTCAGAATTCATTCAGAGGAAGATGCTTATGAAAACCACGAAGTTTCTCATCATCTGGTTTCTCGTTTTCCAACTCTGGCTGGTGGGCAATGTCGGCCAGGCGTTTTCCCAGACAACCGGGAAGATCGCTGGCAAGGTTTATGATATTGAGACCAAAGAGCCATTAGTTGGCGCCAATGTGGTCATCGAGGGGACCACGATGGGCGCAGCGGCTGGTCTGGATGGTAGTTTTTTTATCATCAATGTCCCACCAGGGATCTACAATTTGAGGATCACGATGATCGGCTATGAGGCGCTTCGAATCGAAGGGCTTCAGGTTTCGGTCAATCGCACCTCCAATGTGGAAGGGAAGATGAAAGCCACGGTAATTGCCGGGCAGGAGGTGGTGGTGCAGGCAGAAAAAGTGACGCTAAAAAAAGATCAAACCAGTTCAGTACGAAATGTATCATCAGAGCAGATTGACATCTTACCTGTGGAGAGCATTGGTCAGGTGATCAATTTGCAGGCAGGGGTGGTCAATGGTCATTTTCGGGGCGGTCGGAGATCCGAGGTGGCTTATCTGATTGATGGGGTCGAGGTCACCGAAGCGTTTGGGGGAGAAGGTCGTACGGTCGATCTGGAACCAGAGGCCATTCAGGACCTGGAAGTGATCACGGGGACCTTCAATGCCGAGTACGGCGATGCCATGAGCGGCATCGTCAATGCCGTTACCAAATCTGGCAGTTCCAAATTTCATGGCTCTTTTTCTGCCAGCTTTGCCAATTACTTTACCCCCCATACCGATATCTTTATCGGCTTGAAGAGCAGCGAGCTCAATCGTAACCAGGATTATAAGCTCCAGTTGGATGGTCCCATCTGGAAGGATCGCATTACGTTTTTCACCAATTTCCGCTATCAGGACAATAAAAATTACCTCAATGGCGTTCGTCGTTTTCGGGTGGACGATTACAGCAATTTCATGGTCAACGATCCCTCCCAATACTACTCCGAACACAACGGCGATAGCGCATCCGTGCCCATGGATCGGGACAAAAACCTGTCGTTTATGGGTAAAATACAGATTAAACCGCTGTCCACGCTGAAAACTTCGCTCCTTTACACCTACAATAAAGATCATTGGCGGGATTACAGTCATGAATTCAAGTACAACCCAGATGGGATGGGCTCATCGCATCGCGAGACCCACATGTATTCATTCAATATGAATCACATGCTGTCTCAAAAGCTGTTCTATGAGCTGAAGCTGTCTTATATCGACAATTATAATGGATGGTATGTATTCGAGAACCCATTAGACCCCAGATATGTGCATGACGCGTATTACAATAATGCTGGACCAGGGTTTTATACTGGAGGACAGCAGAAATCGCACAGTCGGCATACGATGATCGATAAAAATGCTAAATTCGATCTCACCTGGCAGGTGAACAAGAATCATTCGTTGAAAACCGGGTTCGATTATACCGCCCATGATCTGGATCGGCGCTGGTCTGAAATTCGAAATTTATATTCAGGCACCCCCGCAGAGGCGGAGTTCTATTTCGATCCAGAGCGGAGGAAGATCGTGTTCCCGAACTACGTGCCAGTGATTTATCCTGATTCATCGATCTATTCGGATATCTACCGGGTCAAGCCCATCGAATACTCGGCGTATATTCAGGATAAGATGGAGTTCGATGAGATGGTGATCAATTTTGGGGTTCGATACGATTATTTTCACCCCAAGACCTATTATCCATCGCAGCGCCGAAATCCTGCCAATCAGCTCGAATTTCCAGATAATCCTGAGAAGATGAGCACCCTGATCTGGGCAGATCCGAAGTATCAGATCAGCCCTCGTTTTGGCCTGGCATATCAATTGGGGAAGACCGCTTTGCTTCATTTTAGCTACGGCCATTTCTTCCAGATGCCGCCCATGTACGCCATGTATCAAAATCACTCGTTGCAAGTCGCACCAACCGATTACGCAACCACCATGGGCGACCCGCAAATCAAGGCGCAGAAGACGGTGCAATATGAGGTGGGCTTGTGGCAGGAACTGATGAAAGGGATGGGGTTGGAGGTGATCGTGTTCTATCGAGATATTTATGACTTGCTCAGCGCGAAGGTGATCAGCACTTTCAACCAGATCGAATATGGATTGTACAGCAATAAGGATTATGGCAATGTGAAGGGGATCGAGCTGAAGTATGATTTTGTCTATGGTCATGTTTCCACTTTTTTGAACTACACGCTGCAATATACGCGCGGCAATGCCGATAATCCAACGCAAACGTTCGATCGTGCTGGGAATAATATGGATCCGATCAACCGGCTCATTCCAATGAGCTGGGATCAGCGCCACACCCTGAACGTGACGGTGGGGTACAACACGCCCAAATACGGTGCAACCCTTACCGCCTATTTTAACTCTGGCGCTCCGTTTACCTGGAGCCCGATTGCTGAAAGCATGTTATCGCGCGTGAACCTTTATCCCAATAATTCCTATCGCCCCAGCCGTTACAGCGTCGATCTCAACGGATTCTATGATGTATCGGTGGTGCGCAATATCAAATTACGGCTGACGCTGACCGTTTACAACCTTCTGGATCGGCTGAACGAGGAATGGGTGAACGCTCAGACTGGCCGGGCGTATACAGCCATTATTCGGCCGACTGATCTGGCCAGCCATCGCAGCAATTTCAACGAGTATATCGATCGGGTGCATAATCCTGCAATGTACTCTGCACCACGAATGGTCAAATTGGGAATGGGTGTGGTATTTTAGTTCAGAAATTAGATGAGCAAAGCTGCTCTTATCATTATCAAAAAAATAAAGCACTGAAATTGAATCGGGGGCTTTGGAAATTTCAAAACACTATTAAACCAATCGATGGTTTATTATTGAGGAATTGCTCTATGAAAAAAATACTTTGTTCAGTCCTGATGATTTTGCTTGTTCAGCTTTTCATCTCTGGCCCCATCTTGGGTCAGGGGAAGAAGTACGAGGGGCCAGATGACCCAGCCGGGGATATCGCGGCGGAACGAGAAGGCTATATGACCGGCAACCGCGTGTTCCTATATTTCCGCAATACCACTGAGCTATCCGATTGGCCTAAGGTCGAGGTCTCTAAATGGCCGAATACGTATGATGGCGTCAAGATGCTGGACGGTATTGCGTTGCTCATCGGGGCGCGGGTTTACATCACCAGAGATACAATTCCGGTCACAAATCGCGACCTTATCGCCCAACTGGCGGCGCAGGGTAAAATCGATACGCTGTATTTTCTACAGACCAGCTATCGTGAGGAGATGGATGTCGATCCCACGGGCACTGTGGAATGGGGGCTGTATCCGGTGTTCGGTTATTTCAATGAGCTGAGCGAATATCCAGCCATGAGCAATCGACCCTCATCGTGGCCGCCAGCCGGCTGGCCTTACACCGATCGATTGTTACATTGGCCTGGGGAATGGGACGGCCGATTCGGTCGCGGCGTAATCTACGCGGACCTGGAGACGTATTTTGTGGCCAATGATGCTCAGGATCAGGAGTACCTGGGGCCTGAGGATCGGGTGAAATATTACCCGCGGCCGGGCCGTCGGATTGGGGATATTCGACCTTCCACCATTCAGAACGGTCTGCCCTGGGGCGGCATCGGGATTCGCGTGGAACAGCGCGGCTTTCAATGGAATAACCCGCAGGCCCGGGACGCCATCTTCTGGGAGTATACCATCGCCAATATTTCTGATTATGATCTATTGGACGTGGCATTCGGTTACTGGGTCGATAACGCCATTGGCGATGCCATTGCCGGGGCTGGGGACGATGACGAATTGGGCTATTTTGATACCAAAGTCGATATGGCCTACTCCTGGGATATCGATGGCATTGGACAGGGTGGTTTTCCCACCGGCATTATGGGGTTCGCTTATCTGGAAAGCCCTGGTCTCGGCTATGATGGTGTTGACAACGATGAGGATGGTATTATCGACGAGAAACGCGATAATGATGCGATCATGAAGATCGGTCCCAAAGATGGGATAGCAAATCTCAAATCGTTTCTGGATTTCTATCGGCTGACCGAAGCCGATCTTAAAGAACACTGGGATGCGGATGAGGATCAGGATTGGGAGGATGGAGAGGATCTGAACGGTGACGGTATCTATCAATTGAACGAATATGCTGGCGACGATGTGGGGTTGGATGGCGTGGCACCGGGAGAATTAAATTACACTGGTCCAGACGAGGGCGAGTGTAATCATAAACCAGATCGAGCTGAGGGCATAGCGGAACCCAATTTCGCTGAAACTGATGTCAGCGAATCCGACATGGTCGGACTCACGTCGTTCCAGCTATTCCCCATTCAGCCGCATCGACCACCCTATTATCGGTGGTTCAGGAATGATAAGTCCATGTGGGAAGTGATCGGCCAAAAGACTCTGATCGAATCGATTGAATGGGTGTCCAATTTGGTTGAGACGTTTGCATCAGGGCCGTTCCCGCTGTATCAGGGCCGCACCGAACGGATCTCGATGTCGGAATTGCACGCTTATGATCCGCTGGAGGGCTTGAACTCAAAGGAACACAGCGCACCGGCTTTATTCGAGGTGAAACGGATTGTTCAAATTATTTATGAGAAGGATTATCGCTTTGCGCAGCCACCCAAAATGCCGACCCTTACTGCAACACCAGCCGATGGCAAGGTTATTTTGACCTGGGATGATATCGCCGATACAAAAACCCGGGATCCATTTGTCGGCAATGTGAATGACTTTGAGGGATATAAGCTGTTCCGCGCGACGGATAAGAAAATGCAGGATGCTGAAGTGATCACCGATGGATTTGGCACGCCGTTCATGAAAAAGCCGATCTTTCAATGCGACTTGAAGGATGGCCGGCGCGGTTTCACCAATTTCGGGTTGATCAATGGCGTGGGGTATAATCTGGGCTACGATACTGGAATCACCCACTATTTCATTGACGAGAATGTCCAGAACGGCCGCACATACTATTATGCGATTGTAGCCTATGACTATGGTGCTCCCAATATTGGGCCAGGGATCGCCCCATCGGAGAACAATATTGTCATCGAATTGGATGAGGCCGAAGAGGTGCGCGCGATCGGAAAGAACGTTCAGATCGTGACGCCGTATCAATCAGCGGCCGGCTATTTACCCCCAATTATTGAGCCCGATCAGCGGCAAATCCTCGGCAGCGGTACGATCGCGCCAGAGATCCTGGCGAATAAAAGCTTGAAACCTGGCCATACTTACAAGGTCAAATTTTCGGTCGATACGGTTTATGCCGTTCCCAATTACGATCATGGCATTGTTTACACCACCAGTGGCATCCATATTTATGACGTGGATTCGGATAACGCGCTGGTTTATGAAGAAACCCCGGCGCATTATGCCTATGATAATCTGGTGCGCCGCGATACCACAGAATATTCCGATTGGAAGCCTTATTGGTATTTTAAGACCGACGCACCAGTTAATACCGATATTTTCGATGGCCTGCGGCTGAAAATCGAGCAGCCGGTTGAAATCGCGACTTATGATCCGATCAATTCCGGGTGGGTGGTTGGCAATTCGGCCATTCATATCACCCCCACCAAGAGGGAATCCCGCTTCTTCCCCTGGGAGTACGATATCGTTTTCACCGCTGATGATTCAGCGTATGTGGGCCGAGTGACCACCAAGACGATGCGTGATGAGAATGATGCACGCTTGAGTCGCTCCGACGTCCTGACCGGCATGCCGTTTCGTTTTTATGTTGTGAATAAATTGTTCCAGGATTCGACTGGCTCGTACGAGCGAATGGATCTGGCGGTTCACGATACCAAAAAGAACGGGCGGTTTGACATGATTGGTGATCGGGTGCTTGTGGGCCCGGTGACTAAAGATAATCGGTGGGCTGGGACGGCGTTTATCATCGATTTCTTTTCGGTGAGCGATAGCACGAAGCTGCCGAAACCGGGTGATGTGTATCGTGTGAAGTTCAAACGGCCGTTCTGGGCCAAAGATTCCTTGACCTTTAAAGTCCAGGCCACCGAAACAGTTGATCTGGTGAAACTGGAAGACGACATGGATAAAATCAAAGTGGTCCCGAACCCTTATGTGGCCACCAATGCGATGGAGCCAGCGGTTGCCAATTTCTATCTCAATCAGCGACGGCGCATTATGTTCACCCACATTCCAGCAGAATGTACCATTAAAATTTTCACGGTGAGCGGTGCGTTGGTCGATGAAATTGACGTCAACAACCCGGCCGATCAAGGAATTGTCCATTGGGATCTGCTATCCAAAGAGGGGCTGGAGATCGCTGCGGGGATGTATGTTTATCATGTCAAATCGAAGCGGACTGGGGCCCAAAAAATTGGCAAATTCGCTGTGATCAAATAACCGATCGAATTTTGCATTCGAACTTCCATATCAATTTAAGCAAATGAGAGGCGACGTGCAATGAAAGCATTCACTCTATGTTTGATGGTCATAGGTCTCATTTTATCGGGGTTATCCCCTTTCTGCTATGCCCAAAAGCCCTATCGGGTGGGAACGACCACGGCAGATTTTTTAGCGATTGGTTTCGGCAGCGCTGGGGCTGCCATGGGCGACGCTTATGTCAGCATGGCAACCGATCTGTCATCGGCCTATTGGAACCCGGCCGGGCTATCCTACATGCAACAAAATGAAGCGCTGTTCACTTACCAGCCCTGGATCGCGGATATCACCACCAGTTTCACCGCGGTCGGACTTGTGCTGCAAAATCTGGGGACATTTTCATTATCGCTGGTTCAGGCCAATTTCGGCGAGATGGAGGTGACCAATCTCACGATGCAGGAAGGCACGGGCGAGATGTTCTCTGCTAACGATTTTGCCGTCAGCTTGTCGTTTGGTAGAAGGCTGGCCAATTGGTTCGCTTTTGGCGCTTCAGCCAAGTACATCTCATCGCGCATCTGGCATACCAGCGCCAATGCCTTCGCCGTCGATCTGGGCGTGATCGTCAATACCCGCTTTTTCTCTCCCACCGGCAAAAATGAGGATGGGATGAACATCGGCATGAGCATCTCCAATTATGGCACGAAGATGAAATATGACGGCATGGATCTGTTGCATCCCATCGATATTGCGCCCTACGAGCAGGGTAACTATCGTGATGTGCCTGGCAAATTCAGCCTGCAAGGATGGGAATTGCCGCTGATCTTTCGCATCGGTGTTTCGGTCAACCCGGTGGTGATGGGGCAACATCGTCTCACGCTCGCTGCCGATGCGCTGCATCCCAATAATAATATGGAATCCGTCAACCTCGGCGCTCAGTATCAGATCAATCTGCCGACGACCGGTGATTTTTACCTGCGGGCTGGCTATAAGGCGCTGTTCCTGGAGGATTCTGAATATGGCTTCTCATTCGGCGGTGGTGTTCTGCTGCGCATGATGCATAATATCGGCTTGAAAATCGATTATGCCTATCGTGGCGTGGGCATCCTGGGCAAAACGCATTCTTATTCCATCGGTGTTTTATTTTAATTGATTGGGCAGGCTGGCGGTCAATTGGATGCCAAAATTGATCGCCAGCTCATCTTTTGTTGATGGACTTTGTTATGAAAAAAAGTTTGTCGTTGCCAGCACTGCTGGTTCTTTTGATCTGTGCCATGGGAAATTCATGGTCCCAAAGCGCGACTGCCGATCTATCGGATCCCAGCCTGGCGATGGGGGTCAGAACGATCCGATTCGCTGGCTGCGATTGGTTCGTCAAATCTGGTTATTGGGGTCCGGGACCGAATTATTTTTCCGATAGCGACTCGAGCGTCTGGCTCGATGCCCAGGGTCGGCTTCATCTGAGGATTCGGCAGGAGGGAACGATCTGGTATTGTGCCGAGGTGTACACAACGCAATTCACCAGCTATGGGGAACACCGCTTCCTGGTCGAAGGCCGAATCGATATGTTAGATCGCAATATTGTCCTCGGATTGTTCGTCTATTCCAATGACGCCAGCGAAATCGATATCGAGTTCTCCCGATGGGGGGATCCCAATTTCGCGAAGGTCGGTAGCTTCACTGTTCAACCCTGGCAGACCCCTGGAAATATGGAGCGATTTATCTGCCACCTCGATAGCGCCAAAAGCACGCATTATTTCAACTGGCAGCCAGATTCGGTAACCTTTGGGAGCATGCACGGCCACCATCTCGGCGAGCCCCCAACTCCGAATCATTATATTCATCGCTGGACTTACAAGGGCAAAGACACCCCAAGAAGCTCGAACAACCTTCGTACCCATATCAATTACTGGCTGGTCAATCGCGCCCGGCCCCTGGATATCCGCACTCTGGAAATCGTCATTACCGATGTCGTGCAGCCGCTCACCCAATCGGTGCCGAAACCAGATTCCCCACCAGCCAAATTCAATTTGCTACAAAATTACCCCAACCCGTTCAGCGGCGCGACCGTCATCCAATATTGGCTGAAAAATGCCAGTCCAGTGAGGCTGGAGATCTTCAATCTTTCAGGTCAAAGAGTGGGATTGTTCGTCGATGAATACGGCCAACCGGATAAAAACGAATTGGAATTTCACGCAGATCACCTGCCTGCTGGGACCTATTTTTATCGATTGCAGGGCGAAAACTTCTCTCAAACCAAAAAGATGACGATCGCTCGATGACGGCTGCAGCCCATATCCGCTCAAGAGAACACCCATGATCATCGATACCATCAAAAATCATCGTCGCTTCCAGGACAATTTCATGGCCATTTGTAATTTTCGACGCATTCCGATACCCTTGATCCTCTTGAGTTGTGTCGTCTTTGCCCACAGAAGCAAGCAGATATGTTCGGATGATAACGGTAATCGGTCGCAAGTTCGCAAAGTTATCGCATCTGATAGACCCAATGATGGGCTTATTTCATCGGCGGGCAGGTGATTCGAACTTTGATGATTTTTTGATCGTGGAACAGAACGGATGCAATCGGCCATGATTTGAATTTTTGCTTTTTAGGAAATGGGCCATGGTCGCATAATGCATAAATTGATTTAATGAAGCAGGGAAAAGGAAATGAACCGATATCTTCCAAACATCAAATGGCAATTCGCGGCAATCCTCGTACTGCTATTGGGGGCCAGCATGATCATCGGATATTATGTCAAGAAAAGAAAGGCGACTGGTGATCATTATTTGCTGGCGAAAATAGGCAATCGCAGTATTACGGTGGACGAATTCATTCGTCGGGCGGAGTATACGATTCGGCCGGCATATTGCAAAAGCGATAATTATATCCATCGCAAAATCGTTTTGAATTCGCTCATTGCCGAAAAATTGCTGGCGCTGGAGGCCGGGGATGATAATGAACTGACGCGCAATGCGCAATTTCAGCTTTATCTCAGAGGCAGAAGAGAACAGGCGATGCGGCAGTGGCTCTATTATCAGGTCGCCTATCAGAAAGCCAAACCAGATACCCAGGCGGTCAAGGCGATGTTTCAGGTGGCTGGGCGCACCTATAAGATCAATTATTGCACCATGGCTGATAGCAGTCAGCTCCATCAGCTCAAGCAGGAATTGTCCTCGGCGCCACAGAAGGCAGATTCTATTTTTCGGCATTATTTTGGATTGGAGGCTATCCCGCAGCGGGAGGTGAGCTGGAGCGATCAGAACGAGCCTGCGATTCACGAGGCGCTATTCTCGCGAAAGTTGACTAAAGGGGAGATCGTAGGACCGATCGCGACCGAGGATGGCAATTACTTGCTCATGCAAGTGGCTGGCTGGACCGACCGGCTGGCGATCAGCGACACCGATATTCAACGCCGGTGGAACGATGTGGTGGATCATCTGAAAACGCAGCAGGCGAATAAAATTTACACGCAATACATCGCCAGGGTCATGAAAGGCAAAAGGGTCGAATTCTCGCGCGACACGTTCTTCAAACTGGCTGAGATCATTGCGCCTTTTTATTTGAAATCCCTGGATAAAAAAGAGGCGTTCAAGCAGCGCTTCTGGAAAGATGAGGTCTTGCCCGATTCGCTCAGCGCCGATATTGACGCGATCCGCGACTGGTCGCTTCTGACCATCGACGGCCAAACCTGGCGGGTCGACGATTTTCTGACAGAATTGCTGGTGCATCCCTTGGTGTTCAGAAAACGAAAGTTCAGCTACCAGCAATTTCCCGAGCAGTTCAAGCTGGCCATTGTCGATATGCTTCGCGATAAATATCTCACTCGCGAAGCTTATAAAAAGGGATATGATCGGGTTGAGGCTGTGGTGCGGAATGAGAATATGTGGCGTGATTTTCTCCTGGCCCAGTTTCAAAAGAATCGCTATTTGCGCGACAGAAACGTCAGCGAAGAGACCGATTACATGGTGCTGATCGAAGATCACCTCAATCGCTATGTCGATAGCCTCCAGGCCAAATATCATGATCGCATCGAAATTGATACCGACAAATTCGAACAGATCACGCTGACTCGAATCGATATGTTCGTGCTACAAAGAAATGTCCCTTTTCCAATCATAGTCCCGAGCTTTCCGCTCCTCACTACCGATAATCGGCTGGATTATGGTCGAAAAATGCAGAAAAGATAGCGCGCGATGACTCTTCTTAACGGAAAAGCCAGTGCCAAAGGGCGTCCAATGACGCTGAGAGAGGTCATATCCGACAGTCGCACAAAAAAACAACTTTAAGGAGTGAGCATGGTAATCCACCAAATCGCGTACAGCCGGCAGAGGAGCGAGGTCGAAGATTTTGTTTAGCGCACGGTCTCTTTTTCCAGTGGAGATTGCTTCTCCGTCTTAAAGGGAACTCGATGGCCGGCCATAACAATAAGTTTTGAAATCTGGCCTTTTTTCGAATTGGCTCGTCGATGCAACGGATCAAGGGCCGAAATCAAAAGCTTTTCGGTATGTTCATGAATGAAACGATTTCGCGAACCAAACAGAGGTGGTGTGATGCGAAGATTAGCCCTGTTTCAAATTGCCTCAGCGTTTGTCCTGCTGTGCTCAATAGCGACCTGTCAGAAAAAAACACCAACGAACGGCACAGATCAGAACCTCCAGGTACCGGAGGGATGGGAACTGGTCTGGCATGACGAGTTCGATGGTTCTGGCATCAATCTCGACAAATGGAGCCATGAAGTCAACGCCCGGGGAGGGGGCAACAACGAACTGCAATATTACACGGACCGGGCGGAAAATTCCTATATTGAAAATGGCTGTCTGGTGATCCAGGCGTTAAAAGAGCGTTACACGGGCCCGGAGGGGACACGCGACTTCACCTCCGCGCGGCTGCGGACATATCGGAAAGGGGATTGGAAGTACGGCCGTTTCGATATCAGAGCGAAATTGCCGTTTGGCAAGGGGCTGTGGCCAGCGATCTGGATGATGCCCACTGAGAGCAAATACGGCGGCTGGGCAGCCAGCGGCGAGATCGACATTATGGAATTGTTGGGCCATGAGCCCAATAAGGTCTATGGCACGCTTCATTATGGTGGCCAATATCCGAAAAACGTACATACTGGCAAGTCATATACTTTGCCCCAGGGAAATTTTTCCGATGACTTTCATCTGTTCACCCTGGAGTGGGATAGCACGCAGATTCGCTGGTATGTGGATGGTGTCTTCTATCAGAGCCAGGAAAAATGGTACACTGAAAGCGCTCCATACCCGGCCCCGTTCGATCAATACTTTTACCTGATTTTGAATGTGGCAGTCGGCGGCAACTGGCCCGGCAATCCCGATCTCTCGACCGTCTTCCCGCAAAAAATGACCGTTGATTATGTGCGGGTTTATCGCCGAGTTAACTGATGGATCGTCTGAACCAGCAGTTCGGCACCTTCATGCCAGAAATGGCGACTTCGATCGCAATGGTGTTATGATTCATGAGTTCACTCTAAAAACCACCAATCGCACGAATTTCACAAATTTGAGTTTTATTAAGTCCCAACAAATCAATTCGTGTTAATGTGTGAAATTAGTAGTCTGAACCTTTTTAGAGTGGACTCATTCATTTAAAGATTACAATCAGACTTTTTCGTTCTGGGCGATATAAAAAGCGACCAAAACCGATGACGATTCGATTTGAGAAACTGCTCTGGCTGTGTTGTCTCATAGCAGTTGCATTGGACTTAAATTTCGCAGCGAATTCGGCTGAGCCAGGCGACCAGCCGCAGTGCAAAATCATGGTTTCCAGGCAGAGCGAATTTACATCTTCCAATCTTCCGATCATTGTGATCGATACCCAGGGGCGAAAAATTCCTGATGAGCCGAAAATCCCAGCCCGAATGGGCATCATCTATCGCGGTGAAGGAGAGCGGAACTTCATTACAGATCCTTTTAATGAATATGATGGATGGATCGGCATCGAGCTGCGCGGCTCATCGGCCCAGGGGTTCGAAAAGAAGTCCTATGCGATCGAGACCCGAGATGCGCTGGGTAACAATCGTAATGTGTCGCTTCTGGGCATGCCAGCGGAGAACGATTGGGTTTTGTATGGACCCTATTCCGACAAGGCGCTAATTCGCAATGTGCTGGCCTATCGTCTGGCCAACGAGATCGGGCGCTATGCCAGTCGCTCCAGGTGTTGTGAGCTGGTGCTGAACTGGGAATATATGGGTGTTTACATTCTGCTGGAGAAGATCAAGCGAGATAAAAATCGGGTCGATATTTCGCGGCTTGAGCCCACCGATGTCACGGGCGATGCTGTTACTGGCGGTTACATCATCAAAATCGATAAGCCGGCTGGCGCCAAGCTTGATGGCTGGGAATCGCCTTATCCCCCTTATCCCAGCGCATGGCAGCGCATCTTCTATCAATATCACTATCCTGATCAGGATGTCATCGTGCCCCAGCAAAAAGCCTATATCCAAAACTATATCGCCTCATTCGAAAAACTGATGACTCGCCCCGATTACGCCGATCCCCAAAACGGCTATGCGAAATATATCGACGTTGATTCATTTGTGGATTATTTTCTGATTTCCGAACTGTCCAAAAATGTGGATGCTTACCGTCTCAGCACCTTCTTCTACAAGGATCGCGATAGCAAAAATGGCAAGCTTGTCATCGGACCAATTTGGGATTTCAATTTGGCCTTTGGCAATGCCGATTATTACGGCAGTTCTTACTTCTCGGGCTGGCAGGTAGATTTTCTTGAGCCAGATGACTACTGGCAGAATCCGTTTTGGTGGCGAAAATTGATGGAAGACAGTTGCTTCACGAATAAAATTCATCGGCGCTGGTTCGAGCTGAGGAAAACCGCATTCAGCCAGTCCAGAATTTACGCTATCATCGATTCGCTTGTGCTTCATCTAAATGAGGCGCAACGCCGCAATTTTGAGCGCTGGCCGATCCTTGGGGTCTATGTCTGGCCCAATCCCTTTATCGGCGGCAATTATCAGGCTGAAATCCGCTATTTGAAATTCTGGGTGCAAAGCCGTATGCTCTGGATGGATGCGCGAATGGTCGGGACACCATCTGGTGTCGAATTTTCTCCGCTTGACAATCCCTCACCGAACGTCCTGCTGGGGCAGAACCACCCCAATCCTTTCAATAGCAGCACCACAATCCCCATGACGCTGCCAGTGGAATGCGCTGCGAGGCTGACCATCTTTAATCTTTTGGGACAGCCCGTGAGGCAATTGATTGATGGAGTTCAGCCGGCCGGGCATCAGGCTATTATTTGGGATGGCCGAGATGATGCTGGAGCCTATGTCACCCCAGGAATCTATTTCTATCGATTGGAAGCTGCGGGTTCAATCTTCCATCGCAAGCTTGTCGTGATCAATTGAACCACGGCGCGCTCCGCGTCATAGCTTGCCAGACCGCAAGATCGCAATTGCCAGCCATAATCCCAATACCGCAGCAATGACATAACCGATGAGACCGAACACCGAAAAGCCGAACACGTGCCAGCCTTTATCGAAAAAGATGATAATAGATGAGCCGATGATCAGTGCCGCGATGATCAGGCTGAACGCCAGTCGATTGCTGGAACGGTCCATTTCGAGGATGAGTTGTTCCAAACCCCGGTGCTCGAAGATCATGTTCATCCGACCTTTTTTGATCTTGCGAAGAATATAGCGAAGGTCTCCCGGTAAAATTTTAACCAGTTCCTCGGTCTCCTCGGCCATGCGGCGCAGCAGTTTCAACCTCTGTTTGGGAAACAGAGGTTGGGCCATCAATCGGGAAGCATAAGGCTCCACCAGCGTCATCATATTAAAATCTGGGTCCAGGCTCAATCCAACGCTTTCGATGGTTGCCAGCGCCTTGGTCATCATCACAATATCTGCTAAGAGGGGAATCCGATGCCGGCGGAGGATTTCGATCAAATCATTGAACAGCGTCTCGATGGATAGCTGGTTCAGCGGAATACCATAATAAGTTTCGATGAAGTCGTTGAGATCGATCCGGAGCATTCGGGTATCTCTGGTTTCATCGACCAGCTCAGCATCAATGAACACTTTGATGATGCGGTCGATGTCGCGTTCGACGATGGCGATCAATAGATTCTGCAGATAGCTTTTGGTCTGCGCATCGAATCTGCCAACCATTCCGAAATCTAATGGGGCGAGGACATTGTTGGGCAAAACGAAGATATTCCCGGGATGTGGATCGGCATGAAAAAAGCCCAGATCGAAGATCATTTTGAGAGTGGCTTTGGCGCCGTTCAATGCGATGATTTTGGGATCGAGGTCCGGCCGGCTGGCAAAATCGATCTCCGACACTTTGATGCCATCAATAAATTCCATGGTCAAAATGCTGGAGGTGGTATAATCCCAATAAACGCGCGGCAAGTAGATGGTCGGATCGTTTTTGAAATGGGATTTGAACCGATCGATATTGCGTCCTTCCCGAATAAAATCCAGCTCTGCCCGAATGGTCTTGGCAAATTCGTTGACAATTCCGGTTGGATCATACAATTCGCTTTCAGGCAGATATTTTTCGACCCAGTTCGCCAGGTCATAGAGGATGCTAATATCCGTTTCGATAGCGGATTTGATCCCTGGCCGTTGGATTTTCACAGCGACCGTCTGATGGTTGCGCAGCGTGGCGCGATGCACCTGGGCGATGGAAGCGGCGGCGATCGGCTGTTCCGCAAACGAGCTAAAAATCTGCTCGATTGGCTGGCCAAATTGGGCGACGATAATCTGTTTAGCCTCTTCCGTTGGGAACGGGGGCACCTGATCCTGAAGCTTGGACAGTTCTTTCACAATATCCAGCGGCACCAGATCGGGCCGGGTGCTTAGCATCTGGCCCAATTTAATGAAGGTGGGCCCCAATTCAGCCAGCGCCATTCGGAGTCGCTGGGCTGAGGTCAAATGGCCAAGCTGCTCAACGGTCCGTGCCCGGCGGATCATTTTGCGGCTCAGCCGCACAATACCATCCAGCCGCAATCGTTCCACAACGTCCTGAAATCCATACCGCAGCAATACCCCGAAGATCTGGCGGTAGCGCTGAATGTGTCGATATGTTTTATGCAATCGCGGGAAAGGCATGTCGATGACTATTTTTGCTCCAGCTTCTTCTTCAATTCTTCCACCTGCTGGGACAGTTGTTCGAAATCTGCTTTGGTGGGAAGACCCAATTTCGCAACCGCCTTTTGGACCTCTGCATTGATCTTTGCAACAATGCTCTGTTCTTGCTCCTTCAGCTTCGCCATATATTTTTCGACAAATGCGGCGCGCTCCTCATTGGCCACTGCCCCAGCGCTGATCAAATCATCCACCAGCTCCTCGACCTTCTCTCTCCCTTCTTCGAACAGGCCGATCCCGAAAAAAAAGCCTTTCTTCAACCAATCCATCATGATGTCATCCTCCATTTTGAATCTATCTTTGTGGACATCTGCAAAATATCAAACATCGAGTCATTAAAAGCAGCGAAGCGATCCATCGCTTTATGGTGTTGCCAGATCTCTTCGCCTGGGTCGGAATGACCCCTTTTTTCATTTTGCAGGACTCAAAATCATTCCTTGTCCAATTGTTTAAAACCAGTGAAGCCACCCAAAGGCCAATATCTTCCCCCTGCGCTTACGACATGGACCGTCATAATAAGATTTTATTCTGCGCGAAACGTGCAAACAAAATATCAGGTCCCTAACTTTTTGGAGGGGGCCAAGTTAAGGTGGACAAATCTGCCCTTATCAGCTATTCATAGAACCGCGATTCAAGAATGATTTCTCCCACCGTTCGCTGCTGACATCGCCTAAAAGATTCTGTGACATCCCATGAAATGCATTTATGTAATCGCACGAAGCTGACCTCAAATCGGTGTCACCTTGATTTAGCAGTTCCGAAAAATCCGTTGTCTGAATTTAGTTATATTTTTTGCAACTGTCAATAGCCATTTTCAATAGATCGAATAAAAATTTTAGGGAGCTCGGTGAACGACAAAGTCATATCGAATATAAAGCGCTTGCTTTTTTCACCGCTGAGAATTCGGAAACTTTCTGTTGAAATTCTTTAAAAAAAGCATTATATTCAAGCTCAATTTTTATGAGCTGATCAAGAGCAAAGCGATTGAAAGTCGCTCATAAACCCAGGACAGTTTGAAATATCAAATTCGGATATTTGATTTTAAAGTCCAAGCTCAAAACATCATACACTCACGGAAACGAAACACGCATGGAATAAATGAATTCACTTTGCACAGTTAATCGTAAGGAGCCACAACATGAAATGTATTATTCTCTGCGCTGGTTATGCAACCCGATTGTATCCATTAACATTGAATACGCCAAAGCATCTATTGAAGGTGGGCGATAAGGCGATTTTGGATTATGTCATCGATAAACTGCCGATGGAGCATATCGACCAAATTTACCTGGTGACCAATAATAAATTTTATCAGCATTTTTTGGCATGGCGCGATCAGCTTGACGCGAAACTGCCGATCATGGTGCTCAATGACCGAACCATGAGCAACGAGGATCGGCTCGGTTCAATGGGGGATGTGCTGTTTGTGATCGATCAGACTAAAATGGATGATGATTTCATGCTGATCAGCGGCGATAATTTGTTTAATTTTGATCTCAGGCCATTGTTAGTGCCGTTCTTCGAGGGCAAAAATGTCATAGCCCTTTATGACGTGCAAACCATCGAGGAGGCCAGAAAAATGGGGATTCCCACGCTGGACGCAGAAGGGGTCATTACGCATTTAATCGAGAAGCCGGAGCACCCCGAAAGCACGCTCAGTTCTATTGGCATTTATCTCTTTCATCGCGAAGTTATCCAGCTCTTGCGCCAATATATCCAGGAGGGGAATTCACCCGACAAAGTTGGAGAGTTCATCGGCTGGCTATGCCACCAGATTCCGCTCTACTCGCACCGCTACGATGGTCCTAATGATCTCTGGCTTGATATCGGTACGCCGTCACAATTGGAATTGGCGAAAACCTTATTCGCAAAATGAGCAGGGAGGGATGCCGCTGAAACACCAGATGGGTTAGGAGCCATTGCGTTCTGATCCGGGCTTCGATCCATTCTTGAAGATCGAACCACCTGTCTCATGTTATAACCCCACTGGCAAGATTGAGCCAGTTTTGAATTGTTATGATCCGAATCGGATGGTAGAATCCCTATCTTTTCATTGATGTCCATGAGAAAGGCGAACTGCTATGGAACCAATGATGTTTCAGAAAATCATGATCCCTTTCAAAGAGGTCTTTGAAGAACTCAAAGAGTTCATCGATATCAAGGCGTTGCTGGTGCAGATCATCCTCTATTTGCCCAAACTAATAGCGGCATGCATCATCCTATTCGTATTTTACGGCATCTATCGCGTCATTCGATTTTTCTTAATGCGGAAATTTCGCAAAGCAGAGGTGTCGGATTCGGTAGCGCATCTCATCATCAAGGTGATACGATTTACGCTATTGGGGTTAGCCGTTATTTTGGTCGCCGATCAAATTGGCATCCGGATCATTGCATTGATCTCGACCTTGGGGGTGGCAGGCATTGCTTTGGGACTTGCTGCCCAGCAGACGCTGGCCAATTTCATTTCAGGGATCATCATTCTCGTCAGCAAACCGTTCCGCGAAGGCGATATGGTCGAGCTGGAGGATACATTCGGCCGTGTCAAAGAGATCTCGCTGCGATCGACTTCGATCTTGACGCTGAACAATTTTTTGGTTGATATTCCCAATCAAAAGATTGTCGAATCCAAGATCATAAACCATACTTATAACGAAAATATTCGCATTGGCGTGAGCGTTGGAATCGCTTATAAAGAATCGATCCCGGAAGCCCAACGGGTGCTGTTAGAGCTGGTGAAAAACGATGACCGCTTTTTGACGCAGCCGCCGCCAAACGTCGTCGTTGATGAGATCGCTGATTCCAGCATCAATTTAAGATTATTGGTGTGGATCAAAGACTCCAGACAGGAAATGGCGCTGATCTATGAGCTGCGACAGAAGGTAAAAATGGCGCTGGATAAGGCTGGCATCGAAATTCCATTTCCGCATCGCCAGCTCTTCATCGAGTCTCTGCCAGTGAACGATCTCAAAGCGTTCTCGAGGTCAAATTAATGCCACGACATCGCTTAAAAGTTGTGTTGAAAAAGCTGCTGAAATTGGCGGTGTGGATCAGCCTTATTTGTATGCTGCTGCTGGGGATCACCCTGGTAGTGTTGCGGCTTGCCTTTCCGCCGCAGAAGATAAAACGGCTGATCATCGCCAATCTCGAATCCTCAATCCAGCGAAAAATATCCATTGGAGATGTCTGGTTCAATCCGCTCCGCGGCTTCGCCCTAAACGATATCTGCATCTACGAACGATCAGACGAGCGGGGTGATACGGAGGATACTGCCCGCTTTTTTTCCGCCAAAAGATTCTATTTGCGCTACCGATTTTCCGCATTGTTCAGGAGAAAGCTGGAGGTCAGATCCATTTCCATCGATGACCCGGTGATCAATCTCCGACGCGATCAAGCTGGCACCTGGAACTTCGCTGATCTCATCGCTCCTGATACGACTGCGATTCAAGCCGAAGACACCACGGCTGCTTTCAGCCTCCCAATTTCTATTGATCTGAGACGATTTGCGCTGAACCGATTCACGGCGAATTTTTTTGTTCATCAGTCGGACTCGCTGTATAGCCTGACCTCTGGAGGGCTATCCATGTTTATCGATGAGCTGTTCTGGCCGCGGCCATCCAGGGCGATGCCGAAAATCAAGCCCAGGATCAGCGTGCGATTGGTTTCCGATGAACGACCGTGGAGTCTTTCGATGACCCATGGAGATCGCGCGCCAGTGAGGTATGGCCGAGCGCAGCTCGACTTGGACCTTGCGATCAAGCTTTTTGGGCCAGATTTTGTTCAGAGCGAGGGGAACATCGGCATCACCCAACTGACGCTAAACGTGGCATCGCAGTCGCCATCCCATGCTCAAAGGGACAGCCTATTTTTTCCTCGCTTCGCCTCGATCCGCTATAATGCTCAGTTTGATGGTGAACGAGGTCACCTGTCCCTCAATGAGCTGACAGCTATGATCGCTGATGAGACGATTTTTCGGTTCGAGGGCAGTGTGGCCGATGTGCCGTCCAGCCCAAATTTCCAATTATCGATTGTGGAAAGCGAGATCAAATTAAAAAATTTGATCAATCATATTTTACCGCTTTTGCCAGATTCCATTCAGCAGCGCCGCAAAGAAATTTCGATCGATGGAGTGGCCTCATTTAAAGGAAGCTCGATTACTGGAAACCCCAACAGCGACAATTTCGATGATGCGCTAAAGGTGGATTTGCTGTTTTGGCTGGACAATTTCAACGCAACTTATTTTGCCCCGCAATCCAAATTGACCAATTTGAGCATTCGCAGTCGCTTCACCGAGTTCCACAACATTCATGGTGTTCAAGGCGCTGATATTCAGATCGACGCATCACTGGACTCATTATTTTTTGCGGCTGATACGTTCCAGATCGGTTTTGGCCAGTTGCGGCTCAATCTCAACTCGATGCTGCAATCCGATCTCCTGCCCGATTCTTTGAATGTGGGATTCTCGATAGCGAATTTCTTTGAGGTCCCACTGGATTTCAATTTGCATTTCAAGTCGATCTCCGGACTGGAGCAATTTCGCGCTGGGGCAGAGCTGAATGTCGAGCGATTGCCGCTCAGCAATCTTCCCGCTTCGACATTCACTGGCTTGGTTGATCTCAGTGCTCACTTAAAGGCGGAAAGGCTGGATCACATCGATCTCAACGTGCTCGGCAGATCCGATGTGGTTATTTATGAGACAGAGACTGGGCCGCTGATTTTAAATCCACTCAATTTGCGGGGAGAAGGTTGGCTTGCCACGACCGCTGAGTTCGAGCGCATCAGGTTGGAGCAGCTTATTTTGAAAGCGAACGATTTTGCCATCGCAAAGCTCACTGGACATTTAGATCTTTCCGAACCCTCCCGCCTTGAGCTGTTGGTGAACGATTTGGTTGTAGACCACCCGAGGTTGATGGCCTATTTGCCAGCTTCCTGGTTTGAAGGGTATGAGACGCTCACCATTGGCGGTCGCTCGACTGCAACGGCCACCATCACGGCCATTATTCCAACAGAAGGGGAGACCGTCATCGATGCCCGCGGTCGTGCGCTCGTGAATGCCAGCCTCGAGTATCCCGACGTGTTCCTGTCTTTGAAACGCATCAGAGGGACCATCGATTTTACCTCTGATGAAGAGACCGCCCAATTCGATCTCACTGGTATGTTAGACAGTCTGATCATTCAGGGTGTTCGGGATGATCCGATTCGAAATATGCCGCTATGGGGAAAAGCCCACATGCCGGACCTGGAGACGCTGAAGCTGGATAGCGCGGAATTGCTTGTGCCTCAGCTTAAAGCTAAAGTTCGAATGAACGGCCAGCTCGATAGCCTATCGGGCAATATGCCTTCCTGGTTCGATTTCATCATAACGCTAGACACCCAGCAGGATACGATCCCAGCATTGAACGATATGAGAATATCTGGAAGGCTCGGCGGGAAGGTGCACATCTTTTTAGTGGGCGATCTGGCTGACATCACTGGCCAAGTGAGCCTCGAACAGCTCTTCATGACCTATGGTAAGATCGCCACGCTGGATACGATTGAGGGCAACATCCATTTCACACTGCAATACGATATTGAGCGGGAGATATTGATCGAAACTGGGTCGGGACGATCATTTTTAGGAAGGGAGGGAAGTTATTATTATGATCTGTTGCGTCCCCAATATCGGTCGCGGCATCCGCAATTCTCCTCGTTGAGAATTCGCCGTCTCCAGGCCGGGGATTATCAGGCCAGCGATATTTTCATCGATCTGCTGATCGATAACGAACGGATTGAGGTGCCGCGTTTTGCGCTCACGGCCTATGGGGGCAATATTGCCGGGCTGATCTCCGCGAACCTCCATCAGGGAACGCTGGATCAGATCGAATGGCGGGTAAAGGCCAACGTGTCGCAATTGAACTCAGCCAAGCTATTGCCATCGCGACGACTGCGCCGGAGGGGGTCTGAGCTCAATTTGACCACGGAATTAAATGGGTTTGGGCTCGATCCGGCACGAAAAATGGACGTCCAGGGGAGCTTTTATGTGACGCGTATCGGCCCGCAATTCACGGATAACGTCTTGCGCTCGCTCGATCCTCGTGGGACCGATAAAAGCATTCAGGACACGCGCCGCTTGCTGAACTGGGGCTACCGGCCCAGGCTCATTTCAATCGAAATCAAGCACGGCAATCTCTATCCTACCATCCATCTGGTTAAAGGTAAAATCTGGACGAAGCTCATCCCCTTAAACCTCAGCGGCGGCAAGATCCAGTTGGCTCGGATCCCCATCAAATTGTTCATGAGTAGCATGACAACGACCACAGCCCAATAGTTGAAACCAGGGGAACTTGCAAACAGCGATTCGATGGCTTCAAAATTTTATCAGAGCGAACCAATAACCGTAATTGACATTATTCGAAAGAATCAGCTTCAAAAAAAGCAGTTCGATATTCAAGATGCCTATAAACTGATCTATCAGAGCGTGTTCGGCTTGGAGCATTTGCTGAACGATCAAGAGATGGCGAGGCATTGGCTGGAGCAGGAATTGGATTCTATTGAAGGCGAGTCAAATGAGCCGCTCATCGAGCAGATAAGCGATTCGGGCGAGGTGGTGCGACTCAACCTGCGGCCGTACAAGCAGCTTAAAGGAACTGCGACGCAGCTTTTCCAGGCGATGATCTTCTCCAGCCAACAGATTCATGGCACCAGGGAGAGGTTTCTATCGTTATGGCGCCAGTTCCAACAGGCCGTGGCAGCGGGATTGTTGGATTTCGACCAGGAGGCTTTGCTCCATTTTGATCGCTTCATGAGCGCAAAGGATTATCCACCTATCCATCATTCCGCTGGCTATCGGGAGGCTAATCGTCCCGCTTATCGTGTACTCAGCCAGAAAGCGGCCGCAACGCTGGTTAAAGCGCTGCTCAAAGGGGATAGGGGCAATGCTTGATGATCTCATATATCGCCACGCCGTAGGCCACTGCCACATTGAGCGATTGCTTCATGCCGGCCATGGGGATCTCGATCGCCAGATCAGCCAGCGCGACCACTTCATCGGAAACGCCAGTGATCTCATGTCCCACTACCAGACAGAGCGGGAATTCATAGCGCGCCTGATGATAGAGCTGCGAATGGTCCGTATGTTCCAACACGACGATCTGATACCCCCGGTCTTTTAATTCATGGACTACCGCTACTGGATCCAGACAATGCACCCATGGGACGCTGCGTTCCGCACCCAGGGCCGCTTTGTGGATTTCAGCCCGCGGCGGATAGCCAGTGAGACCACAAAGATACAATTGCTCCACCCCAACAGCATCGGAGGTTCGAAAGATCGATCCGACATTATAGAGGCTTCTCACATGGTCCAGCAAGACCGAAATGGGCCGTCGTGGACGCTGACGAATCGATTCCAACGAGGGCGTTTGTTCTATAAGATCGAGATGAGAAATCTTTCGTATCGCCATAATCGAATGATCCGTTTCAGCAGCAGATTGATTTGGATGGAACATAATCATTTTTTGAAAAACAATCAAGCAGATTGTTATCGGGATCAATGTAGCTGTTTAGGTGAAATCCATATTTGGAGCCCAGATCCTATCAATCTGGACGCGCAGTAGGAGAACCATTGTATTGTTGACCTGCAAAATTAGATGGCGAGCCAACCCGATGTTGAGCTTGATCGATCGCCTGGATTTTGATTGAATTTTATGCCTTTCTGCTTTAGTCATTTAGATTGATGGGGAGCTCGGGCATGACCACGCTTTCATCTTCAGGCGAATCTACATGCATATTAATCCGTTTGAAAGATCGCAATCGCATAGCCGATCAGCTCAATGACCCGGCAAACCGATATTGATCCGTCTATTTAATTCATTGAAAGGAGCGCCAATGTTACAACAACAATTCGTCTTGTTTGCCATTGTTCTTCTTCTCTCATTCTCTAATTCGAGTGCCCAGCAATATCAGCTTGCTTCGCCAGATCAGCAAATCAAAGTGCAATTATCCGTGGCCGATCAGGTCTCATTTTCTGTATCGTTTAAGAATCGGCAAATCATCAAGCCATCGGCTATTGGAATGCGATTGGATCAAGGGATCTGGCTGGGCAAAACCGCCTCGGTTGAGCGCGTACAGCGCACCACGATCAAAGAGACCTTAACGCCAGTGGTAAAGGTGAAAAGCGCAAAGATTGAGAATTATTGCAATCAACTGCTGGTTCGCTTCAAAGGGAATTATGGCTTGCTCCTGCGCGCCTATAATGATGGTGTCGCGTATCGCTGGTTCACGAGCTTTGATCGGGACATTAGAGTGCTTGAGGAGTTAGTTACATTTGAATTTGGCGCTGATCATCATCTTTATTTTCCCGAGGAGGAGAGCCTTTTCTCTCACTCGGAGCGATTGTACCAGCGAATTTTGCTCAGCGAAGTGACGGCCGATCGGATGAGCTGTTTGCCCGCAGTGATCGATATTGATTCTAGCCCAAAAGTCGCCATCCTCGAGGCCGATCTGGAGGATTATCCTGGGATGTACCTGACTGGCTCGGCGGCCTCGCCGACGGCTTTGGTGGCAAAATTTCCGTATTATCCGCTGGGGTTTGAGCAACGGCGCGACCGCGATGTGATGGTCACTCAGCGCGCAGATTATCTGGCGATGACCAATGGCCAATGGGCATTTCCATGGCGGGCTCTGCTCGTCGCCGAACAGGATGGGGCTTTGATTGAGAGCCAGATGGTCTATAAATTGGCCAAGGACTGTCAGATCGATGATCCGTCATGGATTGTCCCGGGCAAAGTGGCCTGGGATTGGTGGAATTGGAATAATGTTTATGGGGTGGATTTTCGGGCTGGCATCAATACGGAGACCTATAAGTATTACATCGATTTCGCATCGAGGTATGGCATCGAGTATGTGATCTTAGATGAGGGCTGGTATCGATTGGGCAATTTATTAGACGTGGTCCCAGAAATCGATGTACCCCAATTGGTAGCTTACGGTCGCGAGAGAAACGTTGGGATTATCCTCTGGGTGATCTGGAAAACATTGGACGACCAACTGGAAGTGGCGCTGGATCAATTTGTCCAGTGGGGCGTCAGGGGTATCAAGGTAGATTTCATGCAACGGGATGATCAGCTCATGGTCAATTATTATTACAAGATCGCGCGAGAAGCGGCAAAACGCCATTTGCTGGTGGATTTTCATGGCGCCTACAAGCCGACCGGGTTGATTCGAACCTATCCCAACGTTGTTACCAGCGAGGGAGTCAGGGGGCTGGAATGGAGCAAATGGTCTGCCGATGATCCGAGCCCTGAGCACAACGTCACGCTGCCATTTACGCGGATGCTGGCGGGTCCAATGGATTATACCCCAGGCGCGATGATCAACGCCACCAAAGACCAATTTCGGCCAGTGTTTCAACGCCCGATGAGTCAGGGGACTCGCTGCCACCAACTGGCCATGTATGTCGTTTTTGAAAGCCCGCTCCAAATGCTGTGCGATAGCCCCTCAAATTATCTTCGAGAATCGGAGTGCATGGACTTTCTCGCTCGGGTGCCCACTACCTGGGATGAGACCCGCGTCCTTGCCGCCCAAATGGGCGATTATGTCGCCATCGCGCGACGCCATGGCAATGCGTGGTACATCGGCGCCATGACCGATTGGACCGCCAGAGACCTTATCATCGATCTTTCATTCCTTGGGGATAAAAAATATACGCTCGAGCTATTTCAGGATGGCATCAATGCGGATCGCAATGCGATGGACTATAAACGAAGCACCCTGATCGTTCAAAAAGGGGAACGACTCACCATCCATCTGGCACCAGGGGGAGGATTGGCTGGCTGGCTCCACGAGTGATTGTTCAGCAGATGGATAATCATTGCGAATCATCATACTCTCGGAATACTGGAACGATGGGACCTTAAATAGCCTAACTCATCATTCCAGTATTCCGCAAATTCATCAATTCGATCTTTACTCTAAACATAATGTAGATGTGATTATCCCCGCGGCCTAAGTTTATCAGGCATTCAGCACCCGAGTGGATTCCCGGATAATGAAATCGGTTTCCAGCACTACACGTTCGGGGGGCAACTGCACCGGGGTTTCAATGTTGCGGATCAATATTTCGGCCGCCTTTCTGCCGATCTCGTATTGGGGCGCTCGGATCGTGGTCAGCGGCACAGGGTAGATTTTCGCGTAATAAATGTCGTCATTGCCAACGATGGAGATGTCGTCCGGAACGCGGATGTTCAATTCCTTCAACGCAGTCATGACAGCCAACGCTTGCTGATCATTGAAGCACACAATAGCGGTGGGATAATCTTCCCTGCGAAGATTCTTGAAATAATTCATCGTATTCCCATAACTTTCCTCATGCCGCGAACCGATGGAGACCACCATCTCTTTATGAAAAACCAGAGGACTCTCGCTGAAAGCATCTCGAAATCCCTCGATGCGCTCCTGCGTATGGGACGATTGCGGTGGACCAGCGAAATGCACAATTTTCGTATGCCCACTGTCAATCAGATATTTGACCGCCTTCTTAATCGCTTTTAAGTTGTCGATCGCCACCACATTGGCCTGAATGCCTTTGACGTCCTCCAGCAGCACAAATGGATAATTGATCATCTTCAGCTTGAACAGATGCTCGATCTCCGCGGTGCCCTCAACCAGCGGCGCAATGATTGCTCCTTTGATGTCTTTGGTGGAAAATAGATGGGTGAATTTCTTTTCGCACTCATGATCATTTTCAGAACTGGCCACGATAAACGAATATCCCTTGTGGTGGGCGTACTCTCGCGCGCCAAGGGCAATGGTTGTATAAAAAGGATAGCTGAGGTCTTTGATGATGATCCCAATGCTTTTATCCTGATTTCCGTTTTTCAGATTTCTCGCCATTCCACGAGGGCGAAAGTTGAGCTCTTTCATCACCTCTAAGATGCGTTCCCGGGTATCGGGCTTTACTGTATTTTTAGCATTGATAACAGCCGAGACGGTCCCTTTGGAAACTCCAGCGCGCTTTGCTACGTCCTCGATCGTGATTTTTTTCATGAACAGCTCCGCTATCTTGTCGCAGATATGCTACCATTGAAACGTTTTAATTTTTTGTTCAGGCAAAATATAATGGCTTTTATTGATAAAATCAATAGAAATTTTAGCAATGTTCGGACTCGCCGGTTGCTTCATCTTCAACCTGAAATTCCAAAATGGAAATGCCTATCAATACTTATCCAACGAAACAAAAAATTAGACCAAATGCGCCTTTGGGCTTTGAATTTGGTGGCATTTCGTTTACTTCGTGGGCGAGCAATTTTTATTATCAATTACCATGGCAATCAGATTTGCATGACAGGATATGAACGAAAATCTGCTTTAATAGCACTATTGCTTGAGATTTGCTTTAGGCACAATCATGCTGATGCAATTCAGCAGCAGATCCCATGATCATGCGGAACGACCAATAATAGTGAAGCCATTAACAAATGGAACGATCAAAAGCCGGCAATTTTTTGCTTGACTTTTTAGTACCTGTTTGATATATTTGAAACGTTTCAATTTCAATTTAACTTTCCTTGCCAATCTCGAGGGTGAACCGTGACAGCTCGAACAATGATGCTCACCATACTGCTAATTGTTACTCTTGTTCATCAATCCTCACCAGGCTGCTTCTGCCACGCACAATGTCAGTATCAGAACCAATCGCGCAATGCCACGCATTTTCTTCGTCATTACCCCAACCTTTTCGTGGAGCTCCTCAGTCGATCTGAGTCAGAGGTTCTGGCTCGAATCGATAGCGTCTTTCAACAATTATTTTATGGGGATGATCTAACGCAACGCATTTACTATCCCGTTGAACCGGACATGGCTTATATCGAAGATATCTTCAACCAGGATGTCCGAACGGAAGGCATGTCCTATGGAATGATGATCGCTGTCCAGCTTGACAAGAAAGCAGAGTTCGATCGGCTCTGGAAATGGGCCAAAACCTTTATGCAGCACCAAACCGGGCCGTTGCAACATTATTTTGCCTGGCACTGCACCACCGACGGCACAAAAATCGATGCTAACCCTGCTTCGGATGGGGAAGAATGGATGGTCATGGCGCTTCTGTTCGCTGCGAACCGATGGGGAGAAGGGGATGGCATCTATCAATACCGCGCAGAAGCGCAAAAAATTTTGGATGCAATGCTCGGGAAAGCTCCCGTATCCGATCGCGCCGATGTCGTCACGAATATGTTTAATCCGAAAAACAAGCTTGTGGTGTTCGTACCCGTTGGCCATGTCGACGATTTCACTGATCCATCCTATCATTTGCCCCATTTTTATGAACTATGGGCTCTTTGGGCGGATAAGAATAACCGCTTCTGGCAACAGGCAGCAAAGGCCAGTAGAAAATTTCTCAAGAGGGCAGTGCATCCAGAGACCGGCCTGGCCCCAGATTACGCCACGTTCGATGGCAAACCCTTCGATCCTCTCTGGGGAGGTGGGCATGGCGATTTTCGATTTGATGCCTGGCGCGTGGCGATGAATGTCGCCATCGATTATCTCTGGTTTGCTCGGGATGACTGGCCAGTATTTCAGTCCAATCGGCTGCTCGAGTTTTTTTATCGCCAGGGCATCGATACCTATAGCAACCAGTACACTGTTGATGGGAAAAAAGTGGGTGATGATCATAGTCCAGGTTTGGTGGCCATGAATGCCGTAGCAGCCTTAGCTGCCACTCATGAAAAACGCGGCAAATTTGTTGAAGCGCTATGGAACACACCAGTTCCAAGCGGCACTTTTCGCTATTACGATGGTATGTTGTACCTGTTGGCACTGTTGCAGCTCAGCGGAAATTTTAGAATTATTGAGATGTAGTCCACCTCAAAGGTGGGCTGCATCTTGATCGGTTTAGATGTAGTCCACCTCAAAGGTGGGCTGCATCTTGATCGGTTTAGATGTAGTCCACCTCGAAGGTGGGCTACATCTTGATCCGCTAAATCTGACTGGCTCTATCTAAAAAATCAGGGGACTCCAATGATTCATCACATCAATCACAGCTCCAGACACAACACAATTCTTCTATCTGGATTCACGCGCTTTTGGCGAACCATATATTCCATTTTGCTTCTGGTGGTGCTACTTTTAAATTGGTCGGAAAGTACCCAGGCGAAAAACACCAAATCCTACATTCTCACTGAAAAAAGCACGGGTGCATTTACCCTTGCCACAGCGAGCAAAGCTGCAGCGATTTGCGTTAGCTCCCAGGATTATCCCGGCGTAATCCGGGTGGCAAAACTGCTTCAGGTCGATATCGAACGGGTGACCAGCGCCAGACCTGATCTTATACGCGATGAGATTCCTGCCGTCAAGGAGATCGTTATTATCTGTACATTGGGCAAAAGCTCGCTCATTGAACAATTAGCTGCCGATAAGAAACTTGATGTCTCCGACATCGCGGGAAAATGGGAAGCATCGCTCATTCAGGTCATCCAAAATCCTTTTCCCAATGTGGCTTCGGCATTGGTCATCGTTGGCAGTGATAAACGTGGGACAATTTTCGGCATGTTCGATCTCTCTCAAAGAATCGGAGTTTCGCCCTGGTACTGGTGGGCCGATGTGCCAGTCAAGAAAAAGTCGAATATCTTCGTCAAGCCCGGCCGATATACTTTCGGCGAGCCAAAAATAAAATATCGGGGTATTTTTATCAATGATGAAGCGCCAGCGCTATCGGGCTGGGCCTATGAGAAATTCGGTGGCTTCAATGCTAAATTTTATGAACATGTTTTTGAGCTGATTTTGAGATTGAAAGGCAACTTTCTCTGGCCTGCCATGTGGGGCCGCGCGTTTTATGATGATGATCCGGAAAATCCCCGATTGGCAGATGAATACGGCGTGGTGATCGGCACCTCGCATCACGAACCGATGATGCGCGCGCATGATGAATGGCGGCGCTATGGCTCTGGTCCGTGGAATTATGAGAAGAATGAAGCCAATCTCAAGAAATTCTGGCGCGAGGGTATCCAGCGCATGGGAAATTACGAAAGCATTGTCACCCTGGCCATGCGCGGCGATGGGGATGAACCCATGTCGGAAGAAGCCAATATTGCGCTGCTCCAGAAAATCGTCAAAGATCAGCGCGAAATTCTTGAAGAGGTGACCGGAAAAGATGTGACCACCATCCCCCAGGTCTGGGCGCTTTATAAAGAGGTTCAGGAGTATTATGACAAGGGCATGCGAGTGCCCGATGATGTGACGCTGCTGTTATGCGATGACAATTGGGGCAATATCAGGTTTCTTCCAAAAAAGGAAGATCGGGATCATCAAGGCGGTTTCGGGATCTATTACCATTTTGATTTTGTGGGGGGGCCGATCAGCTATAAATGGCTCAACGTCACCCAGATTGAAAAGGTTTGGGAGCAGATGACCCTGGCTTATGAGTGGGGCGCTCGCAAACTTTGGCTCGTGAATGTGGGTGATATTAAGCCGATGGAACTGCCGATCAGCTTTTTTCTCGATCTTGCATGGAACCCGGAAGCCATCCGTCCAGAGGACCTGCCTCAGTATTATGTGGACTGGGCCCAGGAGCAGTTCGGTGAAACAGGTGCCAAAGAAATCGGCAATATTCTATCGCTTTATACCAAATACAATGCCCGGCGGCATCCGGAAATGCTCGAGCCGTTTACCTACAGTTTGATGAACTACCGGGAAGCAGAAACGATCACCGCCGATTACAACAGACTGCTTAAGGAAGCCAAGGCCATTTATGAAGCTTTGCCAGAGAACTACCGATCCGCCTTCTATCAACTGGTCCTCTATCCGGTGGAAGCCTGTGCCAATTTAAATGAAATGGTCGTTACTGCCGGAAAAAATCAGCTCTATGCCACGCAGGGAAGGGCATCTGCGAATGTCCATGCTGAAAAAGTTATAGAACTCTTTGCCAGGGACGCCGAGCTGACCCGCCTCTATCATAATCTTGAAAATGGCAAATGGAATCATATCCTGTCCCAGACCCACATCGGCTACACCTACTGGAACAATCCGCCGGTGAACAAGATGCCGGCTGTGTCTTATGTGCACGTTCCTGCCATCTCAAGGCTGGGCTATGTGATCGAAAATGTAGCTGGTCCCAGGTTTGAGGGCAGCGGGGAACCGAGATACAGCAAAGAAATGCCTCAATTCGATCCAGTGAATAATCAAGAATATTATATCGAGCTTTTCAATACTGGCAATGATCCCATCGATTACGCTATCAAAGCCAAAGAGGACTGGATCAAGGTCTCATCCGATAAAGGTACAATTCAAACTGAAGAAAAAGTCTACATCAGCATCGATTGGAAAAAGGCACCCAAAGGGAGGGCGGTTGGTAAAATCGTTATCTCTGGACCTGACAACCAATATACCGTCAATGTCCCAATCCGCACGGATTTGCCAGTTTGCGCCGGGTTTGTGGAGAACAATGGAGTGATCGCCATTGAAGCGGCTAATTTTGATCGGGCAGTGAATGCCCCGAATATAAACTGGATCATCGTCCCGAATCTCGGTCGCACCCACTCGTCAGTCACAATTAGGCCCTCCAACGCAGACCAGCAAACACCTGGTAAGGATTCCCCACATCTGGAATATACATTTACGGTTTTTGTCGCCTGTGACGTTGAAGTGCAAACCTATTTGTCCCCGACCCTTAATTTCATGAAAGGCGAAGGGCTGAAATATGCCATTTCCATCGATGATGAACTGCCCCAGGTGGTGAATATGCACGAGGGAGAAAAACAGCCGGATTGGGAGTACCCTGACTGGTGGAGTAAATCGGTTGCGGATCACATCAAAATTAAAGCCACGAAGCATAAAGGACTCAAACCGGGGCGACACACCTTGAAAGTCTGGATGGTCGATCCCGGTGTCGTTTTTCAGAAGTTTGTGATCGATGCGGGGGGATTAAAACCAAGCTATCTGGGACCGCCAGAAAGTTTTAAATAAAGATGTAGTCCACTTTTGAAGTGGACTACATCTTTGCCCTTTGAAGTGGACTACATTTTTTGCATTGAATGAAGGAAGACCGATGAAATACCGAGAATTCGGCCGTACTGGCTGGAAAATTTCTACAATCAGCTTCGGCGCCTGGGCCATTGGCGGCACCTGGGGACCAGTCGATGATAATGAATCGTTGGCAGCTTTACATCGGGCTGTTGAGCTGGGCGTTAATTTCTTTGATACCGCCGATGTTTATGGCGATGGTCACAGCGAGCGGTTGCTGAAGCGATTGCGGAGTGAACGTAAAGAACCAATCTATATCGCTACCAAAGCGGGGCGACGGCTCAATCCGCACACGGCCGCTGGCTATAATCGAGAGAATCTCACTGCCTTTGTCGAGCGCAGCCTCAAAAATCTGGGCACAGACACGCTGGATTTGCTTCAACTCCATTGCCCGCCGACGGATGTCTATTATATGCCAGAAGTTTTTGATATTCTGGATGATCTGGTTCAAGCGGGCAAAATTCGCTACTATGGCGTGAGCGTCGAGCGGGTGGAGGAAGCGCTCAAAGCGATCGAATATCCCAATGTGCAATCGGTGCAAATTATCTTCAATATGTTTCGGCATCGCCCAGCCGATCTGTTCTTCGAGCAGGCGAAACAGCGCCAGGTGGGGATCCTCGCCCGAGTGCCGCTCGCCTCGGGGATGCTTACTGGCAAGCTGAAACCAGATTCCACCTTTGCGCCGGACGATCATCGGGCGTTCAACCGCCACGGCGAGGCATTTGATCGGGGAGAAACTTTTTCAGGTGTCGATTATCATGTCGGTTTGCAGGTAGTAGAGAAGCTCAAGGCAATTTGTCCCCCGGGGATGACAATGACCCAGTTCGCTTTGCGCTGGATTTTGATGTTTGATGCCGTCACCTGCGCCATTCCCGGCGCCAAGCGCCCCTCACAGGTGGAGGAAAATGTCGCTGTCGCGGATATGCCACCACTCTCTCGGGAAACTATGCAGCAGGTGCGAACGATTTACGACGATCACATCCGTAAGTTGGTTCATCACTATTGGTAGAACGCCGTGTTGTGGTGGTGGAGTATTGGAGTTCTGACGTCATGGATTATTGGAATCTTGACTCCATTACTCCTTTTCGATTTTTATTTAATAGTACGCGGATGACACTGATGACGCGGATACGCACGGATAAAAATCCGCGAAGATCTGTGTCATCCGCGTCATCCGCGTTCTATGGTCTTTTTGCTTTTCAAGGTCGTACACGCATGGAGGAATTATGATCCGCAAATTTTATTCACTCTCAATCTTTGTAATCCTGGTTATAGTCATTTTTCCATTCTTTGTCCAGGCGCAAACTCCTGGCGCTGCTAACTGGACCGATTACGTTATGAACGATTACGATATCCAGCCCAACATCACCTACGCTGTTGCAAACAATACCGAGTTAAAGCTCGATCTCTATCTGCCCAAAGATCGAAGCAAACCTCATCCCACGCTAATTTTGTTTCACGGCGGTGGTTGGGTCGCTGGCATGAAGGAGCGGAATGTGCTCTGGCTGCTGCCGTATTTGTCTATGGGCTGGGCAGTAATCAACGTGGAGTATAGAACTGCACCAAACTCGCTTGCGCCAGCAGCGGTGGAAGATTGTCGCTGCGCCCTTCGATGGGCAGCATATCATGCGAAGCAATACAATATGGATGCTTCAAAATTTGTGCTGACTGGAACTTCGGCTGGTGGGCATCTGGCGTTGATAACGGGAATGCTGCCAGTAGGATCAATTTTTGATCGCCAATGCCCAACGCCTGATAGCATTCGCTGGCGAGCTGGGACTGAGCCAGAGGTGAAAGTCGCGGCCATCGTCAACTGGTTCGGCATCACCGACGTGGCGGACCTGCTCGATGGACCCAATGCCAAGCATTACGCCATCGAATGGTTCGGTAGCATGAACAATCGCGAGGAGTTAGCTCGGTTGGTATCACCAATTCACTATGTTCGGCCGGGGCTCCCAGCCATTATTACCATCCATGGTGACCAGGATAATATCGTGCCTTACCGACACGCCATGAGATTGCACGCAGCGCTGGATCAGGCTGGCGTTCCAAATAAACTGGTGTCGATTAAGGGCGCTGGGCATGGGGGCTTCAATCGTCAATCCATGATAGAAAGCTTCGCGGCGATCCAGGAATTCCTACGGGCGAACCAAATCATTCGCGCGGACTAAGCTTCGGTGAAATGCGTTTTCGAAAGCTATCCAGCCGATGAAACGGTTTGATCTTCCCGAGCCTTCTGAAAAATTCTTTTTTCAGCATGTGTCATAAATGATCATACCACGTGAATATTCAAACATTATCTAAGGACGTTCGAAATGACTGACCAACAATGGGAAGCACTCCTTCGGATATTAAAAGGCGAAATTTTAAATCCACTGCCCATCGGATTTATCATCGATAGCCCCTGGTTGCCGAATTGGTACGGCATTCGGATCCTCGATTATTTCACCAATGACGATCTCTGGTTCAACGCAAATTTAAGGGCGATCCAGGAGTTTCCTGATGTCATATTTTTGCCTGGGTTTTGGTCAGAATTCGGGATGTGCACTGAGCCGTCGGCTTTTGGAGCACGCTGCAGTTTTCCTGCAAATGAATTCCCACATGCCCATAAAATTATCCGTTCAGAAGAGGAGATCGACTTATTGCCCCAACCGAATCCCAAGCATGATGGGCTATTGCCGTTTGTGCTGAACCGATTGAAATTATCGCAGCCAAAAATCGAAGCCGCCGGTCACAAAATTCGATTTGCTGTGGCCCGAGGACCTTTGAACATCGCCAGTTTTCTCATGGGGACCACCGAATTTTTAACCATGATGATGCGACGGCCAGAAAAAGCCGCCTCGCTCATCAAAAAGATCACGAGTTTTCTCAAGGACTGGCTGCAACTGCAAATGGAAACCTTCCCTACCATTGAGGGGATTTTTCTGTTGGATGACATCATTGGATTTATTGGCGAAGCTGAATTCCTCCAATTCGGCCTGCCATATTTCAAAGAATTGTTCGATGTCAATGTCCAGATCCGCTTTCTGCATAATGACGCCGCCTGCCGTGTTTCTGCCCCATATCTGGCGGAAATGGGCGTAAATTTGTTCAACATGGGTTTCGAAATTTCCTTGAATGAACTAAAGGGATTGACCCAAAATCAAGTGGCGCTCTTGGGCAATATTCCTCCGCGAGATGTGCTGGCAAGTGGCAGTCCAATTGATGTAAAGCGCGCAACCGCTGATCTTCTAAGTTCTTTACCTGAAAAATCAAGGGTCATTTTCTCGTGCGGAGGTGGTATGCCGCCAGGGGTTAGCACCGAAAACATCAATGCCTTTATCGAAACAGTAAAGGATTATCCTGCGACATCTCTATCCAAAACCAGGTCTCAATAAACATGGATTTGAAAGAGAGAGATGCTTTGAATTAGTAACCAAATTTCTAAAATGAACTATGTGAGTTGAAAATGACAGCACTTTGCTCACGGAATAATGGACGGAATAACGTGCAATTTATGGCCTAAAAAGCGCATTTGGTGATTTTCCGTGCGTTCAGTGGGCCGCTTGAAATATGAATTTTCATTTTAGTATTTCAGGAAGAAAATGATTCTTGCTGCTATTTGAAGACCTGATCTCGTTCGCTTCATAAAAATGGTTATTGAGGGATGTCTAATCGATTTCGCTAATCACGGAGCAGGAACTCTCTCGTTTTAAGACGCTCGATAATCGCGACCAATGAACAGGAGCATAGATGATAAACTTTACACTCGCATCGAAGACACGAAGTAGCGACGAATCTCACATCATCGGCAATTATCGCTGGCTTATTCTCTCGCTTATCTTCTTTGCAACGACCATTAATTATTTAGACCGGCAAGTGATCAGCTTATTGAAGGATGATTACCTTGAAAAGATCTTTCATTGGAGCGAATCAGATTATGCCAATATTGTGATTGCCTTTCAACTGGCGTATGCGGTTGGTATGCTGGGCATGGGCTGGTTTATCGATCGTATTGGCACCAAATTGGGATATGCGATTTCTTTGGCGGTCTGGAGCCTGGCGGCCATTGGACATGCCCTGGCCAGAAGCACGGTAGGATTTATGGCCGCGCGCGGGATACTCGGTCTTAGCGAGGCGGGCAATTTCCCAGCGGCCGTCAAGACTGTGGCGGAATGGTTCCCCAAGAAGGAGCGAGCATTGGCAACTGGCATCTTCAATTCGGGAACAAATATCGGCGCTATCGTAGCACCGCTCACCGTTCCGCTGATCGCGATGCATTTGGGATGGCAGTGGGCCTTCATTTTGACCGGGGCCATCGGCTTGCTATGGCTTCTGTTCTGGTTCACTCTCTATGAGATCCCTCAAAAGCATCAACGGCTGAACAAGGCGGAGTTCGACTATATTCATAGTGACAAAGATGAAATCGCGTCCAATGAGAACCGATCTGCCCGGCAAAGCTGGCTCAAATTGCTCTTGTTCCGACAAACATGGGCGTTCCTGTTCGGCAAGTTGCTGACCGATCCAGTTTGGTGGTTCTATCTGTTTTGGCTGCCGTCGTTTTTGAGCAAGCAATACGGCCTGACAAAAACGGATCTGGCGCTGCCCATCGCAGTTGTATACTCCATCACAACGATCGGAAGTATTTTCGGTGGGTGGCTATCAGGATTTTTAATCCGACGAGGCTGGCCAGTTTACCGATCGCGACGCATCGCGATGTTGATATTTGCTCTGTTCGCATTGCCTGTCGTTTCAGCACAGGCGCTGGGACAATATAGCTACTGGTATGCGGTGCTGATAGTCGGGATCGCGACGGCTGGGCATCAAGCATGGGCGGCCAATCTATTTACCACTGTCTCGGATATGTTCCCGAAAACAGCCGTGGCATCGGTCATTGGAATTGGCAGCATGGCGGGCTGTATTACTGGGATGCTAATTTCTAAACTGGCGGGATTGGTCCTGGACCATTACAAGGCATTGGGCAGCATTGAGACAGGATATTATGTCATGTTTTTGATCTGCGGTTCGGCTTATCTTGTCGCATGGGTGATTTTCAATCTGCTGGTCCCGCAGATGAAACGTGTTGATATTTGATTTTGTCATTGCCACATTTTTTCAGTTGGGCAATATGATTAAATGGTCCATTCATAGCGAAGCGAAGGAATCCTGTAATTCGTTTGAGTAATGGATTGCTTCCTCGTTTCGCCCTTCGCAATGACCCGGTATCCAATATTTTGCAGATGACTACCACATTTATAAAAGGGAGGTCGTCGTGTATTTGTCATCGGCTCATTAAATTTAATGCGGGTTAGAAAATGATCTGATTCTTGTATTACTCTTCATAAAGGGGACGACTGGCGAAAAGCCAGAGCATGGTGCACCATTCTTCATCATGAAATCAATGGAATCTCAAATATGGGTGATTGATTTACTTGCCTCCTTATGTATGCCGAGCGCGCTAAATTGCCAGAGTGAGAAAATCTTTTATGGGAGAAAAATTTCGCTTGACTTTTTGAGAATATTTTTTATATTTGAAACGGTTCAATAATTATTTAATCAATTAAATAATATTGAGACAACTGCCATTCAGGGTAATGGATCATGACAAAAAAATGCAAGCCTCATGAGCACCAGCCTCCCCCAGATGTCCCCGCTTATAAAAACGCTGCCTTGTCGATTCATGATCGTGTAGTTGATCTGCTCCAGCGAATGACGCTCGAAGAGAAGGTCGCCCAAATGCTCTGCATTTGGGGACAAAAGAAGACCATGCTATTCGACGACACTGGTCAGTTAGATTTCGAGCGAATGCGGCGGTATTTGGGACATGGGATCGGTCAAATTGCCCGATTGAGCGATAGCGCTGGAGGGCTGAGCGCAGTGGAGATGGCAAAAATGGCCAATGCCATTCAAAAGTTTCTGATCGAAGAGACGCGGCTGGGCATCCCGGTGATCTTTCATGAAGAATGTTTGCATGGGTTGGCCGCCAGAGATGCCACCAGCTATCCGCAGCCGATCGGGTTAGCGTCCACATTCAATCCAAAGCTGATCGAAGCAATATATTCCGCTATTGCCGAAGACGCGCGAAGCCGCGGGGCCCATCAGGCATTGACTCCGGTGCTGGACGTGGCGCGCGAACCGCGATGGGGGAGAGTGGAAGAGACCTTCGGCGAAGACCCTTATCTGGTAGCGCAAATGGGGATTGCCGCCGTCAAAGGCTTCCAGGGCGATGCAAGTTTCAAAGATAAGAAACATGTCGTCGCCACGCTGAAACATTATGCCGCTCACGGTCAGCCTGAATCGGGCACCAATTGCGCTCCTGTCAATGTCTCGGAACGACTGTTAAGGGACACCTTCCTTTATCCATTCAAGCAGGCAATTCAAAAGGCCAACGCATTGAGCGTCATGGCCTCATACAATGAAATCGATGGAATCCCCTCTCATGCCAATCGTTGGCTGCTCACAAATGTCCTTCGCCATGAAATGGGCTTTCAGGGCCTCGTCGTTTCCGATTATTATGCCATTACCGAATTGAATTGTCGCGCCGAAGCGTCCAGTCATGGATTGGCAAGGGATAAGAGCGAAGCGGCACTGTTGGCGGTGCGCGCCGGGGTGAATATCGAGCTTCCAGATCCAGATTGCTACCCATTTCTCATTCAATTGGTCCAACAGGGGAAATTGGAGATATCGGTTATTGACGAGTTGGTATCCGCGATCCTCGAATGCAAATTTCGTTTGGGCCTATTCGATGATCCCTATGTTGATCCTGAGGCAATTCAAATTGATCGCAAGTTAGAGAACGACCGCATGCTGGCGCTACAAGCAGCCCGAGAGACAATCGTCTTGCTGAAAAACGATCAAGGATTGTTGCCAATTGACCCTGAGACGCGACGAACGATTGCTGTGATCGGCCCCAATGCCGATCGGGTGCTATTGGGTGGCTATAGCGGTAAACCGAAGTACTATACTTCGGTCCTCGAAGGCATTCGGCAGAAGGTTGCTCAAAGAGCGAAAATTCTCTACAGCGAAGGCTGCAAGATCACTGTTGGCGGTTCTTGGGATCAGGATCATGTTATGCTGCCTGATCCTGCCGAGAATCTGCAATTGATCAAGGCCGCGGTCGAAATTGCCCAGCAATCGGATCTGGTCATTTTAGCGCTGGGTGGTAATGAACAGACCTCTCGAGAGGCGTGGAATCGAAATCATCTGGGCGATCGTTCTTGTCTGGAATTATTTGGGATGCAGAACGATTTGGCGAAGGCGATCGTTGAGACGGGCAAACCCGTGGTCGTCATTCTGTTAAACGGTCGGCCCAATTCCATCAATTACATCCATGAACATGTGCCCGCAATTCTTGAGTGCTGGTACCTGGGACAGGAAACCGGGATCGCGCTGGCGGACGTTTTATTTGGAGATTACAACCCCAGCGGCAAATTGCCGATTTCTATCCCTCGATCTGCAGGTCATCTCCCTTGTTTTTATAATTACAAACCATCAGCAAGGCGCGGCTATCTGGATAGCGATATTTCGCCGCTCTATCCCTTTGGCTATGGCTTAAGCTATACGCAATTTCAATTCAGCAATGTTCGATTGGAAAAATCAACGATCCGATGCATTGAATCCACCCAGGTGCTCGTGGATGTCAAAAATGTTGGCGAGCTCCCAGGACAGGAGGTCGTCCAAATGTATATTCGCGACTTGATCAGCTCGGTGACCCGTCCGATCAAAGAGCTGAAGGGATTCGAGAAAATCACGCTCCAGCCCGGTGAGTCGCGAACCGTGGCGCTCGCCATCACACCAGATCATCTGGCGTTCACCAATATCGATATGGAATACAAAGTCGAGCCTGGCAAATTTGAAATCATGGTGGGAAATTCATCTCGCGACGAGGACCTGAGCCGGGTCATCTTGGAGGTGATTGACTGACTCGCGTGAAAAATTTCGGATGAGCGCCGATCAGCCAGTTGGAGATATAGAACGAGAGCAAACTGCGCCTTAGGCCATTTCATAATCTTGACAATAAAATCAACATGGCTTAGCGTTCTTCGACGGTTTTCCTCTTTTCTTGTTTTTCGAATGGTCAAAAACCGAGATAACACCACAACATGGAACTTAAAACTGCAGAGGTGCATTGTGCCAATCAATTCAGAGAAACTTTCGATCAAAGAAAAAATCGGCTATAGTCTGGGTGATACAGCATCCAACCTATTTTTTCAGACATTCATTTTATTCTTGACGTACTTTTACACCGACGTTTTCGGTATTTCGGCGGCGGCTGTGGCATCGATCTTTCTGATCGGTCGAATTTGGGATGCCGTGAATGATCCAGTGATGGGCATGATTGCCGATCGAACCAATACGCGAATGGGAAAATTCCGTCCTTATTTGCTTTGGTTCGCTGTGCCATTCGGCCTCTTAGGCTTTCTGATGTTCATCACACCAAATTTCAGCCCCCAGGGCAAAGTGATCTATGCCTTCGTCACCTACAATCTGATGATGATGATGTATACGGTCATCAACGTCCCATATTCTGCTCTGATGGGTGTGATTACGCCCAATTCGCAGGAACGCACGGTGGTCTCCTCATTTCGATTCGTTGCAGCCTTCGCGGGGCAGTTCATCGTTCAATTCGCGATTCTCAGGCTGGTGAAATTTTTTGGAGGTACCAACGAAGCGCTGGGTTGGCAATGGGCGATGGCCGCCCTTTCTGGCCTGGCAGTGCTGCTATTCTTGACGACGTTCGCCACGACCAATGAACGGGTCAAACCGCTGCAGCAGAAGAAAAATCCCCTGAAGCAGGACCTGTCCGATCTGTTTCATAATATTCCCTGGCTTCTGATTGGTAGTGCCACGATTTTTCAGTTGATCTATATCGTCATTCGGAATGGCAGCATCATGTATTACTTCAAATATTTCGTACAGGATCAGCAATTCATCTTGCTCGGGAGGGAATATAGTTTTTCGTTCGGTTCGCTGGCATCCACTTTCATGCTGACCGGCACGATAGTCACAATCATCGGTGCAATTTTGGCGAATTGGTTGAGCAAGGTCATCGGAAAGTCGCGTTGTTATTATGGTTGTCTGGCGATCGCAGGGCTTACCACTGCCTTATTTTACGCTCTGAAACCACAAGACCTCATTCCCATGTTCATCCTTCAGCTTTTTACGTCCTTTGCGATGGGGCCAGTATCCGTTTTGCAATGGGCGATGTACACGGATACTGCTGATTATTCCGAGTGGAGAACTGGACGCCGGGCGACTGGCCTGGTGATGTCCGCATCGCTGTTCGCGTTGAAATTGGGGATCGCCTTGGGCGGTGCGCTATTGGCCTGGATCCTCGCCGCTTATGGATTCAAAGCAAATGTGGCGCAAACCGAGACCAGCCTTCTGGGCATTCGATTGGTGATGAGCATTTATCCAGCTATTGCGGCATTTATCGGTGTGGCGTTGATGGTGTTCTATCCCTTGAGCAACAAAATGATGTTGAAAATCGAGCAGGATCTGAAAGCCAGGCGCCAGAGTTGATTGGGGGAATGATCTGATAACTCCAGGCAATCAGAATTGAGAAGCACCGAAGACCCATTTCTGTGGGAGAAAAATCTGAAATTCTCCCACAGAATTGCCATCCCACAGAACAAAGCTTTTCAGCTATCAATTCCGCGCCCTCAATTCTCCTGTCCATTTCTGTGGGACAGCATTTCTGTGGGAGATAAAATTTATAATTCTCCCACAGAACTGGCATCCCACAGCACAAAGCATTTCAGCTATCAATTCCGCGCCCTCAATTCTCCTGTCCACTTCTGTGGGACAACATTTCTGTGGGAAAAAAATTGAAAATTCTCCCACAGAACTGGCATCCCACAGCACAAAGCATTTCAACTAACAATTCCGCGCCTTCAATTCACTTATCCATTTCTGTGGGACAGCATTTCCGTGGGAGAAAAAATTTAAAATTCTCCCACAGAACTGGCATCCCACAGAACAAAGCTTTTCAGCTATCAATTCCGCGCCTTCAATTCTCCTGTCTATTTCTGTGGGACAGCATTTCTGTGGGAGAGAAAACTTATAATTCTCCCACAGAATTGGCATCCCACAGAAGAAGGCTCATTTATGATTGCAATAAAACCTGTTTCGATTCTTTGACCCCTCTTTAAGCGTTTTAGCAAGATTATGTCCTTTTATCACAGAAGCAAACCAGCGAGCACTATTTGATGATGACCATCCGCTTCGCGGATTTATAATCCCCTGCTTTGATTTGATAAAAGTAGAATCCAGATTTTAAATTTTCGGCTTGAAAGACCAGCGAATGTCTCCCGGAATGCATATTCTTGTCCACCAGCGTGGCGATCTCATGGCCCAAAAGGTCATAGATTTTCAATTGCACCGGACACTCCCGAGGGATTTCAAATTCAATGAGCGTAGCGGAATTGAACGGATTGGGATAATTTTGAAGCAGCCGGAACTTATTGGGGATTGCCCCGAATTCAAGTCCCACTGCGGTTTGATCCCCGGTCATGAAGATTGCAGTGGTAGAGTATCCGCTTGAGCCAAAATCATTCAATGCCTCCACGCGCCAGAAGTATCTCCGGTTCGCTTCCAGCGGCCCAGCCTGGATGAGCGTGTCTGTTGTGGTCGTATCCATCACGATATACGATGGTGCAAAGGTGCTCATGGTGGCAAGCTGAATATGGTAGGATGATGCCGAGGGAGAGGGATGCCAGATCAAAATCGGGTTAAGAGAAACCCCGCCTGCTGCAACCGGGGCAATGAGCGCGGGTGGTAATGGACTCGCAATATAGGTCCGCAACCATTGCAGAGCCGGACGCTCGGTCCCATCGGATAATAGTACATAGGTGTAAGGATGGGCGGTCCAAACATCTCCCTGAATATAGCCCCACAACGTGATGCCTTTTACCGATGAGTGACTCCAAAAAATTGGGAAGTAAATTTTATATTGCGCAAGCTGGTCAGAGTCAACTGGTTCATCGATGTCAAATTCAGAAATATAGATCGGCAATCCCAGCGTTGCAAGCTTATCGAGATTCGCTTTGATCGTATTGATGTCGTAGACATAGACATTGCTGGTAGCTCTCAAATCGCTTCGGAATTCGAAGTAATGGCCTTGAATGCCAATGCCGTCAATCAGATTGCGCGCCTTAAGAAGATTGATCAGATTGATGTAGTTGTTCGTCTGGCTGTTGCTATGCAGGATATTATATTCGTTCAGAAGCAGTTTTGTCGTATCGGAACAATATTTTCGGGCGAGTTGAAACGCAGTAATCAGCCAATCCCAACCAGTAACGCCGTCTCCCCCCAACGCGTTCTTGTAGGCAGGGGGTGCATGGAACGGTTCGTTCACAACGTCGACCAGCGCCATTTTGGGATAACGCTCGCCAACGCGCCGGATCCATTCTTCGATTTTCGACCGTTGCGCTGCCGAGTCCAAAGAGCCGATCCAGCCCGGTTGCTGTTGTCCCCAGATCAGCGTGTGAAATTTGAAGGGCATGTTTCGATTCACGGCGAAATTGTAGATTTTATCCAGCGGTGCCCAATTGTATTGCCCTTGAATCATTTCAACCGACCCCCATTTCCCTTCATTTCCCGGCGTCACTTGATTAAAATAGCGATCGAGGTAACGGGAGATATTGGCGCTGGTGGCGCAGCCCAAAAATTTGTCTTTTCCCGCTGCCAGTGGTTGGGCAGCCGATTGAATCGGCATGAATAAAAGGCTTATCGTGACAATCAAAAGCACTGCGATAATTCGATATTGCCTGGTACAGATATGTCGCCCCCTCCGAGATTGACACGATCGAAAAGAAGAAATTTTTGTTCTCATATTAAAATAACCCTTCCTCTTCCGTTATTTCTTAATTGAATGATGGCAAAAGTACGATAACGAATGAACTCTTTAAATCTAAAATGCGATTTTTGATTAAAGCCGCATACAAAACGAGCGAAACAGTAGCACAGGTTTCTCATGATTTCAAGCATCGCATTGTTCTGCACGCGCGATAGGCAGAGTGTTTTGGACTTTCATAACCACATTTCATTTGAAATATGAGAGAAAAGCGAATCAGATATTTGAGATGATTTTTGGTATTGAGTCAATTTTTTGTCAAGGGATGGGAGGGTAGGCGCCAATATATCGCTGGTCTCCCTTTGTTTTGCCAATGAGCTTGCTAATTTCTCTCGGGATCGGAAGCCCCAAGCGCGAGCCAGGAAAGCTCATCAGTAATTGCAAATTTCCCAGTTCGAGGCTCTTAAAAATTGGCCCATGGAAATTTTGATAATATTGGCTATGGGCCGCGAATTCTGGATGATGCGCCCGAAACTCCTCAATTGAATTGAACGTCAGCCGACAATTTTCGTTCTTCTCTGGACCCCATAAAATAATAGGCCGATCTGGATTATTCAAAGCGCTCACATAGACATTATAGTCGAACTGCGTCAATTGGGATTTATGGACCCGCTCGCACAGCGAAGCCGGCTGCCAGACATACAGCAGTAGCCGGTCAAAATTCTCATCCCCATAGAGCAGGTTATTGACAAAGACATGTCCGTCTCGTTGGTCGACATCCGGGCCAGTACTGGGATGCCAGCCGAAGTGATCGGCCTGGGCGCTTCTGGCATTTCTGGAGATGCATGCAGTGCTATTCACGAAGGTGTTGTTATAAATTTGGACATTTGAGCTATTGAGCATCCAGAGGCCATGGTCACAGTTGACGAACACATTGCCAGCGCAGATTGCGCCTTTGGAAATTTCAAAGAAAAAGCCATTGTCGCTGGGCCAGGGCCGTTCGATGGAAAAGTGGCCTTGGTTATTGCCAACCCCCTCGACCCAGTTGTTTAAAAAACGGCCATCCACATTGCCCACATCGTACCAGATGCCATTGGAGTATGGCAGATCGATGACCAGATTATCCCGACAGGTCACCCGATAGCATTGATTGAAAATCTTCACTGCTGCCGGATAGTAGCCAGTGATTCGTTCGATGTTATTGCGCGTCAAAATATTATTTTCTAATAGAACGTTGTTGGAACTTATGATGTAGATCCCTTCGGTACTGGTATCGCTCACCCGGCAATGGCGAATCACCAGCGAATCCCCGCGCAGATACGCAGCCACTCGGGAACAGAACGATATCGTGCAATTTTCCAGCACTGTGCCAATCACCTCTTTGCCATGGTTTGTTTCTGGAGATAACCCTTCTGGGAACGTCCCTTCCACCTCGATGGCCCGATAGGCATATTGAGTAAAAGTAATTCCCCGAATGATCGGCCCTTTGCGGTCGGAGCGCTTGCCATGAACGTCTTTGGTGGTGCGCAACAGCCCCACATCGAAAGCAGTAATTTCCACCAAATGATGGATCGGATCAACTCCGATATATACCGATTTGGTATCGTAGTCGATATAGAATGAATTTTCATCCACCTCTCCTTCCCAGCCAGCGCTTTGGAGGAATCTGCCATCGATAAACACCATGTCATTATTGAATCGATGGAGGGGCGTCTTTTTCCCTTCGCGATCCCGGAGCCACCAATCAGCCGGCCTGGCCGGGAACAGATAGGGCCACGATGTCTTCCAGAGGCCATTCCCCAGATTTTGCCATTCGGTGGCGATATAAGTCCCCTTCAATATCGGGAGCTCATTCAAATAAGGCTGCATGATAATGCCTTGATTGAGCACCAAATTGCCAGTCCGATAGATGCCGCCACGAAGGATGATGGCGTCCCCGGTTTTGACTCGCTGCATGGCCGCTTCCAGCGTGGTGGGACGATCCAAGGCTGTTCCAGGCGCCTCGGTCTGGCCATCAGGAGCGACAAAATAAACCTGCCCAGGAATTTTTGGCAAAGGATAATTTTGCTGGATCGGCCCATAGGGCCCACACGATGGCTGGGCAAGAGCCGAATTCACATTCATCGCCATCAAGAAGATCAGGAATCCAAGCCAAAACCGCGAGCTTTGAAGCGCACTGTAACCCGTTCCTTGGCGCTTTTTCGTCGTGAAACATTTCATTTTCTGGCCTCCCAAAAGTCAATGATGAGACTTATCAATTCTTCAAATCCGATTATGGTTCAAAGTTTGATCCCAGGATTTTCTACAAGCACGGTGCATCATTTCATGATTTCAAATAGCCAAAATAATACTAATCTCCCCGTAACGATTAGAGCAATATTCATCGATTGCCCTGATCCGATTTCTGATAACTATCATTGAAAGAGCATCGATTTGGGACCGAGAACCAATGAAAGCTTATTCATCTTTCCTGCCGGTTATATTCCACCCGGGCTGAACCTATTCAAACCCAGCCAGGATCTTTCAAATTTAATAGGAAGCTGACCTCGCTTATTGAAGTTTCGATAATATAGAGTCGGTCAATTTGGCGCCAAAGACCTTTTCACTTCGCACTCAAATAATGTTCGAATTATCTTAAAAGGCCTGCTATTTTATCAATACAGCTTTTTTCTTCATGCTAAAATTGGTGGCTTTCAATTGACAAATATAAACACCACTTGCAGCATCCGAAGCATCCCACTGGGCGATATGATTACCTGGTAATTGGATGCCTTCGAATAACGTTGCCACCGGTTCGCCCATGAGGTTATAGACTCGCATACAAATATGGTCTCTGCTCGGGATGGAATATCGAAATTGCGTGACAGCGTTAAAAGGATTGGGATAATTCTGCTCCAGGCCGAATTTCAGAGGCGCCGTTGAATCGATCTTATTGGGCACTGTCGTGCTGGTATCGGCTTTGCTGGTGAAATACCACCAATGGAGCTGGAATAGTTTTGTAGAAGCTGGGCCAGTAAATTTCAAATAGACATCGTGTCGCCCAGAGACGGGCTTTACTGGTGAGGAAAATGATTGAAACGTCCTCCAGCTACCCGTATTAAAAATGGGGCACTCAGCGATCTTCTCTCCACTGTCCAGCGAATCGAGCCACACCTCGATGCTGCCGCCATTCGAGCCGCAGGCGGCAATAACTTTGAATGAGTCTGGCATCCGATTATACTCCGGATTATTGCCAAATTCGACTCCCGCATACATCGCCCAATCATCCGTATGAATATTGTCCAGGACATATCCTGCTTGCGGATTATAAGTGCGAGATGTGCCATATTGGTTGGCAGGGCACTCGGCCAATATCGGCGTATAGGCATCGCGATAAATATAGAGGTCGAACCATGCCTCGCTGGTGCCTTTTACATACAAACCCTGACGTGTACCAGCGAAGGTCGAGAAATCTGAATAAGAATCGATCGCAGAAATATCTACGGCCGAACCTAACTCGGTCCAATTAATTCCGTCTTTGCTGAAATGGCCGCTGATCGAATGATTGATCCTGATCATTTTTAGCCAGAGGGTATCGCCCACGCTGTTTTGCTTTTCATATTTAGTGCTTTCAAAACTGAAGGAGATCACCTTTTTTCCATCGATAGCCATCGAGCTAACCAGTTTGACAAACATTTTTTCATCGCCTCTCATAATCCACAGCCCGGCTTCGTCACCGCTTGCCTGGGGCTTGAAATCGAGTCGGGTGATGAGCGAATAGTTATGTTCGCCATCGTTTTTTATGATGGTATTCGCTTTGGAGCGGCTTTTGGGCGATAATCGCAGCCATCCTGGTCGATCGGTCAGGGAGTATCGATCAATGGCTGTATAACCTAAAAACGACCATTCTGGGTGCAATTTGTCCGAGGCGAAAAAATCCGACTTTGGCACCATCCAGGGAATCCCACTGCTCGGCAAACGGGGTGCCTGGAACGGTTGGTTAATTGGGTAATCCGCCACCGGCCTGCCATTCACATCATAATGCACCTGATTGAGCAACCCCTGTCGACCTTGTCCCTTCCATTCGCCTTTTGCGTAGAGGGGATGAAGCACCCAGGAGGTGCTGTCGTCCAGCATAATCACTGGCGAAGCGTGATTCGGACTGGTAAAGAGCGAAGTCCCCTTTTGTGGATCGCTTTCATTGAAGAAATCGCCCAACATTTCCCATGCAGATTGATCGTCGGTTAGGACTTTGCTTCGCATCACCTTTTGACCGCCGCCGAGATCTCTGGCGAAAGAGTAGTAATAATATCCAGCATATTTCCACATCACTGGCCCTTCAGCCCAGCTATAGGGATAGGTTGGATCGGGATTCAACCATTTTAGATCATAAACAACCCCCGTAGGCTGACCATCCTTGCCCAATTCAACGATGCCATTGTTGGGCTTACCATTTTTTACCAGCAAATACCATTTATTGTCGTCATCAATGAAAATGGAATTATCATATCCAAGCGTATAGGGCAGGTTTGCTGGATTTTTGATCGCAACAGGCATGCTCCAGGGGCCTTTTGGATCGGGCGCTTTCACATAATACATGGTATTGGCCCGAGAAAAGAAGTGCCAGTATTCGCCATTATAAAAAACAACATGGCCTCCCCAGCAGCCTCCTCCTGGAGCGTCACCATATCCAGTCCATGATGCACTCACCGGCTGGGCAATGGCTTCCCAATGAACCAGATCGGTGGAGTGATAAATCACTGGGGTCGGATTGAATGAAGATCCAGTGGTGTAAAAATGATCCCCCACCTTAGTGAGCGTACAATCGGGATGATCACCAGGGATCACAGGGTTCATATATGTCATAAACGATGGTGATTGTACGTCTTTGGTGGAACTCATGAATAAGCAAAGAATGAGCAGCATGAATGCCTTTTTCATTTTTTCCCTCTACTAAAATCAATGCCACTATTTGAGCAAAACAAGTTTTTTGGTTTCGATAAATTCATTTGCTTTGAGCTGGAAAAAATAAACGCCACTGGCAAGTCCACTGCCATCAAACGTGATCGCGTAATCTCCAGCATTTCGCTCGCCTTCATCCAGCGTTGCCACTGGCTGTCCCTGAAGATTGAACACTTGCAGCGAAACATAACAGCTTTGCGGCACTGTATACCTGATATGGATCAATTGATTAAAAGGGTTTGGATAGGCATGACTGTGAAAAGATCGCCTCCAATCGCCGAAGTCGGGCTGATGGTGCTTGATTGCTGTGAAAATTGAATCGCGGCCAGTATTCAGCCAATGAAAAATTCGGGCGTACTCGGCGTTTGCCTGGTTTTTCCATTGCTGGTATTCATTGGGAAACCAATGGTACAAATCGCCCAAGGGGAAGCCGGCCATGCCGGCACTCAGCAGCGTATCATTGCTATACGCCAGGTTTTCTTTCAATGGCCATTCATGTTGGGCTGATACATCGGGGAGGTACGCCCAGTTTGTATCATTACAGGTGCCCCACTTGTAAAAAAGAAATTGCTTCAGTGCCTCGACGTTCGTTGGCGGCTGAACAAAACAGGGGTCCGTATCATCATACAATTGAGCCTTGTTCATATAAGGAAACTCAGAGGCCTCAAAAAACGCCAGCGTTTCCTGGCTCAGCATGGGTTGCGGAACCGGTATTTGTTCCGATGCGCCACGTTCCCTTAACTCGATGGAATAGGGATTATGATCCATCCAGTCCCGCAGCCATGGTTCGATATAATAGCTGTTGTTGGCGAATAAAATCCGCCGGTCCTGATCACCAAATGGGACGTTAAATCCGAAATTAGAGACACTGTCAATGCGTATGGTGCCGCCAAAAGGCTCGCTGCTGCCGAACATGGCAGGCACATGGCCAATCATAAATCCGTTGACCCAGAGAGAGTTGGTCACCGACATTTTGTACCACCAGCCCGACTCCAACGAGAACATCAGCACATTGAGAAACGTGCAGTGATTGAAATGGACATGATCCCCGTAATTGCCGGCCTCTTGCATGTAAACATAGCCGATATTGGCAAAGGTACAATGCTCGAACAGCAGGCTATCGATATGCCAGCCTGGACTATCGAATGGAAATGAGACCGCTCGACCATAATAGCTGAAATGCGGATCGATACAATTTCTGAAATAGCAATTTTTAAATGTCCCTTTAAAATGCTTCGCCGTGATGCCTACTGCGCCACTGGCATTTTGCGGACAGGCAGCATAGTCGAAAATTACGCCGTCAAAGCATCCTCGCTCACCTTTGCCACTGGCGTTTGCAGCGGGATCATCCTGGATCTGTAAGCTTGATCGGATCTGCTGGCCATCCGTATTCGCGTAATAGAGCCAGATGTTTTCAAGGGTGATGTCGCCGTAGCAATCAAAATTAAATTGGGTGTCCACATTCTGGGAAGATGTCCACAGGATCTGTGGCGGCGCGGTTTCCTGGGTATTCCCAGGCGCTGGTGCGACGATTGTCAGATGATCGCCAGCAGGGACGGTTATTGTGCTCGTGAGAACATAATATCCATTTGGTTCCAATTTAAAAACCGTATTGAAAAGATGACCAGCAGATATGACGTCTTTTACAGCAGCGTTGAGAGCTCCTTCGCCGGGATATACATCGCTGCGAACAAATACCGTGTCAATCTGAGCGGATACAGGAGCCTTCAGGATGATAATTGAAATAGCGAAAACAGACGCGTAAAGAGACTTAAATGCCAGCGAACAGTCCCTCCGCATTTGGGCGTACTTTTTCACAGTCATTCTTCCACTACCATCAAGTCTAATCAAAACTGCAAATATATTTTCACTGATCTCGCATTGAATTGATACTGGCTATTGCTCTTGATTCTTGCCCGAAGAAGCGTCTCGATTGCCAAACGAAACATGCGCCGATCTTCGATGTGATACAATTATCAGGCGCTAATCTCTTGCGTTTCTGAAAGGGCGTGATATTATTTCGATACAAAAGTTGTGACACTCGACGCTGGCAATGAGGCCGTGAACCTGCCAGCACGCGTGATGATATCGCCTTTTCGAGCCGAATTTTCGGTCATTGAGGTCACATAAGGCGTAAAAGCGCTAACCTCCCCGTCTCTCAAAACGAATTCTTGATCCACGGGTGATGATCTCAGATTAATGGCAACGATCACCACGCTCGAATCACCTTTATAAGCGGTCACATAGATCTGATTCTGGGGACGCTGAGTAGCGTAGACGCGGAAATATCCAGGCCGAACAAACCGTGCAAATTGTGACATCACATAGCCCCGTTTGCTCACATTGCCGTCCTCTTTGATTGGCCCGTAAAATCGGACGATGTACCACCAGATATAAGCGCTCATACCCGCATACATACAGTCATTGATCTCTTTAGCAGTCGCCAAAACCTTTGTCCACGATGTATCGGTATCCAAATGCTCGGTCATCCAGACTTCTTTCCCCTTGCTTTCAGCCAGCGGATACCGACTAAGACCGCCGCCGTAGATGTGTCCCCCAATGATTGCCACGTTGGCGACCGCAATGGAATCGTTGAGTATAGGGTCGGTCATAGCATGGTTGAAATTAAATGATTCGGCGACGATGATATTCGCTCCGATACTGGGCGCATTTTCTCTGACAAATTTAAGCATTTCCTCAGCGCTCCAATCGCAAGATTCGTAAGTGACCTGAACGTCAGGCTCGTTTTGAATGGATACGGCATGGAGCACCACGCCATTGTTTGCCATGAAATCAACAAATGATTTCAAGTGAGCGGCATAATCGGCATAGGCCGACTCTCGAAGTCTGCCGCCAACCAAATTGTTATTGGTTTTCATATTGGCTGGCGGCGACCAGGGAGAGGCAATAATTTTGACGCCGCGAGAATATGCGGCCTTTGCAGTAGGGACGTTGTAGCCAAACTCGCTGGCGCTCGGCGGGATGCGGAGCCGAAGAATTGTCAGCCCGATCTCACCATCACCGGTGCCAAATGCCTTTTGGATCTGATCGGCAGTCATGTCCGGACGCCATCGCAAAATATTCGCTGCGCCAAAGCCACTGATATGCTGCTGGAGACTGTCGAGAAAAATAACAGCAGCGGATGTGCTGATATATTCTTCAACGATGAAGTTCAATATACCATCAGAAGGAATCAACACATTTTTTATCTGCTTTGGGACAATCACTGGGACAGTACTGTCGGTATTACTGATTCGAACCGTAAACTCAACTTGCAATCTTCCTGCAGCGTCATGGATCTGAGCGGCAGTGACCGAACGAGCGTAGGGCGAGACCTCCAGCAAACGATCGATTTCACTGGCGCAGATCATTTTCATCACTTTTGTCTTGTCCCCAGCTTGTAATCGACAGAAATAAATTCCAGGTGCCACTCTAATTCCGCTGCTATTCAGACCGTCCCAAAGCGCCTGGTGGGATCCTCTAGGCTGAATACCGGGGGTAAATTTTCTCACCTCCCTGCCGAGAACATCATAGATAGTGATTTGCACATTGGAAGTCGAGCTTAACTTATAAGTAATGGTTGTGCCAGAGGAAAATGGATTGGGATAATTTTGTTCTAATCTAAAATCCTCCAAAGGATTCTCAATCGGACGTACCGAAGTGGGAATGCTTAGAGAATATTGGCCAGAACTATTTGTCAGCGTGGAGAATTGTTTTGTCGTGTCGCTATTATCAATAAATGTTATTGAAGCATTCACCACTGGAATGCTTGTTGTGCTTACTGTTCCGCGGACTTCGATCGCTGGGGCCTGCGAGCCTTCAACAAGAGAAATGGATAAAAAAAGCCAAAGAGTCCGAATCGGAAGTTGCATGATTTTTTGCCAAAACTTATTCATGGTCATTTGAATGCCTTTCTAAACATAAAACATAAACAAGAGAAATGGTATTTAATTTGTGAGCGATAGGCTTCAATTAATCTATCCAGTTTTAACACGGCCTTCGCTTATTTATAGGCATAAAGCTTTGCCCTCTGGATGCCATAGGTATTTCCTGGCAAATGCAAATGTCTGCCCTGGTGGCTCTGGTCGCCATTCAGGCGACGGCCTGGCGTCCATTTGCCGTTGATAAACCGACCTTCATCGATCCAGTCGATCCCTGCGACGGAACCATCGTTAGAGCGAGGTTCGAACGTCACGATGATGCCGCTGCCAGCGATGATAAACTCATCGGGTTCGAGCATGATGATCATTCCGCCGAATCGAGGCGTTTCGCCCTCTGATTTCTGCGCGTACGCCCAACTATACTCATGCCGAACGTTGAAAATAAAATTCCCAAGTTCTATTCTGGTTTTGTGATGCGTGCTGTCGAGCAATACGCCGGCCATCTGGCCTTTGCCCTGTTTCATTAAGATCAATGGCTCGAGCTGGTGCAAAATATCATAGGCGCTGCCAAGCGGATGGAACTGAGGTGCTTTGAGCGATTCGATTGAAAATGGGCTATAACCCATGGCATTGTGCTGGGCGATAGCATAGAACGCATTGGCTGGGCTCTGGGTATTTGCCACCTCAGGGATGAACAATGGATTGCCGGAACGATCGTATTTTTCACACCATTCTTTGAAATTTTTAAAATAGATATCCGGTGCCAGGAAGTCGATATGAGGAGCTGCTGCTCGCCAAATATCTAAAAGATGCGGCAACGGACCACCACTGGGATATTGTCCTGGCTGATACTTGGGCCGGATGAGCGCCGCATTGACAAACATCGGCAAGGGATAAACATCCTTTCCAGCCTTAGCCACTTCATCGGTATATTTGGCAAAATGCCAGGCAATGAAGATTTCATCTGTGTGCAATCCCTTCCCAAAAACTTGCTCCCAGGTTCCAGATGCCTTATAGCCCATTCGTTCCCAGATCTGGCGAAATTCTGGCATCAGCGAATGCTTGTTGCTCTGCAAATAATTCATCAATTCGACGGGCACCGGGCGGGCGAATGATCGGTTCGCTGCGTCACAGTAATCCCGAGCCTCTGGGATCATGCCGATTTCGTTTTCGACCTGGATCATAATGACGGTTTGCTGTTGTTCATCGCAAGAGCGGAGATGTTGCATCAGCGCTTTGAATGCGCGTGCATCAGCATTTCGGTTCTCCTCGCTAAAAGGCGTCAGAATTTCGAGAGCCTGACCAGCCCTGGTTCGTGCCCTTGGAAATCGCTGTTGGTCCCTTTTGACCCATGACGGCGCATAGCACGACATGCTATTTTTCCAGGAGCCAAACCAAAGCAGAACCAGTTTCAAATCGTAAATTCGGGCTGAATAGATCAGGCTATCTACCAGACTAAAATCAAATCGTCCCTCTTCTGGTTCAATGAGCTCCCAATACACTGGGCTCAATATCGTATTGAGGTGCATCATTTTGAAGTTCTGCCAGAAGGGTCTAAGGTATGCGAGGTCTGATGCGGTGGAATTGCCCAATTCTCCACCCAAAATTAAAAATGGTTCTCCCTGGACCATAAGCAGATTGGCAGAGCCCTGTTTAATGAGATGGGGCAACGCTTGATTTTTGCTCTGGGCATGAATGATTTGAACAGACAGGACAACAAATAAGGTGATGAATAATAACTTCGAATCTCGAAATTTCATTTGACAGTCCTTTTGATAACGAAAACAGCCCCGGAATTGGCCGGGGCTGTTTTCTTGAGCAATAATGACTATGATCAGAATAGATTGATTATCGTTTCCGAAACTGGTGTTTCACCGAGGGTGAATTCGAATCAGTCTATTTGACCAGCAATGCTTTGTTGACACCGACGAACTCCCCGGCTTTGAGCTTGATGAAATAAACGCCTGAGGAAAGCTTGCTGCCATCGAAATTGAACTTGTGATAACCAGCTTCGAAACGACCTCTTGCCAATTCAGCAACGATCCGACCCGAGATATCATATACGAACAGCTCGACCTCGCTGCTTTGAGGCAGAGCAAACTCAATCGTCGTCGTGGGATTAAACGGGTTCGGATAGTTCTGCTTCAGCACAAAGTTAGCTGGCAATTGTTCATTGTGTGCAAAAGGCGCCCCATCCTCATGAATCGCCGTAATAATGTCGGGACCTCGATCGACTTTGACTTCGTAGAGATTTAATCTCGTCGTTGTTGAATTATTGATGGCGAATGCCACACAGTTGATCTTATTCGTCGTCGCGGTCACCACGGCTGAGGTTTCCCACAGGTAGCTTTTATCCGTTTTGGATAGAATGACTTTCACTAAATTGCCAGTTGCCTGAGCAGAAATCGATATGGCGAAGTCATAGGTACCGGGTCCAGCAATCGCATTGGCAGGTTTCTGAAGCTGGGTGCCGAGGGGTTTGCTGTTACTGCTATTAATATCCCACCAGGTCCCATTGGTGATGCCGCCCCAGGTTCCGCTGACACCAGACCAACTCGCCACGTTTGAACCGCTGGGAGGCACAAATAGATAGCCTGAGTGAGCTCCGTCAGTGCCAGTCCATACCCAATTCGAATCGAGATTGGGATCTTGCTTGAGCGTTCCCGCGCTATCGCTATGGAATAATCCGAAACGCAGACTGGCAAGGTCTTCGAAGCCGCCACCGATTAGCTCGATTTTCCCAGTAACGATCAATGCGCGATCCTTCTCAGTGCTCAGGATATAAGGATCACCAATGCTACCCCGAATGGCGGACCATCCAGATGGAGCGGCATTGCCACCAATAGAAACATCACCATCGAACTCGCCTGGGTAGAGTTTCCATCCGCCAAGATGTCCACCGCTGAAACCCCATTCAGTTACATAATAAGCTTCCCATGGCGCTTCAGGAATTTCGATGGGCTTGCCCAGATCAACCTTGACCTCATAGAGATTGACCTGAGTGGCGGAGAGATCTTTATTAAAGCCAAAGCAGATGCCATTGAATTTGGTGCTCACCCGAGCGGTGTCCTTGGTGATTCCGCCGAACCAGTATTTGTTGTTCTGTTCGATCAAATACCAGCGGATCTCATTGCTGCCATCGGGTAAAGGACGTACCGAGATCGCCCAGTTGTAAACGCCCTCGGTCATCTCGGCATTGCGAGGCGCCTGGTTGACGGCGATGAGTGGGACATTGCCGCTATAGGTGCTGTTCCAGCCCAATACGCCAGGAACTGTCCAGACAGTGCCCACGCCCAATGTGCCGTTCGCCATCGTCCCAGTGCCCGTCCTTGGCGTGAACTCATAGCCGTAATGACCCTTTTCAGCCGTGCCAGTGGTGACCCATCGCGCCGAGTCAGTATACTGATACTCCAGCTTGATACTGTCTTGGAAGGTCAATGCATAGCGCAGATGGGTATAGGCACTGCCAGCACCACCCCCAACGAACTCAAGCTTACCAGTGACAATAATCGCTTTGTTCTCGGTTGCCTGGACCGGGTCGCCAAACCCACCGCGAATGGTCGCCCAAGCAGTTGGCGGTGCGCCCGATCCAATACTGGCATCGCCATCCAGGTAATTGGCATCGTTCAGGATTGGCCAGGCCGTACCCCGATTGGTCTTGCCCCATTGATTCACATAAAACGCCTGCCACGGCGCTTCAGGAATTTCGATGGGCTTGCCCAGATCAA
>FWPV01001146.1_pt1 | contig 76270 bp, 62 predicted proteins | sample 2228371 | NCBI WGS metagenome assembly FWPV01 (sample SAMEA103939776, study PRJEB20133) | metagenome
GCTTACATGGGCTAATCTTGGATCTAGAGCATCTCTCAATCCGTCGCCCAAGAGGTTAAAAGACAATACCGTCAACATGATTGCAAATCCCGGGTAGAAGACCAGATGAGGCGCAGTGAAGACCTGATTTCGTTCTGCCCCAAGCATCGATCCCCATTCCGGTGTCGGTGGTTGCGCCCCTAAGCCAAGGAAAGAAAGCGCCGCCGCTTCTAAGATCGCCGTAGCAATCCCTAAGGTACCTTGAACAATCAACGGCGTGAGTGCATTGGGCATAATACGCCGAAAGATTAGGTGCAGGTTCGAACCACCCAATGCCCGCGAGGCAGCAACATAATCCATCTCCCGCACAGATAGAACACTGGCGCGCACAACGCGCGCATAAGCAGGGATGGAAACGATGCTAATAGCAATCAAAGCGTTGATCAACCCTGGCCCTAAAACAGTAACGATCGTAATTGCCAACAGCAAAGAAGGGAAGGCTAATAACACATCCATAATGCGCATGATCACATTATCGATCCATCCCCCGAAATAGCCTCCCACCGCACCTAGAACCGTACCAATGATAATGGCAAAGGTCACCGTTGAGAGACCGATAACCAAACTCAGGCGTGCTCCATACAGCAAACGGCTAAATTGATCGCGTACATTCCCGTCAATACCCATAATGTGTTGAGGTTTATCCTTGGGGCAACCGAGTAGGTGAATACACGGTTTTTCACGTCGCTGCACTGGTTCGATACCAATCAACGGTTTATAGGGATCATAAGGAGCAATCCATTGAGCGGTCAATGCGATAAAAACAAGAACAGCTAAGATCCCTAACCCCACGAGAGCAGACTTACGGCGAAAAAACCTCCGCCAAGTAATCTGCCACAAGCTCACCGATTTGAGTGATAATCCCTCCGCATCCAGCGAAGCCACTTTTGGGGATTTTGCTTCCTGATCCGTCATTGTCACCATCCTAATCTAAGCGAATGCGAGGGTCGAGATAGGCATAAGAAATATCAACAATCAAGTTAAGGATGACAAAGAAAATTGCAATCACTACCGTAAATGCTTGAACAATCCCATAGTCCCGAGCTGTAATGGCATCATATAACGTCCGCCCGACACCGGATAGCCCAAATATTGTCTCGGTCAAAACTGCTCCACCCAACAGACTTCCAAATGATAAACCAATGACTGTCACCAAAGGCAATAGTGAATTCCGAAAAGCATGTTTGAACACAATCTTTAGGAAGGGCAATCCTTTAGCCCGAGCAGTGCGAATATAATCCTGCCCAAGCACTTCGAGCATACTGGAGCGAGTGATTCGAGCGATTAAGGCCATTGGAATGGTACCAAGGGCAACAGACGGTAAGATCAAGTGGGTAATCGCATCTTTTAGCAATGCCCAATTTGAGGTCAATAAAGCATTGAGAATATTTAGTCGGCTGATAAATTGGGCAATCGCAATCCGAATCCCCGTTTCAGGCAAGCTCAAGCCCCACACGACATAGAAAGGATCGGCGGACATGCCAGCACTCAAACGCCCCGAGGGGGGTAACCAGAAAGGCGTACCTTTCAAGGTCAATGAAAAAACATAGGCTAACATCAACCCCAACCAAAAAACAGGCATAGACACACCGATATTCGCCCAGATCATGGTTAATACATCGATCCATGAATTATGCTTAACGGCAGAAATGATCCCCAACGGAATTCCAACCACCATGCTGATCAACAGCGCTGTGATACTCAACTCTACTGTCGTGGGTAGCCTTTCGACCAATAAACGTGTCACCGGCATTCCATAGCGGAACGATTGTCCAAAATCACCCCGCGCAATTTCTTGTAAGTAAACCCAAAACTGCACCGGAATTGGCTTGTCCAAACCTTTCTCACGGATGAATCGATCGCAGACTTCTTTGGTGGCTTTTTCCCCTAAGATTGCGCGGCATGGATCGCCAGGGATGACCCGCGCTAATGCAAAGGTCACCAGAAGAATACCGAATAGCACGGGAATAGCAGAAAAGAAACGTCGGACGATATATTGGATTAACATGGCAGTGAACGTTTTATAACGTACGGGATGGCGAAATTCGCCATCCCGTATGAAAATCGAGTTTCAACTTACTTCCACATCAAACCCCACAGGTAGTCATAGTACTCCCAAAGGTTGGTGTTGCCAACATGGAAGGGTGAACCGGGGTTCAAGCCCATATTGAAGGTTGCCACCACATCCTCAGAAGTAAAGTCGCTACCATCGTGGAATTTAACGCCTTGGCGCAGCTTGCAGACCCATTGGGTAAGATCGGCATTGGGTTCACAAGTCTCTGCCAAACCAGGCTCCAACTCTGTGGTATTGATCTTAAATCCGAACAGAGCTTCGGTTACCTGTTCACATGGGCGTAGCGATTCACCATCGGTCTCGTCAGCGCAGAACAGGCTAATGGGTTCGGCGTTCTGCATGAACACAAAGGTATCACGGTCGCCGCCCTTTGAGTAGACAAACTTTTCATTGCCCAACGGGCTAGCTTGCGGGTTGGTTACATCAGCACGATAGGCAACTGCTGAAGCGCCATGCGCGACTGGCACCATCGGGACAAACTCACGAATGGCATTGTTTGCGCGAGCATAGACTGGTTCAGCCTGATCCACATCCGCTATTTGACCACCTTCAATCAAAGCTTCATAAATCTCTGGTGGGATTTTGCCGAATTGCTGCGTGTCTTTCCCGAAGTGATAGTCGAGGAAGTTGGTAATGTGCGGATAGTCGCCAGTCCAGCCCAGCAGGTGGAAACCATTGAGTTGTCCTGAAGCTGATGCTTCGATGAAGGCGCCTGACTCCATGACAACAATTTCAGCATCGATATTCAAATACTCTTTTAATTGAGCCTGAATATCCTGAGCCACGTTGGCTACCTGAGGCAAGTAACCGCGCACGACATCGCGATAGTAGAGTTTGGTTTGGAAGCCATCCGGATAGCCAGCCTCGGCTAATAGTGCCTTAGCTCCTTCGGGGTCGAACTCATACCAAGATTCGCCAGCACAACCGTTTGGGATAGCGCAGGGGGTGAAATGCGAAGCCACTTCGGATCCAGGAGGATAGAAGGTATCCACAATCCGCTGACGGTTAATCCCTTTTGCAATCGCTTGGCGTACTTTGACATTGTCAAAGGGAGCGTAGGTATTGGTCATGCCAATATAGAAAATATTTAAGGCTGGACGAATGACCAACTGTAAATTGGGGTCATTCTTTACCACCTCAAAGTCCTCCGGACCGACGTTGTCAAATCCATCAATCGTCCCGGCTTGCAATTCCAGCAGTCGCGCTGCTGATTCGGTTGACCAGCGGAACACCAAAGTTTCAGGTGCGTTCTTGATCAGCTCCTGATCCCAGTAATCTGGATTCTTAACCAGAACGACACTCTCGCCCCGCTTCCATTCCTGCAGTTTATAAGGCCCGGTTCCAATCGGTTTTTCCAGTCCTTCGCTGGTGCGGGTCGTCTCACCTGCAGTTGCTTCAATCCATTCCTTGGGATAGATTGAAAATACCCCGAAGGCTAGCTTAACTTCAAAGGCAGGGTCGGGTTTACACAGGTTGAAGGTTACGGTGTGATCATCAGTCGCTTCAATGGATTTGATGTATCCACCATAGTCACAATCTGGCACCGAAAGCGATTTGCCATCATAGACCGCAATGGGCACTTTCGCAGGCGCCTCTTCTTCTGCCGGTGCCTCAGTTGCTGCCGGTGCCTCGGTTGCCGCAGGCGCTTCGGTTGCCGCCGGAGCTTGGGGTGCAGCGGGTTGCTCTGGCGCTGGGGCGGGTGTTGGTTGGGCACATGCACCCAAGATGAAACTGATCATCAATAGCCCAGTTCCAAGAACGGTTAGCATTTTTCTAGTCATACTTTCTCCTCCAAAAAATTTTAGGTTTTTGATGAATGTTTGGTAAATTGAGCCTTTCAATCTTCTCTTCCTTCCACCTCCTTTACTTAAAAAATCTCTTCTGATGGTGCGAATGAGGAGAGTGACAATACTTTGATTAATCTGTCAATCCTCTAAGTGTTTTGATTCACTCAGCCGCCTCATTCTGTGCAATACCACCATTGTCGCTGAATATTATAATCGATTATCCCGTGTAAACAAAGAATTGATCCAGATAAATCTTTGATTTTGCTACAGCCGAGAATTGTTACCTAAATAGACGTATTTTATCCGTTTCTTTTATGACACTCGACACTTGGCGATTTCGACTCAGTGATGTAAACTTTTCTATCATAGATTAACCTTTCCACGTGAAAGGGTTTCTTCTAAACTTCAGTAAGATCAAAAAAGGTTCACCACTCCGTAGGTTAAATTCCTGTAGCTGTGTTCATCATTTGGTTTATCCTGAACAAGGAAATCTTTATTGGAGGTAGCTGATGGCAATTCGAGTATGGGAAATCTACAAAACCCGATTTTGTAATCAAGCCAACTGTGAGGTGTATTTCGAAGCCCAGGTCGTTTATCCCCCTGAATGGATGCCTGAAACTCCACCCCGCGTGGTAGCTCACCGCTGCTCGCATGGTTCATTTTGCAACTATGATGAACATGCTGGATGCGTGTGGTCTGGAACCAATCCGTTGGTTGATCCGTTTGCCGATCGAAGCTAAACTAGATCACTTTCAGCTTCTTGCCAACTTTTGTAAAGATCTCTAAACCGCGTTCTAAATCTTCTTTTTGGTGAGCGGCAGAGATCATTACCCGAATGCGTGCTTTGCCTCGTGGAACGGTTGGAAATCCAATCGCCATGGCAAAAACACCTTCCTCAAATAACGCTCGGCTGAATTCTTGAGCGAAAGGTGCCTCTCCCAGCATAACGGGGGTAATTGGCGTAACGCTTTTTCCCAAGTCAAAACCAACCTTGCGCATCTCTTCCTTGAAGTACTTGGTATTTTCCCAAAGACGGTCAACCAACTCTGTAGAACTTTCTAAAATCTCTAAGCTGGCTAAACAAGCTGCGGTATCTGGAACCGTCATTGCCGAAGAAAATAGAAACGGTCTACCGCGCTGACGTAGCCATTCGACGATCAATCCATTCCCTGCCACCACCCCACCAACCACTCCAAACGCTTTCGATAGGGTTCCAACTTCGATATCCACCTTGCCGTGTAGGTCATAATGATCGACAATCCCTCGTCCTCCCCTTCCAAGCACCCCTTCGCCATGTGCGTCGTCCACCATCAAAATTGCCTCGTGGTTTTTGGTCACCTCATAGATTTGATCGAGAGGCGCAATATCCCCATCCATGCTAAACACTCCATCAGTCACCACCAGGGCGCGTGGATGATTGCGTCGTTCTTCAAATAATGCCTTATCTAAATCCTGAGGATCACAGTGATTATAGCGCACGATCTTTGCCCCCGATAAACGGCAGCCATCGATAATACTGGCATGATTGAGTTCGTCAGAAAAGATGACGTCCTCTTTTCCTACTAAGGCGGGGATGGTAGCTAGATTAGCATTGAAACCTGATTGAAATGTAATTGCAGCTTCCACCCCTTTGAAAGCAGCTAATCGTTTTTCTAATTCCACATGTAAATCCATTGTACCGGCAATCGTGCGTACTGCAGCCGGACCAATTCCATACTTTTGCATAGCTTCTTGAGCAGCTTGAAGGACTTTTGGATGATTGGCAAGTCCCAGATAATTGTTGGAGCAAAAATTGAGCACTTTCTTTCCATCCACGATCAACCAGCCCCCTTGCGGTGAGCTTAAGGTACGGATTCGGTTATATAAACCCGCATCTCTCAAGCTATTCAACTCATCTTGAATCCAAGCCAAAGGCGTCACCATAATAGACCTCCTTTTCTTATTTTGACTGCTTCTGATTTCTCCCTCGATTCCCCAGCCCAATTAATCTACCAAACACCTCACCAGCGGTGGGTATATCTTCACGACGAAGACCGGTTTCTTCAAAGATCCAGTTCGCGGCTAAACGTTCTTGATGCCACTTTTCGAAACGTTGCTGAGCCTCTATTAAGTATTTCGTAAGTTGTTCACCCTCTCCGCTGGCGATCTCATCCCTACATTCGATTAGGACGGAGATCAAATCATTGATTAGACGCTGTGCAGTCTCCCGATTAGCAAGTAAGGTTTCGGATAATTCCGCTGGTGAGATCGATTGGAAGATAGGCAATCCCATTTCCCAAAAATCTTGGGCGGCAAATTTCCGCGCTTCACGCCATCCCGGTTGACGAGTGAGGGTGTAAACCGTCAAGGCTGAGAACAACTGAGGCATCACTTGAGCTTCGGCAAGCACTCCATCCATCTCCATCACATCTGCAAAGAGCGGTTCAGCCCCTAACATCTTGATCAAACCGCCGATCAAATTGAAAACCTCGGATGGGGTGCCAGGAGGCGCAGTGACTGCAATGACCCCTTGATGGAAATAATCTTGCCTTGAAGCACCAATGCCTTTGTTCGTGTCGTAGAGATAGTGAGGGTTAATCCCCATATTCCATCCTACATAATATCTTTTAGGGGGAAGCAGTTCTTTCATCCATTGCGAGACTCGCTGTTTCGCTGGGCTGAATTCGACCACGATGGTGCCCTCTTGTAAATCTTGAGCAATCAATTCAACCGTTTGGTGGATCTGATCAAAAGGTACAGCGAGGAAGACAATATCCGCATCTTCTACCGCTTGATGAAGATTGATTGCATACCGGTCGATCGCTCCAACCTTCAGTGCTTCTTTCGCTACATTGACTTCGCAGTCATGTCCAATTCGTTCGATATTTCCTTGCTTGCCAGCTAACGCTAACCCTAATGAACTACCGGTCTTTCCTAAGCCAATAATCGTAATCTTCATCGATTTCTCCTTACCATGAATGATCCGCACGTTCCAATTTCATTAGCCGCAAGTGTTTCGGGTCAGAAGGATCGAACTCAAACGATTCCTGATGATGTTCGACCAACCAGACAACTTCTTCTTCCACCCCCTGCTGACGCAACAGCTCCGCACCCCATAAGGGGTGAAATTCCCCGACAATCAAGCAGCGTTTCCACCACGTAGCCTGCTCAAGTTCATCTTCTTTCAACACAACGGTCGTCCCCAACCTTCTGCTGATCCATCCAAACATCACAATCCAAACCCTCTCCCAAAGCCGCAAACGATAGCGAGTTTTACCAATGTCATGCAGCAAAGCAGCCGTTAACAATATCCGATCCGTCTCACCTTCCTTGATCAATTGTTGACAAACCCGTACCGCATGAGTTTGCTCAGAGGGCATTAGTTTGCTGAACCACTGCGCTAATGCAGGAGACAAGAACTCTTCAACCAGTTCTCGATCTTGCGGCTTCGGCTTTGCCCATAAGGCGTTCAAAACCTGCCCAAACCGATAAGTCCAATTCACATCTTATCCAACCAAAATGCGCATCAAGAACCACAAAGGCGGACTGATGATATAACCTAAGACACCCAAAAAGACGATTGCCATCAAGATAATCGGTCCGTAGGGACGGATAGCATCCAGAAACTGCACCCACCTTGGAGGAAAGAAGTACTGGGCAATCTTTTCGCCGTCAAGCGGAGCGATTGGCAGTAAATTAAACAACATCAACAAGAGATTGATTTGAATAAACACATACAACAATTGAGGAAGAGTAGGCAGGATGTGAGCAGAGCGCGTCTGGATGGCGAAAATCGCATCCTGAATGGACACCCAGCCCATGCGAAACGGGATAGCAGCCAAGAGAGCCATTGCCAGATTTGACATTGGTCCAGCGAGTGCAACGAGCATCATCGCCGATGAAGATTTACGTTGTAAAGCATAGGGATTGACCGGTACGGGTTTTGCCCATCCAAATCCAGCTACCAACAAAAGCAATGATCCAATTGGATCCAGATGAGCTAAGGGGTTTAAGGTCAACCGTCCATTAACTCTTGGGGTCGAATCGCCAAAATAGTTCGCTGTCCAAGCATGGGCAAATTCATGAACAGAAAAGGCTGTTAATAGAACAAACAAATGGGCTAAAAGAGTTGAAAGATCTAGGTTCATTAACATGAAGAACTCACCTCACATCTTGAGATTATACCATTCTCTATCCAAACAATTCAGACACCATCCGCCACAAAGTGCAGATAGCTTTAAGAGTTTGGAATCCTTCCAATTTTCTGACCAGTTTTTATAAATGACATAAATACTTTACCACGATTATCATTCATCTCTTCATTGAGGGTTTTATGGGCTAAACATGTTATAATCTGGAACGCCTATCGGCTAAGAAAAAGTGTGATCAAATCAAGAAAGTTCACCGAAAGACAGAAATGTTACCGGATATTCAACTTGATGATATTGTTCGTTTGCGCAAACCCCATCCCTGCGGGGGCTATGAATGGAGAATTGTCCGTCTCGGTGCGGACATTGGATTACAATGTCTCGTTTGTGGCAGACGGGTGCTCTTATCTCGTCGTGAACTTGCCCATCGCCTCAAAAAAGTGATACCATCCCATGACATCCCTCCCGCCCAATCCTGAACCAGCCCGAGTTTTATTCTTATTTTCCGACACAGGGGGTGGTCATCGTAGCGCGGCTGAAGCCATCATTGAGGCGCTTCAGATACAATATGGCGATGCCATCCAAACCGAAATGGTGGATATCTTCAAACAATATGCGCCAAAACCCTTTGATCTCCTACCGGAGCTATACCCAATTATGGTGCGCATTCCTCAAGCCTGGGGCTGGGGATATTACATCAGCAACGACTCGCGGCGAGCAAAATTGATTGCTGATAGTGCATGGCCCTTGGTGCGTCGCAACATCCGCAAATTAGTAAAATCTCACCCCTGCGACCTGATCGTTTCGGTACACCCGGTTGCCAACGCCCCCGTTTTGCGTGCCTTAGGAGATAAAAGACCACCCTTCATTACCGTAGTCACCGACCTCGTTACCACACATGCTTTCTGGTACCATCGGCGAGTTGATTTATGTATCGTTCCGACTGAAGAAGCACGCCAGCGAGCTTTCCTGTGCGGACTGCGCGAGGATCAAGTTAAAGTGGTCGGTCTGCCAGTTGCCCAACGATTCTGCCAACCACCAGCCGACAAACACATCCTTCGCCAAAAACTGGGCTGGCCTGAGGATCGTCCAATTGTTCTATTAGTCGGGGGTGGGGAGGGAATGGGTCCAATGGAGCGCGTCGCTCTAAACATTGATCGCTTTCCTATCCCCCTGTGTTTGGTCATCGTCTGCGGGCGTAATCAAAAGCTCAAGACAAATCTAGAAGCAAGAACATGGAAGCAAATGGTCAAGATCTATGGCTTTGTGCGGGATATGCCCGACTTTATGCAAGCTGCCGATATTTTGGTCACCAAAGCCGGGTCGGTCACGATCACCGAGGCGGTTAATGCAGCGTTACCCATGCTGCTTTACTCTCGATTACCCGGTCAGGAAGATGGGAATGTATCTTATGTAGTCTCTCGAGGGGCGGGATATTGGACGCCCACCGATGAAAGCCTGACGCAGGCTTTGCATACTTGGTTAGAAAATCGACACAGCTATCAAGAAGCCGTCGAAGCCTGTAAAAGGATCGCTAGACCTACCGCTGCAATGGATATCGCCCAAATATTATTTGATAGATTACCATATAAGCCGGTTCAAAACCCTTCTTTGCCTGCATGAGTACCCTTTATTTGGTTGCCACGCCCATTGGCAACTTAGCCGACATCACCTTCCGAGCGATTGAAACTTTGAAAAGCGTCAAGCTCATTGCTGCTGAAGATACCCGTGTTACGCAAAGGTTACTTAACCATTATCAAATCCACAACCGCCTGATCAGTCTCTATGATCAAAATGAGACCCGTCGCATCCCAATCTTGCTCGAAGCCTTAAAACAAGGGGACGTTGCCCTGGTGTCGGATAGTGGTACCCCTGCTCTCAATGACCCCGGCTATGAACTAGTCAATGCCGTAATCCAAGCCGGTCACGCCGTGAGCCCGATCCCCGGTCCATGCGCGCCGATCGCTGCCCTCACCGCATCTGGGTTGCCAACCGACCACTTCGTTTATTTGGGTTTTCTCCCTCGCAAAGCGGCAGAAGCAAAGCAAGTCCTGATGAAAGTAGCTCAGTTGCCGTACACACTGATAATATTGGAGGCCCCTCACCGTCTGGTGAAGACCCTTGTCGCCTTGTTCCAAGTGCTGGGCAATCGTCGACTTGCCATTGCCCGAGAGATGACCAAATTGCACGAAGAATTTTGGCGTGGCGTTCTTACCGAAGCTGTTGAATATTTCACAACGCACACACCGCGAGGGGAAATCACCCTTGTCATTGAAGGCTCTTACGAGATCACAGAAAAATGGGAAGAGACCCGACTGATTGAAGCGATTCAACAACAATTTGCATTGGGAAGGAACCTAAAGGAATTATCCTATCAATTGGCAAAAGTCTCGGGCTGGCAAAGCAGAGAAATCTACCAGTGTGCTCTCAAAAACAAACCCCAAGACCCCAAATAATATTTCCTCATTTATCCCAAACGATTTTGGCGCTGTAGCTATTGAGGGCATCTTGGTTTGAGAATAGACGTTAAGATATTTTGTATATCATGAGAGTACAAGGAGGCAAGAATGATTTTTGATGATCTATCCATTTATCCTACGCTTGATCGGCAAAATATGCTTTGGCACATTCAAAATCTGCCGCATCAACTCCTTGACGGTTGGAAATTGGGGATGGAGCATGAGCTTGGAGCAATGGATTCATTAAGGCACATCATTGTTGTTGGCGTAGGGGGTTCCGCAATCGGTGCAGATTTGGTGAGCAATTATGTCGCAAACCGCTTATCCATCCCCTTTACGCTGATTCGAGATTATGAGTTGCCTGCTTGGGCACATGGACGCTCTGTTCTGGTGGTCGGTTCATCTCACTCGGGCAACACCGAAGAGGTCCTCGTTGCCTTGGAGCAAGCGCATCGACAGAATTGTACCCTGTTAGGTATCTCAACAGGTGGAAAGCTGGAAGCATTCGCTGAACAGATGAATTTCCCCTTCTGGAAATACAAATATATTGGTCAACCACGCGCAGCAGTTGGATACTCCTTTAGCCTGATCTTGGCTCTTTTATCTCGCCTTGGCGCGATTCCCGATACAAGCGCTGAAATCCACAGTGCTTTCCAAGCCATGAAAAGCTTAGACGAGAAAATCAACCCTCATATTGCCACTCCTCAAAATCTTGCCAAGAGGATGGCGGGTCAATTAATTGGGCGATGGGTAACCATATATGGGGCCGGCTTTCTCGCCCCTGTCGCCCGTCGTTGGAAGACCCAAATCAATGAGCTAGCCAAAGCATGGGCACAGTTCGACGAGATACCAGAAGCGAACCACAATACGCTCTGTGGTACAGAAAATCCCGACCCCATATTACCCCAAATTGTCGCCCTCTTCCTTCGTTCGCGTTTTCTCCACCCCCGTCATCAACAGCGCATCGAAATGACCAAACGAGAATTTATGCTGCAAGGATTAGGCACGGACTTCATCGATGCAGAGGGTGATACACCGCTTGCCCAGCTTTGGACGTGCCTAATGTTGGGGGACTACATCGCTTATTACCTTGCCATGGCTTACGGTGTCGATCCTACACCCATTGAAATGTTAGAAAAATTCAAAACCGAACTGTCAAAAATACCCTTCACAACCGCCTAGCCAAACCATGACAAGATCAATATACCCATCAGAGCACCAAAAATCGCCCCCCCAATGATATCCGAGACATAATGCAATCCAAGAGCCACCCGTGAAAGGCAGACAAGCGGCGCCCAGAGTGCTAAGCCAATTCCCCAAACGGGTGGGCCAAGCCCTAATCCCAAAATCGCCAATAAGGTTGCTCGGGCAGCATGTCCAGAAGGAAAAGAATGCGGATCGGTCCGCCGGTAGATCGCCCCCCACTCTCCCTGCGGTCTCTGCCGCCCGACCAAAAACTTTATCCCCAAGACAATTACTGCAAGGATAAGAATTGCTCCATCATATAGCAGTAACGTAGCTCTATGCAAAGGCGAGAAATAAGCGGTCAAAAGCAAACCCAACAACCAAAACCAGGAATCGCCTGAATGGGCAAAAATCGCTGCCAGTCTTCTCATCCACCCTTTTTGGTTATCTATGCGCAATTTTTCGCTCAGCCGACGATCCCACTCCATCCATCGTTTCATTGCTTATGTCACCCCCTCTGTCGCTGGTATAAATCTGCCTCAACAATCTCAAACTGATGCGGCTTATCAATGTCCATCCCGATTTCGGCAAAGGGGCAAACGATTGCCCGACCACTTATCTTCATTCGCGAGGCAACTGTCCTAACCGCCTTATCGAGGGTCATTTGGCGTAACAACAATAAGAGCAACGTATCGATTCCAATTAAGGCTGCCTGTTTAAACACATTTTTTCGAGCAGCAATAATTTTTCGCCACATCTCTTGATTGTCGGCTGCTAAGGTTGCCCGCACCACATTCATATCACCCCCGCACACTTCCATGTCCTTTAAGCGAGTATAGGAACGCCGCGATAGAGGGTACTTGGCTTCCATGACCCGCCGCTCTATCACAGTGTAATAGACGTCCTCATCAGTTTGCATCGTCGTCTGCACCAACCAATCCACCATCTCTCCAGTAATCGCCGGAATATCCGAAGAAACCAAAACGACATGATGAACAGACGGTTGCAATTCCAGTAGCTTGTTCATACCACCTAAGATGTTGGCTAACATCTCACCTTGGTTCGGAAGATTGGCTTTCACTTTAGAGGTCATTAAGTTTTCCGGTACTGGCGCGCCAACAACAATCACATCACTAATTTCTTTGGCATCCTCTAATGCTTCTAGTACCCACTGCAACATCGGTTTTCCGGCAATTGGAAGCAGAGCTTTGTGCCTCCCCTGCGATAAGGCAAATAAAGGCTCTCCCTTTTGAGGAATTCCACCGGCAGTAACAATTGCTGGCAGCATCAATTTAACTCCTGAAGTTGGGGTTTCATTCCAATCTGATCGATTAACTCGTTTAGCTCTTGCACGGTTAACTTCCGCCCTTTTCCGCTTGCAGCGATTAAGGCTGCTTCGATCATATTCGTCCCAAAAGAACGACCCTCAAGGACGGGTGTGGAGGTCACAAGATATTTCACGCCTGCCTGACGGAATAATTCCACATCCGAAGAGGTTGTCGTGTTGGTGGCGACTACCTTGCCATCTAACCGTTGCGGCATATGGCGTTTGACATAGTGACAATCTCCAGCAATCACCGTTGCCCAAAGATAATATTTCTCCCATTTTGGGATGCGGTCCTCCTGCTTCTCACCCGTAGGATACAGCCACTCAAAGGGTAAACGGCCTGCGATTGGCATTAAGATCGCAGCCAACACTTTCAGTGTAGAGGTTTTTCGAATCGGGATCGGTAGTCCCAAAGCAAACATCATATCTCCATAAACACATTCATAACCATTTTCAGCAAACGAACAAGCCATCCCCCAGCGATCGACTCCCACCGTAATAAACGCCTTTCGAATTTTTACATAGTCACCAATTTGTTCATTGATAAAAGGAGCTAAGCGATACTCCAAAGAATTTTTCAAACCTGCGCCATCGACCAAAGGGGTTTTCTTGACATAACGAACCATCGGTTGCACAGAGTACAGCGGGTACCATTTTTGATCCACCATTACCCCCAGGTCAGCCCCCCCCACCCCAAAAGCGTCTACTTTTCCATCCAACTCTTGGTACAGTCGAGCAGCTCGCTCCATATCACCATCGGTGCCAATCCGCTCAATCAAGATGGTTTCCCCCAAAAGCTGTATTTCAACACTTTTATCCCGTTTCGATGAGCCAATGCTGATGCTAACAGCACGTTTCATTTCATCCGCCTCCATTTAGGTCTGTATCTGACAACACCAATCATACTCCAACGTTACCGCTTTGAATAGACGGATTTCCATCACGCGACAATGGCATAGAAGGGTATAATCGAAATAAATTTATTGTGCGTTTTTCCTTTTAGGAGAAGAAATCCATGTCCATTCCTCTCCATGCTTATTTTCAAGGGAAAATCGTCCCCTACTCCGAAGCAAAAATTAGCATCCTGACCCACGGGTTGAACTACGGTACAGCCGTATTTGGCGGAATTCGAGCGTATTGGAATCAGGAGCTACAAGAGTTATACCTTTTTCGACCGTTGGAGCATTATCAACGCTTTCTGAATTCCGCAAAACTCCTGCGAATGGAACTACATCAATCCCCAGAAAGCCTCACCCAAATCACTATCGATCTTCTTCGTCGAGACCAGTATCATCAAGATATCTACATTCGCCCGATCGCCTACAAAGCCGATGAAGTCATTGGCGTAAGATTGCATGACTTGCGTGATGAATTAGCCATTGTTGCTCTACCCTTTGAAAGATACCTCAAAAACGACACCGATGCACATGTCACTTTCTCCTCTTGGAGGCGAATTGACGATAATGCAATTGCGGCTCGCGGCAAGATCAGTGGCGCCTATATCAATTCCGCATTTATCAAAACCGATGCTGTATTGGCTGGTTTTGACGAAGCTTTGGTTCTAACCCAAGAGGGGCATGTTTCCGAAGGCAGCGCAATGAATGTCTTTATGGTCAAAGATGGGCTCTTAATTACCCCGCCCGTCACTGAAAATATCCTCGAAGGGATCACCCGGCGATCGGTGATTGAGCTTGCCCAATCCGAGCTGAACTTAACTGTACTAGAGCGACCGATCGATCGCACCGAAATCTACTTATGCGAAGAATTGTTCCTCACCGGTTCGGCCGCTCAAATCGTTGCCGTGACGCGGGTCGATCATCGCCCTATCGGTAAAGGAGGAATGGGACCGATTACTGCTGCGTTGCGTGACTTATTTGAGAAGGCTATACGCTGTCGTCTCCCCAAATATCGTCATTGGAATACCCCCGTTTATGTAAACGAAACCATTCTGCGAAAAAACTAAAACGAGTTTTGGGAAAGCTGTTCGAAGATAGCTAAAAAATCAACCGCTAATTTTTGACGATTGTATTGATGCTCAATCGCCAGTTGTCCATTCTTTCCCATTACCTCAACCAGCGATCGGTTCTGGTAGAGATAGAGCACTGCATCCGCCAATGCCTTCGGGTCTCCTGGTGGGATCGCCAGACCGGCGTGGTTTTCTTCGATAACCTTCCGAATGACTCCACCAATCGCTAGGAGAACCGCCTTGCCGGCAGCCATATAATCGAACACCTTGTTGGGGAACACCGTTCCATAAAGGGGAATAGGCTTTAGAATTGCCAAACAAACATCTGCTCCTCCCAACACTTGTGCCATCTCAGTTTTCGCCACCGGTGGAAGAAAAACCACGTTCGTAAGCCCCTTCTCGATAGCCATTTGTTTCAATCTGGGTTTTTCCTTGCCATCCCCGACCAATACGAAGACGATGTCCTGATATGACCGAAGCTGTTCCGCCGCAATGAGAACTTGGTCTAGATCATTCGACAACCCATGTGCACCGGCATACAAAACGACAAACTTCCCTTCCAATCCATTGCGATGTCGAAATTCCCTACCATCGACATTTTGTGAAAACAAGTCAAGATCCGAACCGTTTGGAACGACTTCAACTCGTCTTGCGCCGCGCTCTCGAACATGCTCAGTGAAGCCTGGGGAATTGACCACCACACACTCTGCCCTACGAAGCAAAAAACGCTCCAGCCACTTGGAAGCAGCGATCAAAAACGGATTTTTCAATACCCCAACTTGCACAGCAAAAGCCGGCCACAGATCCCGCACTTCAAACAAAAGCGGTTTGCATTTCAGCTTTGCTACTAACCAAGCTGTAATCACCTGAAAGATGGGGGGAGAAGTCCCCCACACCACGCCGACATCCTTTACCCACAACGCCGCCCAGAACGAACTCAGCATAAAACTGATAAAGCTGAAAGTGCGATGCACAAAACTGCGGTGAAACGCCCGATAGACCGCGACTCTCCGGATGACCACTTCTCCGTTGCCAACCTTCGTACGTTCGATCTTGTTTGTCGATTGCTCAACCCCAGTCATATAATTAACTGGGCTGGTGATCACAACAACCTGATGGCCACGGCTGGCAAAAAAGCGTGCTAATTCATGATGCCGCGTGCCTCCGGGCTCATCTAGAGCTGCAAAGGCTTGATGAATCAATAGGATCTTCATACGTATTCAGACTGCGGTAATTCCCAGACCGTTTCTAAGTTGATCGGAGGCTTTTGGTTTAGTTCCACAATAATCGAAAGGGCAGGTTGTAGAAGATTATAAGTTGGAGATGTATATCCATAAGTAGGTGCATCCGTCCAATCTCCAAACACCACCTCGCCAGCCTTGATGATCCGTAAACGAGAGCCTTTCGGTGCATGTAACCTCAAGCTAAAGTATTGTGAACCTACTTCGAACCTGATGCTCCAACCATGCACATCTTCTGCTACTTGCCACTCAAAGGGCGGGATTAGCCAATGCAAACGAACAGCATGTGGGGATTGATGCTTCTGTAGATGGGTCGCAGAGATTTGATCCTTTACAATCCAAATCCGTTCGTCCTTGAGGGTAACTTTTCTGCGATAGCAAAGTCCTAGCGAATGATACCCACGATGTTCTGCCTCGACTGTCAAGTCACCTTCATCCGTTTCCCGATCATCAAGGATTTTCGTATTCGCCCAACCTAGCCATAAAAATCTCCCCGCCTTGATCATGGGATTGCGCCCATCTACGGTCAAGGTGTTATGGTAAAAAGCCTCTGCAAGAGGATTATCCCAGGGTGGAGAAGCCGTGTACCGATAAGTTCCCGCATCTATAGCGAGATTGATCCCCTTCCACCATAGATCGAAGTGCAGGAGGTCGGCATGGGTAGGTCTGGAAAAAAAATGCGGACAACGTAAAGCTGCCCAAGTTGTTCGATCTTTCGAGCGCAGGATCACCCATGAAGACTTATACACTACCCGTTGTTCGGTTTCGGGATAGATTCCGCCTTTCTCTGAGCTTTCTATATCATCGGAAAAATCTCTCCATACCCCATACCATACGCTCATTTCATCCCACAGGCCAATCGGAAAAACTGCTCTCTCAAGATATGCCCGACAAGCAGCCTGAATCACCGCTCGATAATCTTCAAAGGTGGTTTGGCTCAATGGTTGAATATATGCGCCATCATTCGGGCCTAAATTGGGAACCTTCCCACTGCGGGAATCACAGCATTCCCACAGCCAGCGAGTGGCTTTCGCTAACCGCTGCATCACGTCCTCTGGAAAAGTCATCCCTCGACACTGGACGATCAGCCGAGCCCAGAGGGTTAACTGAAGTAGTAGACGATGATAATTGACACTATGTTGAATATACGTCCCATCTTCCGCAATTTGGCTGCGAATTCCATCGAGAAACCATTTCCATCCTTTTTCCCACCACATTTGGCTCTGTGGATGTTCCCTCAACACGGTTGCCGCGGTCATCAAGCCAACCGCCTCACTCAACAAGTGGTTATTTTTTTGCGCACGGGCGTAATGGATCGTACAAGGAAGGCGCGCAGCATGGAAAGCAAGCGCGGAGAGTAATTTCAGTTGACGTTCCTCGGTGCTGGCAGAAGCCTTTTGAAAGACATGATAGCCAAATACCCATGCAATCAGCCGCAGGGCAACCTCTTGCCCCGATAACCACTGACCTCCGTAGTATGGGGGATGATATTCAAGAAAGGTTTCAATCGATCGCCAATAAAACTCTGCATAGCGTTCATCGGGCATTAGGTGGTAGGCACGTGCCAGAGGATAAATCCACCCAAAGCGGGCTGGCTCCCATAAAAATTTCCAGTCTTCTTCACCTGTCTGATTGGATGAGTCACTTGACTCCAATTGAGTAAACCATTTTACGGATTTGCCTTTGCGGTAATCCAACTCAATCTGTTGCCAACCAAAAATGCGAATATTGCCTCTACAAATCTCGTCCGCTTCTGCAAGTAAGCTGTTTTTCGCGTCGCCTAAAATCGAACTAAGGAGTTGCAAGCCAGGTAGCTTAAACAGCGGCTGAAACTTCACCCCCTTCGTCTCTTCTCCCGCCTGCCTGAATGCCTTGCGTGAAGCCTGCTCAATCAATCCTGTACGAATCCCCAATTGATACCAGCCATAATTCACCAGCGGCTCCAAGCCCAGCTCTTTTACCGCTAGCAGGGCAAGCCAAAAACGTTTGCCTACCCTCATCCCAAATCCTGATAAACGATCATTTCTTCCTTGCCCGAATGCAGGGCTTGTTGAGCAGCCAAAATCGCTCTGGTTACGCCCAGAATCTCAGCCTCAGGAATGGGTGGAATTCCCGTCCGCAAAACCGCATCCACAAAGGCATGGATTTCTCCAGCGTGCCCTTTATCCTGTCGTAACCAATTGCGTTCGACCCTTCGAGAGCCAGCTTGGACAAACTCCAAGCGCCGAAAGTCATCGACCACTGCCACTTTCCCTGCACAGAAAACTTCTATGCGTTCTTTTGGAAAAGACTTATCGCCATTTGCGAGATAAGTAATTGTGCCGATTGACCCATCTGGAAAACCAAATTGTAAAACAAGATTGTCTTTCGAATATCGATTTAGATCTGGAAGACTCTTCGCCCATACACTCGTGGGTAATCCGTCAAGAAGATAAACGATAGTATCTAGAAAGTGACACACTTCACCAATCAGCCGTCCTCCACCTTGCAGGGGGTCCTGCACCCAATGGGTTGGGGGAATATAACCAGCATTGATGCGATAGTTGATCAAAGCAGGTTGATGGCGAGGGTTTAGGAAACGTTTTAACTTTTGGACAAAGGGGGCAAAACGCCGATTGAAGCCCACCATCAACAAGGGAGAACCGCGATTCACTTTCTCACTCTCTTCGCCTATTCTAATCTCAGCTAAAGCATCTATGACAAGGGTTAACCCAGTTTCATGGATCGTCAAAGGTTTTTCACAAAAAACATGTTTTCCCAATCGCAACGCTGTTGCAGTCTGCTCAGCATGTAGATGATGACGGGTTAAAATGAAAACCGCATCGATCGTTTCATCCTCTAAAACCTGATGGAAATCGCTGGTTGCATAGCGGAAATGATATTTCTTAGCCAATTGTTGAGCCGATAATCCACTAGCAGAAGCAACTGCCCTTAATTCAATCTGCGCTTGACGGCTGAGAAGCGGCACGAGAACTAACGAGGCAAAATTTCCTGCGCCGATCACCCCTAGCCGCAGCGGTGGAGAGGATTGCTTGTATGTTCTTGTTTTTGGGGAGAAGGGCAGTTGAATAACACTTCCAGAGAGCTCTGGTTGCGATTGCGGATATTCAAACACAACTGCTAAGAAATTTTGCGTTTTTTTACCGGTAACTAAAGCATACGCCTCTTCTGCTTGTTCAATCGGAAAACGATGGGTAATCAAAGGCTTGACCTCAATGCGCCTATTTGCAATCAGGCGGAGAAAAGCCTCTAAGTTTCGCCCCTCTGTCCATCGCACATAATCAATGGGATAATCGATTCCTTTTTCCTCATAAGCAGAGTCATATCTACCAGGACCATACGAACGAGAATTAACGAAGAATAATTCTTTCTCATAATAGGGTTTACGGGGGATAGTCTCGCCCACTCCGCCGGCGGCGACAACTCTGGCTCGTGACCTCGCAAGGGTTGCCGCTAACTCAACCGGTTCAGATGAAGGGGTGTCTGCAGCAATGATTACGGCATCGAATCCTTTTCCATTGGTAAACGCCGGAGTAAGTTCACCCGCTTGGCTGGGATGAGCGGCAACAAATCCCAATTTGCGGGCAAATTCCATACGCCACGGATTCAACTCAAATGCCGCCACCTCGCAACCTGCCGACTTAGCGACCAGAGCCGCCATGAAACCGACCAATCCCATACCGATGATCGCCACCCGCTCACCCACCTGCACATCGGCCAAGCGAAAAGCATGCATTCCGATTGCCCCAATGGTGGCAAAAGCTGCCGATTCATCATCTACGCTCGTTGGAACAGGAACAACCAAATTCTTCGGCACTAAGGCATATTCGGCGTGAACCGCATATCCCCCACCTCCGCAAGCGACCCGTTGTCCAAGTTCAAAGCCTTGCACATTCTCACCGATCCCCACCACTTCCCCCATTGACGAATACCCTAAGGGCATGGCTTGATCTAAACGATTGAAAGCCATCTCTAAGGTCGTCAAAATGCCTTCTTGACGAGCTTTCTCCAAGACTTGACGGGCAAGGTCAGGTCTCGAGCGGACTTTTCCAAATAAACTTTTCCCACCGAATTCCACTACCATCCGCTCTGTGCCGGCTGAAAGAAGAGAATATCGTGTCCTAACCAAAACAAAACCGGCGCGCAAAGCGGGTATTGGTGTATCAATCAATTCTGTCTTGCCATTACGCAAATTTTGGACAATTTGTTTCATGATTCCATCTGCCCCCCGCCGATCAACTCTCGTATTGCTAATGTGTTGAGTAAAGCCTTTGGAATAAAAGAAGGAATCGAAACGTACTCCTGGTCTTTACCTGCTGCTGGATCTCTCTCTGAGCAGTGAGCATTGTTCCCGGCAGGGCCTAAACCATCAAGGGTGGGAAAGTGTCTCCAAAAATAATTTCCATCGCTCAACCCACCACGCTTTTCAGCCGAGATTTTCATTCCTAATTGATTTGCTGCTTTATGCCAGATCCTATATAGGCTTTGCGTTTGCTCATTCTCAGGCCAAGGAGATGCGCGCTCTAATAAACGGATACTTAAGCGGCAGGCAAATCCGTCTTGACTGAACACATGGGTTTCATTTTGTAGAGCTAAAACCCGTTCAATAGCTTCTTCAAAAATTAAAGGTGAAAACGCTCTCAACTCTACTTCTGCATGAGCAAAATGAGGCACTCGGTTAACAACGGTACCACCCTTAACCACCCCAACGTTTAGGGTCAACTGGCGCTCATAATCTGTCATGGAAGCTAATTGCTGTACCGTATGGGCTAATTGCACAATTGCATTTGCTCCAACGTGGTGATTGTTGCCAGAATGCGCCGAACGCCCCTCAACATCCACATGAAAATATGCCCGTCCCTTGCGTGCAACGACCAACTTAAACGTGTCCTCTTGGATGTTTCCCGCCTCAAAGATCAAACAGGCTTTGGTGGTAGATGGGAAGCGTTGAAAAGCAAAGCGGCTGAAATCATCCGAGAGCACCTCTTCACTGGCATTGAGAGCCACAATCCAATTGGTTCTCTCAAAATCCTCTGTCAACGCTTCCCGAAGTGCGTCTAAAACCATCAGCATCATCACCGTCCCGCCCTTAATATCCACACACCCCGGTCCGTAAGCGCGCCGACCTTCTAATCGCCAGTAAAAATGATTCTTTTCCTGTTCCTCTGGCGAATAGACGGTATCCAAGTGCGAGATCAATGCTAGCGTTGATGGCTCACGCTTCATTGAACTTATTCTAGCATTCCGATAGAGAAATAAATGGTTGCCATAACCTTCATGTTCTGAAGGAACAGATTCCACCTGAAATCCACGCCGGCTGAAAAGCGCTGCGGTCAGCTCACCGACTTCGTTTACGCCTTTGCCGTTAGCAGTGAAACTATTGATCTCGACCATTTGACGCAAAAGCTCCAAATAGTCATGAAAGCGATTCTCTAGATAGGTTTGAATTTTTTCATTAAGTTGAGATTGATTCATCATCGATACCTTGAAGAAGAAAAATATCCTTATGCCCAATTGCTCCTGAAATCCAACACAGGATCAATACGTCCACCCAAATTATAAACCCATCGACCTTTGAAAACAGGGTTACAAGCAAACGGTGTCATCTTCCCTGATCCAAAAACCCATCGCAAGTACCGCTTCAAAGCCATCCCACCATAGTCCATCTTCCTTTACCATCCGATGATCAAACAACTCTCTACATGAAGATTAATATTCTTTACAATTCTTCTAAAATACCTTGACAATATCTTTATATCGTGTATAATATGAGTAAGATGCTCTCCCGTAGGTTGTATGACTTGGGTTGATTATCGGTAGACAAGCGCATGGTGTACGGAATACGAGAGCTTTATTGAGGAGAAAGAAAGGTGAAGAGATATGGCATTCTATTTAGCAGTTAAAGAGATTTTGCGCAATCGGGGGCGATTCTTTTTATTTAGCTTGGTAATTGCCCTGATAACTGTTTTGGTCTTATTTATCGCTGCTTTGGCACAAGGATTGGCAGAAGCAAACAAGGAATACCTTGAAAAACTGGATGCCGAATTGATTGTCTTTCAAAACAATGTCAACCTATCGACCACTGCCAGTCGCATCCCCCGCGATAGGTTCAACGACATTCGGCGCGTGGAGGGCGTGGATGAAATCGGGCCGCTCGGTTTCGCCACAGCAACGATCGTGTTCGAAGATGGAAAACCACCATTGGATATATCCCTCATTGGGGTAGAACCAGGGAAACCAGGAATGCCCCCAGCCTTAGAAGGGATGCCCTTGCGCTCGGTTCGTGGGTACCAAACTCTCATTGATGGCAATGTCGCCAAGCGAATCGGGATCAGTGTAGGAGACCGCATCACAATCAAAACCATTGTCGGTAGCGACGAAAAATTTTATACCTTCGAAGTGGTCGGGATTACAGATGGCCGTCAATTTTTCTACGCTCCATCGATCTTTATCCCCTTCAATACATGGGAAGCCATCAAGCCTCAACCTGCAAATTCAGGACAAGCTCTAGAAAGCATTGCCAACGTGGTTGCCGTGCGGATTGCTGCGGGCGAATCCATAGAGACTGTAGCAGCTCGGATTGAAAACCGCGTGTCCAATGTCGAAGTGGTTGACCGCAAGACAGCTTATGAAGCATCACCGGGCTATCAGGCGCAACAGGGAACGCTCAACACGCAGCGCGGTTTCACCCTGCTTATTGGCATTCTAGTCATCGGTGGCTTTTTCCAAATTCAAACCCTTCAAAAAGTGCCCCAAATTGGTGTCCTAAAGGCGATTGGCACGTCGAATCACAGCATTGCCGTAGCTGTGGTTTTACAAATTATCTTGGTAACGATTGTGGGAGTCTTCATCGGCTCTGTAGGCACCTTTTTATTAACTCTCTTGCTACCAGCCGGTATCCCGATCTTACTCAGTGGTACAACAGCATTGATTGCCATCAGCACCCTGCTGCTGATCGGCCCGATTGGTGGAATGGTGTCGGTGCGCTTGGCTTTGAAAGTGGAGCCGTTGGCTGCGCTGGGAATGTAAGTTCACAAGTTCATCGCATAGGAGACCTCATGGATACAATCCTAACAACCAATTCTGTTTATAAAATCTACCAGAGCGGAAATATGTCCGTGACCGCAGTAAATGATGCGTCGATCACCTTGCGGAAAGGCGAATTTGTCGCCATGGTCGGACCTTCCGGCTCAGGAAAAACAACGCTTTTAGCCCTCATTGCCGGCTTATTGCGCCCGACCAGAGGTGAGATCATTATTGACGGACAAGACATTGTCAAAATGAGCGATGTTCAACGCACCCGTTTCCGCCGTGAAAAGGTAGGATTTACCTTTCAAGCCAACAATCTTGTCCCCTTCTTGACCGCATTGGAAAACGTCGAACTGATGCTGCGCATGAACAATCGTTATAATCGCCAGACCGCTGAGCAGGCAAAACGGTTACTGGTTCGACTTGGTTTAGAGGATCGCTTAAACAATTTACCCTCCCAGCTATCGGGCGGACAGCAACAACGCGTTGCCATCGCTAGAGCTCTGGTACATGATCCCGCTATCGTGTTAGCAGATGAACCCACTGCCAGCTTAGACTCCGAACGCGCTTTTCAGGTAGTACAAATCCTCTCCGAATTAATTCACGAACAAGGAAAAGCAGCCATCATGGTCACCCATGATTTGCGCATGGTTCAATTTTCGGATCGGGTGATTCAAATGTTGGATGGCAAAGTTGCTCGCGTGATTGAGGATCGTCAGGAAATTCAATCCCTTGCTGCCATAGGGCAAGAGCAAATCCCCTCCCCTCCACCCAAACCCAAAAAATCAGAACAGATCAACATCCCAACAGGGATACCGTTTCCCGCCCCTGCCTTGCAACCGACTGGAGATTAAGGCTCACTTTCTTTTAGGTCATCAAGCCGTAACCCGAGGGCTTGATGACCTATTCTATCCAAGCTCGGTTTTCCCCCAGAGCTTCGCATAATAGCCACCCTCTTCAAGCAATTCTCGGTGCTTGCCTCTTTGAAATACCTCGCCTCGTTCGATGACCAGAATTTCATCCATCTGCTCAAACCCTATTGCCTGATGGCTCACGATGATCAATGATCGACCATCTGTCCAATCGAGGATATTGCGCACAACCTCTAGACCTGTCACCGGGTCTAAGTTGGCTGTAGGTTCATCAAAGATATACAAGGGAGAATCTCGAAGCAGAGTTCTAGCAATCAGTACCCGCTGACGCTCCCCTCCGCTTAACTGTTTCCCATGCTCCCCTAAATTCGTCTCCAGTCCTTCAGGGAGCGAGCGAACCGTATCAGCCAGCTTCACCGCTTCTAACGCTTTCCAGAGTCGATTCTCATCTGCCCCTGGGTTCAGAAAGAGCAAGTTTTGACGCAATGTTGTTTGGAAAAGATAATCGTTCTGACTACACGAGGCAACGTAGGATCGCCACCAAGCCAAGTCATAATCCCCTAATGCCTTCCCATTCAAAACGATTTGACCGCTCTGAGGTTGTAACATTCCTAGTAATAGATTGAGCAAGGTCGTCTTTCCCCCTCCGCTCCGCCCAACAATGCCTAACTTTTTTCCCTCATGAAGGGTGAAATTTATATTTTTGATTCCTGCTATTTCCTGAATATCGTTCTGAGAGAGATGATTACCACCTCTTTTCGAATGGAAATAGGTAAAACTTAACCTTTCCACCCTGATCTCGAATCGTTCAATACTGCGAAAAGCCGAAGTTGGCAACGGGTTGGTTTCACTTCCAGGTTCCACAAGCTCTGCTAATCTGGAGAGAGCATTTTTGCCCACCACAAATTGCTGAACGGCTTGGGGTAAAAGTAAAAAAGCTTCGTAACTCACCAATACCCCTAGTCCGATCCCCGCCAAGGATAAACCACTCAGCGTCTGCTCATGCACCATGGGAATGGCTACCCATAAAGCCATCCACATCGCCAAATAGGCAAGTAAGGTCATCGATCCTGCTTGTAGGCTCATCAGCGCATTAAATCGAAAAATACCCTGCCCATAACGACGAGCGCTGGTGTTTAGTCGCCTTTGAAACTCATTAATCCGTTGATTGATCTTTAGTTCACTCAAGCCTTGCAAAAACAGGATGAACCGTTCGTTATACTGACCTCGCAAGGCATTGTTCGGGGAAGTCATTTTTTGGGTCAGAAGATAAAATATCGGCAGCACAATCAAAGCCACCATTAGATAAGAGCACAAAATGGTCAGCACCAAGGACACGTTATAGGTTAGCATCCAGACCAGAATCGCCGCTGCTATAAAGGCCGCGATGAGCATGGGGGCAATGGCTCTCACGTAGAAGGGCTCCAGAGAGGCAATATCCCCAATCAACCGACTCAGCAATTCTCCACTTCCAAAGCGGTATAAGACTAAGGGCACGCGACGTTCTAAGGCTCGATAGAACCAAACCCGCATTCTGGCTAACAAATCCAAAGTCACCCGGTGGGAGGCTAATCGCTCAAGGTAGCGGAAGAGACCCCGGCTAATGCCAAAAAATCGCACGCCGACAATGGCTGTTTGCAAGAGGGCGATTGAAGGCTGCAAGGCTGCAAAAGAAATAATATAAGCCGAAGTGGACATCAGTCCCACATTACTCATAATCGCCGCCCAACCAAGAAAAACAGCCAGCGCTATCCAAGCCCTCAAAGTCCACATTTGTTGAAGCCATTTTTTCCAAATCCCCGCGTTTGCAGAAAGAGGTTGGATAGGAGCATAAGCCTCTCGATTATCCATAGGGCGGCTTAATTCTTCAACGATCAAGGCTCCGCTGATTAAACGGTCTTCGGAAATCAAATTCTGGGAAGGCAAATCTGCATCAATGACACCAAAGGCAAATTCCTCCTGAGTGGACATTCGCTCGAAGCCGTCTCGATCCAAATCCAACACCCCCCCATCTCGAAGAACCCAAAAACGATCTCCGCTCTCCCACACTTGAGACTGATGGCTTGCAATTAGGATGGATCGCCCTTTGGCGTACTCCCGAAGATTGATCAAGATGTTCTCTAGAGTGTGAGGATCGATATTGGCGGTACTTTCATCAAGAATCAGAAGCGGAGCATTTTTCAAAAAAACTCGTGCTAAGACCAGACGTTGTTTTTCGCCGGCGCTCAATCCATACCCATTTTCACCAAGAAGGGTGTCATACCCTTGAGGCAAGTCTTGGATGAATTGATCTGCACACGCCAACTTGGCTGCAGCCTGAACTTCCTCGAGGCTAGCATTCTTTTTTGCAAAAGCAATATTCTCTCGCACTGTCCCTTGAAACAAGAAGGGCATTTGAGGTGCATATCCTATTTGTCTCCACCACTGCTCAAGTGGAATGTTTTCAATTGGTTGCTCTCCAACCAATATTTGCCCTTCATCAGGCTGCAATACGCCTAAGATCAAATTTAAAAGAGTAGTCTTCCCTGCCCCGCTTGCTCCGACAAGGATCGTGATCTCACCTGTCCTAAGGTTTGCGTTGATCTTGTCGAGGAGACCCCAACGATTCGGATAAGCAAACGAGACCGTTTGAAGGGTGATCCCCTTTTGCCATTCGATATCACATTCTGGTTCATCCTCATCTATCCCCTCACTATCTGGAGAACGAGTTTCTTCTATAGCAGGTAAATCAAGAAGGTTACAAATCCGCTTCCACGCTGTCAGCCCACTCATGCCCGCATGAAAGCGTTGACCAAGTAAACGAAGTGGCAAATAGAACTCTGGAGCGAGAACCAAGACAAACAAGGCTTGCTCAAAGGGAATCCAACCATAAAGCAACCGCAAACCTACTTGAACAGCGACAACTGCCGTTGAAAGTGTCGTCAAAGTCTCTAAAACGAAAGCCGATAGAAATGTTGTCTTGAGAGTTTGCAGCGTAGCTTGACGATACTCATCCCCTTTCTGAGCCAGTTGCTGTGCCATGGGCTCACTCTTACCGACCCGTTTAATGGTTTCCAAGCCCTGAAGCGCATCGAATAAAAAGGCACTAAGCTGGCTGAGGCGTCCCCATTGACGGCGCGTCTGACGTTCTGAGACATCTCCGATTAAGCGCATAAAGAAGGGGATCAGAGGCGCGGTTACCAAAAAGACGACCCCGCTCAAAGGGTCAATTAAGAATACCGCCAAACATAAAATGGGCGGGACAAAAAACGCAACCACCGCTTGAGGCAGATACTGCACGAAATAGGGTTCGACCGCTTCGACAGCCTCGATGGCAACTTGACTCACCTCACCACTCGACTCGGTATCTCGATTGAGGTGAGGCACGCGCTTCAGGTGTTCAACAAGTTGTTCGCGAATGGCTAACTTGATCTGAAAGGCGGCTCGAGCTGCTGAAAAATCCTGCCCTACGACAAGACAAGCCCTGAGGGCAAGAAAACCGCCTAACCAAAACAACAGCCCCGCAACGACTTCAAGCGGCTGTTGCTCTAAAAATGTCCTGGCAATGATCTGGCTAAAGGTACGCGCTTGAATCAGCGCTAAGACGCCTCCTGCAAAAGCCGAGATTCCAGCTAGGATCAGCAGCCATTTACCATGCTGCCCTTGATGCAAGAGGCGTCGATCGAAAAGCATATCAGTACGTTAACTCGTGCGGTTCTCCACTAATCCGTTTTCGAAATACCCAATAGCTCCAACCTTGATATGCCAAGACAATCGGCACGAAGATAATCGCAATGATTGTCATCACCCGCAAGGTGTAAGGACTTGAAGCGGCATTGTAAATGGTCAAACTCCATTCAGGATTCAATCTGGAGACCATGACACGCGGGAATAGAATCATAAATTCCGACAGGATAGCAAAAGCAATCGAAATTGCCACTAACACAAAAGCCCAACCCATCTTCTTACGGCGAATAAAATAGAAGCTAAGTAGGAAGGCAGTTGCCCCAGCAATGGGCACGAAGCCGGGATTTACCCCTAACTTGCTTAGGATATCGGTGTAAAAATAGGTCATCACAAGCAAAAGTAAAGTCACAATCAAGGTAGGTAGCCACAATCGCTCAGCAGCTTTTTCGGCTCTTTCCATGACCTCACCTTTGGTCTTTAGAGCTAAAAAGACCGCCCCGTAAAGAGAAAAAGTCAAGACTGCATCCAAGCCAGCAACGATTGAGTAAGGATTAATCAAATCAAAAAACGTACCCACATAGTTCATCTTGGCGTCGATGGGTACCCCTCGCACCAGATTGGCAAAAGCTACTCCAAGCAACAGAGCCGGCACAAAACTACCGATGAAGATACATCCATCCCAAACCTTTCGCCACTTTGGATGTTCATCTTTGCTGCGGAATTCAAATGCAACCCCGCGCACAATTAAAGCCGCCAGCAACAGAAATAGCGCAAAATAAAAGCCACTGAAGAGAGTTGCATACCAGTGCGGAAAGGCTGCAAAAGTTGCCCCTCCTGCAGTTAATAACCATACTTCATTGCCATCCCAATGTGGACCGATGGTGTTAATCATGGTACGGCGCAGGCGATCTTGTTTCTGTGGGTCGGAATGCTTTGAAAGGAAGGGCAATAACATCCCTACCCCAAAGTCAAATCCTTCGAGTAGAAAGAACCCAATATACAACACTGCAATCAAAATAAACCACACGATGTTAAGATCCATTTCATCCTCCTTCAGTTAATCCTGAGCTGGCTGGGCAGCAGGGGTTAGGTCGACATCGGATATTGCCTCCTCAGCCTGCGTGATGGTCGGCCCGGCAACTGCGTATTTTCTCAATAAGAAGATTGTAGCCACCATCAAAGAAGCATACAACAGCGTGAAAGCAATCAGGCTAAAGAGAACCAATCCTCCGCTTACGGTTGGCGAAATAGCATCCTCGATTTTCATCACCCCATACACTACCCAAGGCACGCGCCCTAGCTCGGTCATCAACCATCCGCTGGTGTTAGAGATATAGGGTAAAGCAATTGCATAAGGAAATACTTGCCAAATCTTTTGGCGAGTATCGTATACCTCACCCATGGTAATGAATACCGCATAGAAGCCGAGCAGGCCGAGTAAGATTCCTGATCCAACCATAAAACGAAACGTCCAATAGGTTACCGCTACAGGTGGAATATAATTCCCTTCGCCATATTTTTGGACATACTCAGCTTGTAAATCATGGATCCCTTTGACCTCGCCAGTAAGTTGGTTATAGGCTAATAAACTCAGTAAACGAGGAATACGGATAGCAAAGACATCCCGCCGCTGCTCTAAATCTCCAATAGTCAAAATCGAAAAAGAAGCCGGGTCCTCTGTGAACCACAATGCTTCAGCGGCCGCTAATTTCATCGGTTGAGAGCGGATGAGCTCTTGAGCTTGGCTGTGGCCGGTCAGACCAACCATGACGATCGCAAAAGCACCAACAATGGCGCCCATTTGAAAAGAGCGACGGAAGAACTCTATGTTCTGTTTACGCAGCAGATGATAAGCACTAATTCCCATGACAAAAAAGGCAGCCGTGGTAAAACCAGCTAACACGGTGTGAGGAAATTGCACTTGGACATTGGGATTCAACATCAAAGCAAAGAAATCCGTCATTTCTGCTCGTCCGTTGCGGATTGTGTAACCTACCGGCTCCTGCATAAAGGAATTGGCTATTAAAATCCACAACGCAGAAAGATTACTTGCAATGGCAACCAGCCACATGGTGAGCGCATGAAGCCCCTTAGAAAGCTTATCCCAACCAAAAATCCAAATCCCCAAGAAGGTTGACTCAAGGAAAAAGGCTAGCAATGCTTCAATCGCTAAGGGTGCCCCGAAAATGTCACCCACAAAGCGGGAATATTCTGACCAGTTCATCCCAAACTGGAACTCTTGCACGATGCCGGTCACGACCCCCATTGCAAAATTGATCACGAACAACTTGCCCCAAAACTTTGTCATGTCTTTATAAATTGTGCGTCCTGTGCGCACATAAATCGTCTCCATTAAGGCAACCATGACAGAGAGCCCTAACGTAAGGGGCACAAAGAAAAAATGGTAAACGGTCGTAATTGCAAACTGAGCGCGCGCGAACAACAAAGAATCCATCAGAGCCTCCTATCTATTGATATTCAGAGAATATTTAGTTATTTTCTTTCTCACCATTCAAAAAGGACAATACCGATAAAATGTTAAACCGCTACCGCCCCAATTACCTCTAATTGGCTTGCCCCCTTAACTAGCTCTGCTATCGTGGCATTCTCCATCTCCTGTAGCACCAAAGCCTGGATTCGAGCCCACCGAGCATTCACCGGACAGCCTTCATTCAGAGGACATTCTTGCGGGTTTTCTAAACAATCTGAGATCACCAAGGGCTTTTCCATCACTTCCCAAATCAATCGAATGTTAATCTCCCGTGGATCGCGAATGAGCTGCACACCGCCATTCGGTCCAGGATAAGTTTCAACAATCCTCGCCTTGGATAATTCGGCAACGATTCGCAACAAAAAAGCCCTGGGGATCAGCATTGTCATTTGAATGGTTCGGGTAGATAGACGCGTGCCGGGTGGCTGCTTGGCAAGGGCAAGTAGTACCCGAATCGCATAATCCACACGGCGATTGATACGCATCATTAGAATATATCTTTACTGCTTTTGTCAATGTTTACTTTTATTGTATATGTTTGTCCTTGCGATTCAACTCGCGATTGTCACCCCTCAATCATGACATTGTTCACTCCGTCACGAACGCCAAAAACCGCGTCGTACAGGGCGAACATCCTCTGCAGTGATAAATGCTTCCTCATCAATCGATCGAATCAATGCTTGAATTTTCGGGGCATTCTTTCTCAAAACACTGATGGTGAGGAGGGATACTGTCCCATCCTTTCCTCGCGCTGGGATTTCAGTAACGGCATATCCTTCCGCTCGCAGGGCGTCCGTAATCGCTGCCCCTCGCCGAGAGCTGATGATTCTCAAGTTCAGATGTCCGATTGCCAATCGTTCTTCAATCCACATTCCAACGACATTTCCAGTTGCAAAACCGGCTGCATATCCGATCATGTTCAGCGGATTGTCTAAGTTGCTCAAAACGGTGCTGATAGCAAGGACAAAAATTGAGGATTGAAAAAACCCTAACAACCAAGCCACACCTTTTTTACCTCGCATGACCACGAGAACGCGTAGCGTATCTAAGGTCATATCGGATACGCGCATCAAGAAGATCAAGCCGGCACCTAGCCAAGCATTGACATTGAATAATATTTCCATATTCAGCCCTTTATGATTCGCTGACAGTTGTCTTCAAAGACAAAATCGGTTTGTATAGCCTCTCGAGATACTCTTTAACCATCCGACGCATGACAAATTGAGGCACGATTGTCCGTAAGGCATCTTTTACCATAAACAGCCAATCGCCCGGCAGTTCATCGGACGTTCTGCGTCGATAGTACAATGGCACAATTTCTTGCTCTAGGAGATCATATAGACTATGCGCATCGGCTTCATCCTGAACTTCTGGGTTGTCATAATCGATGTCCTGTCCAATCGCCCACCCGTTTTGACCGTTATACCCTTCCCGCCACCAGCCATCATAAATCGAACAATTCAGTACGCCGTTGATCGCAGCCTTCATCCCAGAGGTACCCGAGGCTTCATTCGGACGCCGTGGAGTGTTTAACCACAAGTCCACTCCTTGTACTAAATAACGAGCCAAGTTCATATCGTAATCCTCTAAGAAGACTAAGCGCCCAGCGACATCTGAACGTTTGATATAACGATATAACTCTTGGATCAGCAACTTTCCGCCCTCATGATCGGGATGAGACTTTCCGGCAAAGATAATCTGCACTGGCATATCCTCTCGGGTTACGATTCGCAACAACCGATCCGGATCATGAAGCAATAAATTCGCTCGTTTGTATGGCGCAAAACGTCGCGCGAACCCGATGGTAAGGGCGTACGGATCGAGGAGTACTCCAGAAGCAACCACTTGAACCGGATGGACATTTCCTTGCGCCCACATTCGGCGTGCTCGCTCTCGGATGTAATAGGCAAGTTTTCGCTTCAAGTGACGGTGTACTATCCACAATTGCTCATCCGGGATTTCCATCACTCCTTCCCATAGTTCGAAATCATCATGGCGTTCAATCCAACCTTCACCAAGGTATTGGTCAAAAAGATAACGCATCCTTCGAGCCAACCACGTGCTGAGGTGCACTCCGTTGGTGATATGCGTAATTGGAACTTGATCGACTTCCCGATCCGGCCAGAGAAAATGCCACATCTTACGGGTGACTTGACCATGTAACTCCGATACCGCATTCCTGCCTTCAGAGAGCTTCAGACCCAAAACAGGCATACTGAACAAATCCCCCCAAGCATTGGTGTTTCTTCCTAAATCGATGAACTTCTCTCGCTCCATCCCTAATTCTGTCCAAATCGATGAGAGGTACTTATCAACCAACCAGAGGGGGAATTCATCATTTCCCGCAGGGACAGGCGTATGGGTTGTAAAGACGTTTGAAGCCTTGACGATCTCTTCCGCTTCTTCAATCGTCCTTCCAGCCTGAATATATTCCCGCATTCGTTCTAAAATCAAGAATGCAGAATGCCCCTCGTTCATGTGCCAAACCGATGGATTATATCCTAGCACTCTCAAGGCGCGCACACCACCAATGCCCAAAATCAGCTCTTGAGCAATGCGCATTTCTAAGTCACCGCTGTAAAGCCGTGCTGTCAATGTCCGATCGGTGGCTGAATTCGCCTCGACATTGGCATCAAGCAAGTACAAGGGTACCCTGCCCACGTGGATTTCCCAGAGACGTGCCAGAACCTCTCGACCGGGCAATTCTACAGAGATCGTCAAGGGACTCCCATCTTGGTCTAAAACAGGTAAAACAGGCAAGTCATCAAACAACTGATGTGTATACTTGGCTTCTTGCCATCCATCTTCCGTAATGCGCTGGGTAAAGTAGCCCTCGGTATAGAAAAAGCCAACTGCCACGATCGGTAAGCCGAGGTCACTAGCCTCTTTCAAATGGTCACCAGATAGCACTCCCAACCCACCAGCGTAGATAGGTAAGGTCTCGTGTAATCCAAATTCCATTGAAAAATAGGCAATCGGGCGATAAATCCATTGTGGGTAGGTCTGCGCAAACCAAGTATCTTTGCGCTTCATGTAAGTGTCATATTCATTCAATACCCGATCATAATCCTCAAGATAATAACGGTTTAAGGTTGCTGCGTTGATTTTCGCTCGCTCAACCTGCCGCAGAAACTTAATCGGATTGTGGTAGGTTTTCTCCCACAAAAGTGGGTCGATGCGCATATATAAGCGCACCGCTTCGGGATGCCAGGTCCACCATAAATTATAGGCTAACTCCCCTAACCGTTGGATTCGACGCGGCAGGGGAAAACGATTCGGATATTGGGCTTGAAAGATTTCCATAGTTGTACCTTTTTCTTGTTTGAGCTTCTAATCTTACCACCAGTTTGCAATCTGGCGAGCTACAAATTCTCTAATAAAAGCCAAACAAGGATCATCAAATTGAACTAAAATTTTATTTTAATCCAATTCTAACTGCTGTTCAGTGATGATTCTTGTGAGATTGTATGATATTCGTCATTTGACATGACCGAAGAAGTTGATTACGCTTGAGATAACCTTTGGTAAACAATCTTATCATTAAGGAGTTAATAGCTATGGTCATGAAAATTACCGAGGATTGCATCGCTTGTGGTGCATGTTTGCCCGAATGCCCGACCGAGTCGATCTCTGAAGGCGACACGATTTATGTAATCAATCCGGACACCTGCGTTGAATGCGAAGGCCATTATGACTCCCCTCAATGCGTAGCTGTCTGCCCGGTGGATTGCATCGTTAAAGCCTAAAGCTTTCTTTTTCTCCCACCTTAAGGTAAAAAATAGGCCGCTCGACTTCGGCCTATTTTTTATTGGAGCCCTTTGAACGAGGAGGATTTGGATAGCGAATGCAGCGGCCAGTTTGGTAAGACATCCATATCCCATCCATCTCTCTGACCGGCAAGATACCGAAAATAACCCACCGCAGCGGTCATTGCAGCGTTATCGGTACACAAGTAAGCAGGAGGGATAAGCACCGGCAGACCAGATTTGCTTAGAAAGGTTTCACGTAAGGCGCGATTTGCCGACACCCCACCGACAACGAGAATGCTCCGTGCCATAAATTTCTCGGCAGCCATCAAGGTTTTTCCCACCAATACATCTATGACGGCTTGTTGAAAACTGGCAGCCAGGTCTTCAATGGGCAAACTTGATCCATAGCGCTCTAATTTCTTGACCTCACGTAACACTGCGGTCTTTAGCCCACTAAAAGAAAAATTCCATGTCCCTTCTAACCAAGCACGCGGAAAAGCAAAAGCGTTCGGGTCGCCGTTTCTAGAAGCCGCCTGAATAGAAGGACCTCCCGGATAAGGTAGACTCAACAGGCGAGCAACTTTATCGAAGGCTTCACCGGCTGCATCATCCAGCGTAGCGCCTAACGGAACATACTGAAGACGATCCTCGATCAAGAGCAATTCCGTATGTCCTCCAGAGACAATCAATCCGATGGCAGGATAGAGCAACTCTTTAGTTTCCTCGTTTCTCTCGCTCAGCCCGACGGAATGAATATGAGCTTCTAAATGATGAACACCAATTAACGGCTTCTCACTAACCAATGCTAATCCTTTGGCAAAATTGACTCCAACAACCAGTGAACCGGGTAAGCCTGGTCCTCGGGTAACCGCAATTCCATCCACGTCAGCGATATCCAAATGGGCTTCTTTTAGAGCTTGCTCAATTACAAGAGGGAAATTCAGTACGTGTTGGCGAGAAGCAACCTCTGGAAAAACCCCCCCAAATTGAGCATGATAGGCAGCTTGTGAAGCAACCACATTCGAAAGAATCAAACTGCCATTTTCGACAATCGCAGCGGCCGTTTCATCACAAGATGACTCAATCCCCAAAATTCGATAAGTTGGCTGCGATTTTGACCGTGAGAGAGCCTCTTGGGTCACAAATATCCCTTTCATACACCCTTAAGGGGTAAGACCAAATCCTTTGGATACGAAACCAAAGGTTCGATCCGACCATCGATTTGCACCACATATGTATCTTCAATGCGAATACCTATCTCTCGTTCGGGGTAATATAAACCCGGTTCGATGGTAAAAACACTGCCCACAGCTAAAATATCCTTTTCAGTTGCATTTACCCCAAACCAAGGTCGTTCATGAATGTTGAGCCCCACGCCATGACCTAGGCTATGAACATATCCTGACACAGTAGATGGATTTGATTGGATGGTCGGATACCCAAGCGCTTCAAAGAGATCACAAGTCATCTTTTGGTAGTGTGAACACATCTTCCCTACCTTCAAAGCCAGAACCACCGTTTCGTACACCCCACGCACATCCTGATACAAAGCGTGAACCTCGTCCGGCGCATATCCAAGACACCAAGTACGGGTAAAATCGTAATGATAACCACCCTGCTGCTGGCAAGGAAAGATATCAAAAACGATCGTCTTCCCCACTTCTAAAGGCATTTCATCTCTGCCGGTACTATGAGGAATCGCTGCGTCTCTGCCAAGGGAAAATACTGTGCCATGTGGGTTTTCGGCACCTCGCTCTGTCAACCATAGATTAATGTTTCGTTTCACCTCACCAATCCGTAACGGTTCGCCGCTTTTCTTGACCAAAACGCCATCTTTCACCGCATGACTAGTGAGAAATTCAGCCGTTAACCCCACAACTTCAACGGTGATTTCACCCATCTTCTTAATCTGTTGAATTTCCCGCTCATCTTTGGTCAACATAGCTTGCCCTAGCACACCGTGCTTGGACTCGGGTACGATCTCGATCTCAGGCATCAACTGGCATAATGTCGAGAAGACCGAAAAGGCACTACCAATGTCTGTAGTGCCATAGATTGCCACACGGCCTTGGTGGATGCCATGTTCATGCAACATCCGTTGATAGCGCATCGCTCGCGCCAGAGTCATATCCCCGTTAGCTTGTTCTAAGAGCTTGCGCGGCTCATAGATTTCAATGCTTTGGGTAGTCAACCCTGTTCTAGCGGCTTCTTCACGCTCCATTGGAGAGAGATAATATAACACCGGATCTCTTCCTCGCACCTTGATCAGTTCAGCTTGAGAGACATGCGCTGTACCAGTAAAATAGACCATTGCAGGATTATGTTGGGTTGCACCAACCACAAAGAGTACATCGATGTTGTTTTCATCCATGAGTTGGTCAAGGTCTTGTATCATTTTATATGTCCTCTTAAAGTTTCTATAGCAATCAGCAAATCGCTTACTTGTTCTTCAAAAACCGTCCTTGGGTCAAAAACGATGGCATCTTGCTCAATTCGAGCGATGATCGGTGGAGAATTGTGACGTAGTTTTCTGAGGAAATCTTCCGGCTTCCTGGTCGGTATTGCCAGCAGGTAAGTGGGCAAACTTTCTCCCGGTAAACTTCCTCCGCCAACCGCGCTTGCTCCTTCAATAATAGTGCTTTGAATACCACGTTGCGCCAACTGGTCTTTCCACCGCTGAGCCCGTCGCAAGATTTCTTCTAGTGGCTGTGAAATCATTTGCCAAACAGGCACCTTTTGCACCGCTTCATTTTTGATGTAATGAAGCAAGGTAGCAGATAAAGCCGACAAGGCGATTTTATCTGCTCGAACAGCGCGCGCAAGGGGATGACAGCGTAATTTTTCTATCAAACTCTTTCTTCCGACGAGGATTCCTGCTTGAGGTCCACCTAGTAATTTATCTCCTGAAAAACAGACCAGATCAGCACCATCTTGCAAAGCTTCTTGCACCATCGGTTCATGAGCTAAACCATAATCCGCCGTATCTAACAAAGCCCCAGATCCCAAGTCAACCACAAGGAATATTCCAGCTTCCTGAGCAATTTTTGCAATTTCCCCAATCGATGGCTCCGCTGTGAAACCAACGATTTTGAAATTTGAACGATGAGCTACCAGAAACAAGGCTGGTTTTTGATCTAGGGTAGCCCGATAGTCATCAAGGTTTACTCGGTTGGTGGTTCCGATTTCAACCAATTTCGCGCCCGACTGGCGCATGACATCTGGAATTCGGAAACCACCACCAATCTCGACCAACTGTGAGCGAGCAATGACCACCCGTTGCCGATTTGCAAGCGCAGCCAACGATAAGAGCACCGCCGCAGCATTGTTATTGACCACCAACGCAGCTTCAGCCCCACAAATTTGACAGAGAAACTTTTCAGCATGGAGATATCGACTACCTCGTTTCCCAACCTGTAGATCATATTCGAGGTTGGAGTATTGGCAGGCAACTTCCAAACCTGCCTGAAGTGCATCTCTACTCAATGGAGCTCTACCTAAATTGGTATGAATGATTACACCGCTGGCATTGATTACCGGGATAAGTGTCGGGGCCGTTAAGCTCGCTAAGCGCTCTTCAATGAGATGAATAATCTCATTATCTGCTGGACGATCCAAATTATCTGTAATTCTCTGGCGCGCCTCATCAAGGACTTGGCGTGTTACATCCACCACCAACCGTCTTCCATAGGATTTGCAAAGGGTTCTTAAGGGTTCAACTTGAAGCAATTTATCAACCGAGGGGAGCGAACGGCGTGCATCCACGTTTTTATTCACTCTCTCTTCTCGGAGCTGTCCAAAGACTCCGTTCGCGTAAAGTCAATGCAACTTCGATGACAAAAAAACACATAGCGATAAACACTGCCAAGCCCACCGTAAGCACCCGTGCAATTTGTAGCCAAGCTAACGTTGGAAAGTAAGTCCCAACCCATAACGCTTGACGTACGATGCTACTGACAGCGACCGGCTTTTTCGCAGGAAAACGCAGGTGCAGAAAAGCAATAATAGGCAGGGCCGTCCCTGTAAAAGCTAACACAGCTAAGAAATAAAACAACCAACGCATGCTGAGGGTCGGTAAGGTAAAGAAGATCAAATAAGCTAATCCTCCCCACCCGATGACCATCAAAGAGAATGAAATCGGCAAATAACTCCCAATTTTCAGAGAAGGCTGAATTGCATCTACGGCTTCAGGTTGAGTTTCCATCTAGGATGCCCTTAGGAACTTCTAGATTTTTATCCAAATTTCGCGCAATGACTTAAGCCAATTTTCTCTTACTGGCTCAGAGAAAATTATAGCATAGGAAAAGATCCCCATCCATGTATAATTGTCAGTATATTCTAGACCAAACTTTGAAGGAGATTGACAATGGCAACCATAACCCGTGAAGAAGCCCTAGAATATCACTGCCTAGGAGGAAAAGCCGGCAAGATCTCAATCATCCCAACCAAACCGATGCTCACTCAAAGAGATCTTTCACTGGCGTATACACCAGGGGTTGCGATCCCTGTTTTGGAGATTGAACAAAATCCCGATGCCAGTTATGAATATACCGCCAAAGGAAATCTTGTCGCCGTGATAACGAATGGAACAGCCATTTTGGGTTTAGGTGATCGAGGCGCACTGGCAGCCAAACCGGTTATGGAAGGTAAAGCAGTGTTATTCAAGCGCTTCGCTGATGTGGATGCCATTGATATAGAAGTAAACAGCCATGATCCGGATGTAGTCATCCAAGTTGCGCAAGCGATTTCTCCTTCGTTTGGCGGCATTAATTTAGAAGATATCAAAGCTCCAGAATGTTTCTATATCGAAGAAACCCTGCGTTCTCTATTGGATATCCCTGTTTTTCATGACGATCAGCATGGCACTGCGATTATCTCCGGTGCCGCGCTGCTCAATGGGTTAGAGTTGGTCGGAAAAAACATTCACGAAGTAAAAATCGTTGTTTCGGGTGCGGGTGCTTCCGCCATCTCTTGCGCCGAGTTAATGGTTAAGTTGGGTGCCAAGCGGGAAAACATCCTTCTTGTGGATACTCGCGGCGTGGTTTACAAAGGCCGCCAGGAAGGAATGAATCCCTATAAAGAACGATTCGCTGCAGATACCGAAGCTCGCTCGTTGTCGGAAGCCGTCCAAGGAGCGGACGTATTCTACGGATTATCGGTCAAAGACAATCTCTCTCCAGCAATGGTCAAAACAATGGCGGAACGCCCTTTGATCTTCGCAATGTCTAACCCCGACCCAGAGATCCGCTATGAATTGGCAAAAGAGACGCGTCCAGATGCTATTGTGGCAACCGGGCGGTCGGATTATCCCAATCAAATCAACAACGTACTCGGTTTTCCGTTTATCTTTCGCGGCGCCTTAGATGTGCGTGCCAAGACCATCAACGATGAAATGAAAGTAGCAGCCAGTCATGCTCTAGCTGCCCTAGCCAAAGAAGATGTGCCCGATAGTGTATTGCGAGCATACAACCTCGAGAGCTTAAAGTTCGGGCCTGACTACATCATCCCCAAACCGCTGGATCCGCGCGTATTGCTTTGGGAGTCACCCGCAGTTGCAAAAGCAGCCATCGAAACTGGCGTTGCCCGCATAACAATTGATATTGAAGAATACCGACAACAACTGGCTTTCCGATTGGGAATGGGTGAACAGATTCGCTACACGATCCTCAATAAAGCCAAATCTGCCCCTCGACGAATGCGGGTCTGTTTCGCCGAAGGAGAAGAATCTAAAATTATTCGCGCTGCCTATCAGATTATGGAAGAAAAGATTGCTGAACCGATCCTGATTGGGAAACCAGACATCATTTGTCAAAAAATCACTGATCTAGGCTTGAGCTGTACTCCTCAAATCATCGATCCCGCTCACTACGAGCGATTTGAACAATATGCCGAGGCGTATTATCTTCTCCGTCAACGCAAGGGTATCACCCTTAAAGACGCCCGACACCGCATTTTAGACCCCAACGTTTTCGGCCCGATGATGGTCAAAATGGGCGATGCTGACGCATTTGTTTCAGGCTTAACCTATGATTACCCCGATGTGATTCGACCCGCACTGCAAATCCATCATACAAAGCCCGGCGTTGAGCGTGCGGCGGGGGTATACATCATGATCGTCAATGATCGCACCTATTTATTCACTGACGCAACCGTAAACATCGACCCCTCTGCCGAAGACTTAGCCGAAATTGCTTGTTTGGCAGCCGATTTCGCCCACCAATTAGGGATCGAGCCTCGCGTTGCACTGCTCTCCTTCTCTAATTTTGGCAGCACGGTACACCCGCTATCACTCAAAGTCAAAAAGGCTGTCGAACTAATCCGTCAGCGTCGTCCAGACTTACTTGTCGATGGGGAGATGCAAGCTGACACAGCCGTTAGCCCAGAAATCATTCAAGAACGGTATCCCTTTAGCTGCGTTTCTGATGCCAATGTGCTGGTATTCCCTTCGCTTGAGTCGGCAAATATTGCCTATAAACTGCTGGCTCGTTTGGGAAATGCGCAAGCCATCGGGCCGATCTTACTCGGAATCGGCGCGCCAATTCATGTCCTTCAAACCGGAGAGGAAGTACGCAATATCGTCAATATTGCAGCCGTTGCCGTTATGGATGCAATGAGTCGCGAAGCTTGATTAACGCATTGCCCCTGTTTCGCGGGTCAACAAGCGATAGATAGCATTGATCTCTTGAATGATCTCCGATTGTCGTTGGGAAATAAACTGAGAGACGATCGAACGATAAAAATCATCTGGCTGGAGGCGAATTCCTATGCGGTAACGACGCGTGTTTGTTTCCGTATAACAATTGGCAATAATTCCGTTTACCTCCACTTCTGGTGAATGAACAGTCTTGAGGCCAGCGGCATCTTCGCGATCGCTCCCATAAGTAGGTGTATGAATGGTTGAAAGACGTAGTTGGGTGCGGTCATAGCGATTTAATTCGCCTGTGCTGGAAGGCTCATATCGCTTGGGCTGTTTGATATGAAAAACACCAGGCAAACGCAGAGATACTGCCACTTTACGGCCCTTCCGAAAAAGATGGGCATAATACTCTCCATCCTGAATGTATATGCCAATTCCATCTAATGAAATATCCGCTAATTCACCCCGCATTGTCTCCATGCGGTCGGGTAACTGTAATTCTCCCGTTACACCTTCTTTTGGCCAAACACGGATCTGTCGTCGTTCACCGATCCCTTCGCGCATATACTCAAATTCAAAAAGGCTTGCTTGCAAAGCTAAGGGTTCAATTCGTTCCACTCTAGATCGGATGACGGCTGGTAAGCCCGGATATTGAATATAGGTTTGGCGCTCTTGATAGAGACAAACAAGCTGATAGCGTTCTGTTTTGACAGTGATCGAATTTTGACCAGCAAAAACGATCGCTGCCGGAAAGGCGATAGGAATACCTTGATAGACATTCAGCAAGCGAATCTCTGCTTCTGCTGCTGCTATTCGTCTCAATAGATCTAAGATACCTGTTTCCATTTTGATTTATTGGGCACCAAAAAGCCATTTACCGTAAGGACATTATACCCCCATGTATAATATAAAATCCGTAAAAAACGCGTAAGGTTTTCCCAAAATTAGTCTTGGACGATATGTCCATCAGCAAGTGCTATGGTACGTTGCGCTAAAGTAGCTAGCTCCGGATCATGGGTCACCATTAATAATGTCTTCCCTCGTTTCACCAAGTCCTGAAACAATTCCATAATCGACTCCGCTGTTCGAGAGTCAAGGTTGCCGGTCGGTTCATCTGTAGCGATAATGGGAGGATCGTTTGCTAAAGCGCGTGCGATTGCTACACGTTGCTGCTCTCCTCCGGAGAGGAATGAGGGTAATTTGTCCGCTTGGTGCTCCAGATGGACGAGTTTGAGCAACTGATAAGCGCGATCGACACGCTCATTGCCCGGATAGAGATTGCATAAACTCATCGGTAACATGACATTTTCGATCACGGTTAGGGTCGGGAGCAACTGAAAAAATTGAAAAACAACCCCGATGGTTACGCCCCTCCAGACCGCTTTCTGGCTTTCTTTCAACAAATGAACAGGGGTGCGATTAATAAAGATTTCCCCTTTGGAAGGCTGATCAATCCCGGTAATCAAATTGATCAAGGTCGTCTTGCCACTGCCTGATTTTCCGATGATGGACACAAATTCCCCCTCCCTAATTTGAAGGTTGACATTTTCCAATGCCACGAATCGCCCTGCGTCAGTGTGATAGATTTTACTGACGTCTTTCATTAAAATGAGTGGTTGAGTTAGAGGACTCTCTTCCATCCGAGACGACACCATGGTTGATTCTAAGCTCTTCAGTGCATTTTGAATCATTCGTAATCCAATACTTCGCGAACTTGCAACAAGGCTGCCCTACGGGCAGGCAGGAGACTAGCAAAAACTCCGATGATCAAGATGACACCAAACCAAATCACTAGGCCGGTCAGGGAATAACGAAAACTCATTTGCGTCTCAAGCACGACATAGATCACTACCGCAGCCAAGATGGGGCTGGAAATCAGCGAGGTAAGTGCACCCATAAACCAACTCACCAAGCTAACGACGAGACTTTCGGTTAGAACAATTTTGACTAGCGCCTGGTTAGCAGCTCCAACCGCACGGAGCACACCTATCTCGCGCATCCTCTCCATAATATTGATACCCAAGGTACCGCTTAATCCCAAGCTTCCCACTAACGCCAGCAAACCAGCCATCAATAGCAAAACAAACAAAATGATATTGAAAACCTCTGTAAACTCACTAAAGAAGGATGAGCGCGTCACGCTATTGCTTCTACTGATGCCTGCATTTCGAAAGCGTTCTTGTAATTTTTCTCCGAGTGCGTTTTGTGTGGTTAGCGAAGCCAATTGATTCTCTGACGCTAGAACCCGAATCAAATCTACTTCATTATGTCGACCAGTGATGCGAGAGAGGGAAGTGAAATCCATATAAATGCGCGGGCCAAAAATATGTTTGGAAACAACTCCGACAACTACAAACGTATGGGTACGGTCACCAACTTTTATCTGCAGTTCTTTACCCACCTGTATTTCAGGTTCCTCCAACTGTAAATCAACATTTACAACCACCTGACGCAAATTGGGTTGAGAACTTAACCATTTTCCTTGAATCAACTTTGGGCGAATGGTTTTACTATCGGGTGGCAATCCGACAATCTCAATGCCTTGGCTTTCAGTATGATCTGAACGTACGATGACTCCCTCGCTGAGCATCCACCCTTCAGCGTACCCAACCCCTTCAATTCGCATTGCTTCTCGTTCGGCTGCCATTTTGGTCACCCCTCTGGGCAACGATAACATGGCATCAAACGCAACATAGCGCTCGACATCCCGAATTTGAGCTGTCAAGGAGGAATACGTACTAAAGGAGGCGATGAACATGGCTCCTGCCAGCGTCAGTGTTCCCAAAGTAAATGCTAAACGCGACTTGCGTCGAAAGGTATTCCGCAAAGACAACAGCAAAGGGGGGTTTACTGAGCGGATGCGGCTCAAAAGCTGTTCAAAGCGGCTGGTACGCTTTTTATCACCTAGGCCGTACTGATAAATCGCTTCATAAACTGAAATGCGCGTTCCATTGAGAATGGGGAAGATAGCCACTGCAAGGGGCATCAGGGTCGCCACTACCACCTGGATTAAAAGCACATCCCAAGTCAGGCTTACGCGTGTGATGTTAAAGTTCAAGAATCGGGCGGCAAAATTCGATAAACCCCAACTGCCGATCAAGCCAAGAGGAATAGCCAGTAGTAAACCCGCCAGAGCAAAGATCAAAACATTTAGCAAATACATACTGACAATTTGCCTTCGAGAAGCCCCAATAGCGCGCAGGATGCCAATTTGCTTGGTTTGCTGGATTAAGATGGCAGAGATTGTATTGATAATTAAGCCACCGCTTAACAGGGTTGCCATGACACTCATAATCTGTAAGATCAGAATGAATCCCCGAATTTGGTTATGCGCCCAATGGTGACCAGGGTCTGAACCGACGCCTGGAATACGAATGCTAAACACCCGATAACCCGCCGGTTCGATAATACGTTTTTTGATCTTTTCAGCTACTTCAAGGGCATAGGATTTCTCGACTTCCTGTCCATACAAAACGATCTCTAATCGATTATAAGCCGGGTTTTCGCCCATCCAACGTAGGGTATCCATGCTAATATAGCCTGTTGCATCACCCATAATGGCGTAAGGCATTTCGTTCACATCATGCGCAATTCCCGTCAGTGTTAATTCATATTGACGATCTCCAGCTATCTTAACCAGAACCCTATCGCCGATTTGATAGCCTAACAATTCGGCTGATTGCCTCTCAAGAACAATTTCGCGGATTCGCGGAGGAAATGAACCTTCTTCCAAGTTTATCCGATTGATCTGAAAAGACGATGAGAGTGGCACAACATGCAAACTCAGGTTTTCAAAACCGCCCTGTGGATGACCAATCTCTGCCCGAACGATCCGCCGTGCTTGCGCTTGCTTGACTTCACGGATCGCCTCTGCAGAATTTGCCACCTCCTTTGGAAACGGGGAAATATACAGGAAAACATGTGCGGGATTACCATCATTAAATTGAGCATACAGGTCGCGTTGAATGATATGAGATGCGTTATAGATCATTCCAATGGTACCCACACCCACCGCGATCGAGAGCGTTACGAGCAAAAAACGGGTTTTATTACTCCATAAATCTTGCCAAATCTTTACCCATCGAGCATCTATGTTCATGATCCCTGCAATTCTCCGTCAACAAGTTCGACCTTTCTGGTTGCCCATTTCAATGCCCCCATATCGTGAGTTACCATCAAGACAGTTTTTCCCCTCTCTACAAACGAGGCAAATAGATCCATGATTTCTTCTGTTGTACGAGAGTCAAGGTTGCCGGTCGGCTCATCGGCAATCAAGATGGGCGGATCATTTGCCAATGCCCGTGCGATCGCCACACGTTGTTGTTGTCCACCTGATATTTTGGCTGGGATTTTGCCAGCATGCTCAAGTAACCCCACTTGACGCAACAACTCAAAAGCTCTCTCCCGCCGCTCACGGATCGGTATCTCCCCAAGCAAATCCATACTGATCTTGACATTCTCTAAAATCGACAAAGTGGGAAATAATTGAAAGAACTGAAAAACTACCCCTAAGTTTTTCCCTCTCCAGCGTACCCGTTTTTCTTCCGTGAGTTGCACAATTGAATTACCTCGAAAAAGGATATCGCCTCGCGAAGGTGCATCAATTGCAGTCAGCATATTGACCAAAGTGGACTTCCCTGCTCCAGATTTCCCAAATACGATAATGAATTCACCATTCCGAATGGAAAGATTGACCCCTTTGAGTGCGGTCACATCGCCAGCAGGTGTCTCATAGACCTTCCATAAATCAACCGCTTGCAACAAGGTCGAATTGCTCGATTGTGTGACTGAATCCAAAGTGGATGAAAGTCTCTTCGCATCTTCTAGAAGTTCGTTTACCAAATCATCGGTCATACTACCTTTGTTTTGAGTTGTTTTGTCACAACCTCTATCTTCGTTTATGGCTACCACGCACAAGTTCTAATCTTACTCTATATTTCAGACCCTGCGTGTAAGAAATTGATTAATTCAACATAAAGGATTTTCCATCATCAGCGAACCAAAAATGTATTTCCACAAACTAAAAAGTTAACATACCGACTAGTCGGTATGTATTATACTCGATTTATTTGCTCCTAATCAACATAACTGGATTGATGGACTCTCTTCTTGTCCCCTTTTATCCTCGTTTGTTGACATGTTACGGAACGCCTTCCGCGGGGGTTCTATCCAGAACATTGTTATGAAGAAAGAGGATTTTTTGAAATGCGGGAGATTGACCCCCGCATTTCACTGACTTACAAGGTGTGAACAGAACGCTCCGAAAGAGAGAAGACTCCGCCTGCTATTTGCGCAAGAGCTTGGGACGGTAGCGTTGAATATAGTTCTGGTAGGCGTGTTTTTCCTCTTCTCTCCGGCCTCGATCCCAGCCCAAATATTCGGCTGCCACCTGAATGGCTGGATCTAGGATGTCCAAACCCGCTTGGTTGTTATACCCACCCATGCAGCGACGTAGCAAAACGTCTTGGATCGTCTCAGCTTGTTCCTCCTGAAAGGCGAAAATGACCTCAGCAGCAATGGTGGAATCAGCAGGAGTTAATCGATCTTTCAATTTTGGTTCTTTGGTAGCCAATTCTAAGATTTTTTCGGCGCGCACGCCGTAGATTTCGGTTAGGTGATTGGCAATGTCGCTTTCAAAACCGCTTTTTGCAACAAATTGTTTTCGAAACTCAACAAAACTTCCGTCACCTGCTCCTGGCAAATGGCTCTTCTTGGTCGAGCATGGTTTGAGTGGTATCGCCAACTTTTTCCCGACTAGATCCACACATTGTTCGGCTAAATTACGAAAGGTGGTCAATTTACCACCGATGATCGATATCAAACCTTCCACCTCAGGTGCGTGATCATGAATAATATGGCGGCGAGTGATGGCAGCAGTCTTTTTTTCGCCAACATAGGGTAAAGGACGAATTCCCGAATAGGTGTAAAGAACTTGATCGAGATCAATTCGTGCAGAGGGGAAAATCCCATTGGCTTCGCTCATTAGGTAAGTCATTTCTTCATCATCGATTTCTACATGATCTAGATCACCGTGATAAGGCAAGTCAGTAGTACCGATGAGCACGCGCCCCGTCCAGGGGATGACAAACATTGGCCGGCCGTCCGCCCGTGCTTCAAAATACACCGCTATCTTCGGTGCACCGGGAAACGGTGGCACAACCAAATGGCTGCCTTTTGTTCCCCCAATCAATCGTTTAACTGGTTTGCCAAGGCCTTTCAAGACTTCATCTACCCAAGGTCCGCCAACATTGATTACCAAAGGTGCCGACGCTGTGTAGGTTTTTCCTCCAAGTAAGTCTTGAAATTCAACCCCCGTAACTCGATGATTGTCCAGAACGAAACCAGTCACTTTAGCATAATTTATGAACATCGCTCCATGCTCTTTGGCAGAGAGGATATTTTCAACCGAAAGCCGCTCTGCATAATCGACTTGGCAGTCATAATACATCGCTGCCCCACCTAACCCCTCTGGATTTAGTTCACCCACTTGCTCAAAAACTTGGCGTGGTGAAAGAATATGATGATGATCCAAACTTTTATCAAACGACAGCACATCATACAAGATCATTCCCATGCGAATCATCCACGGGGGGCGCCGATTTTGTTTGTAGAAAGGAAATGCCATACCCAAAGGTTTAACGAGATGAGGAGCATTCTTCAATAGCCTTTCCCTCTCAGCTAGGGATTCACGCACTAAATAAAACTCAAAATACTCCAAATAGCGCAAGCCGCCATGGATCAAACGAGTTGACCAAGCTGAGGTGCCGCTAGAAATATCTTCCTTTTCTAGCACAAGCGTTTTTAGGCCACGTTGGGCAGCATCTCTAGCGATTGCACTCCCGTTTATCCCTCCCCCAATTATGATCACATCCCACTTTTGGGCTAGTTTGTTTTCATCAATAGGATGGTATCTCATCTTTTCATACTCCAACGAAATTGATTTTAATTGGTATCTTTCTCGATTCTAACTACACCTTCGGTATTCATCCAGATATTATTTAGCACAATCTTTTATGCCGTTTGTACATAAAGATTCGGATGATGACTTCAGGATGTAAATAGCAATGGTTGTAGTAACCATTACCATACAAAAATCTTTGATTTTCAATTCCTGTTTGGTTCAATCCCTTTCTTAACCCAAACTTTTCCTCAAAGCTCCTTGCGGCAATCGTCTTATCCACCATTTCTCGGTCGAGAAAATTAACAAAGCCAGCCAGATCAACGAAAAACCTATCAAGCGCGCAGGGCTAAATGGTTCATGAAAAACGAACACCCCTAACAAAAATTGACAGGTTGGGGCAATATATTGCAACAATCCTAGCGTCCAAAGCGGGATCAAACGCACCGCAGTTCCAAACATCAACAAAGGTACCACGGTGACCACTCCGGTTAACATAACCAACAGAGTAACCCAGATCGTTCCATGTCCAAACCCCCCTTTGCCGAGTATTTCTTGAAAGACTAAATACACCAGCATCGGCAGGAATAGAACCATGGTCTCAAGCGTCAAACCATACAATGACGAGAGAGGGGCTATTTTTTTGACCAACCCATATAAACCAAAAGAGAATGCTAAGGTTAGTGCAATCCATGGGAGAGAGTGATATTGATAAGTCAAATAGGCTACTCCAAGAGCAGCAATCCATACTGGCAGCCACTGTGACCAACGTAACCGCTCCCGCAAAAATAGGACACCTAAGAGCACATTGACTAATGGGTTAATGAAATATCCCAAGCTGGTTTCTACAACAAAACCCGCATTCACCGCCCAAACATACATGCCCCAATTGATCGCCAATAGAGTACCAGCGATCGTGTAAATCAAGAGCGTTTTCCTGTCTTTCAGTAATCTGATCAGCGTACCCCATTCTTTTCGCCACCATAAAATACCACTCAATAATATGAAAGACCAGACAAAGCGATGAGCTAAGATTTGGGTCGATGATACCGAAGACAGCGCTTTGAAATACAAAGGGAAAAAACCCCAGATTAGATAGGCTCCAAAGCCAATGAGTAAACCTTTGCGATCTAGTCCTTCAACCATATCCTCAATTCCACTCAAAAAGGATAAAGACGCGTAAAACCATCCTAGTAAGCCATCAAGGGTTCAATCGCTGACTTCACACGCCTTTTCTGAGGTCAATTGCGAGGGCTTTTTTTAGCTCGCTCAATCGAGATTCAGCCAACCCACCCGCCAAAAAAAAGAACACACCACAACGATATATAGATCTATTTGTCGTCTTTCTTGACAGGTCACGCCTTCTGTGTTGACAATATCAAAACTCAGCGTAGGAAATTATACTTCAGAAATTGTGACAATCATCGGCGTATATTATCTTGACATTCTCTATCCTATTCCATACAATTGAAAACGATGATCAAGAGCTCAAGGATTTGCTCTCACCTGACTTGCTCCTGTACACGGCGGGGATAATCGCCGCCGTCCCCCCACTTGGATTCAAAAGCATCATCAAGACGGCGGTAACTTCCCCGCCTGTGCTCCCCGTAAGAATCATATCAATTAGGTGTACTGTGCCAAAAGCCTAATCGACTCACCTAGAAATTGCTAAATCGAGAAAACCAATCATGAGTCATTTACAAAGATTGATTAATACCGTCCAGCTTAATAAACAAACACTGCCTCATAGGAAAAGGAGATTCTATGTTTGCATCAATTCGCGATGATATACAATCGGTCTTTGAGCGCGATCCCGCTGCGCGGAGCTTTTTGGAGGTCCTTTTCTGCTACCCAGGATTACACGCCGTATGGGGACATCGGATAGCCCATTGGTTATGGACTCATCATCTGAAATTGTTTGCCAGGTGGTTTTCTCAATTAATGCGAGGAATTACTGGTATCGAAATCCACCCCGGCGCGCGAATTGGGAAACGCTTTTTTATTGATCATGGTATGGGCGTGGTCATTGGCGAAACAACCGAAATCGGCGATAATGTCACCCTCTATCATGGCGTCACCCTTGGTGGCACCAGTCTGAACAAAGGGAAACGGCATCCTACTTTGGGAAATAACGTCGTTGTTGGTGCCGGCGCAAAAGTATTAGGTGCTATTTCCATCGGCGATAACAGCCGCATTGGGGCAAATGCTGTGGTTGTCAAAGATGTACCACCTAATTCGGTTGTCGTTGGTGTACCTGGTCAAATTCTAATACGCAGTCAACCACGCCAAAATGGCAAACCTGATTTAGAACACGGTCTTTTGCCGGATGCCATTGGAGAAACACTAGCCCAATTGGTCGAACACGTCAAACGGTTAGAAGAACGAATAGATGGTCACTTAACCCATGCCCCCACTCTTCACGCCCCCATCCAGGGGGTCTGGCATGGAGAGGATTTTTCGATCTAAAATCTGCATGACATTCATATTACGACACCCTTCAAAGAACTGAGGTAAAATCCACCTTTGATAAAATCTTGAGCAGACAAGGTTTCCTACATGTCTTTTCGCCAAGTCTTCGAGGATCAACCATCTAGAATGCTGCAAGTTCGAAAGCCCATTTCGACACAATTCGAGATTGCGGCTTTTTTGAAAGAGGTTGAACCAAGAGCAGTTTTATTTGAAAACATCCTCGATTATCCCTACCGCGCGGGGGGAAACCTTTTTTGCACCAAAGACTCGATCGCCCAGTATCTTGGCGTATCCAAGGAACAAGTTCTCCATCGCCTCTCTCAAGCAATAAACTCCCCATCCACCCCTTCTCAAGTCAAATCCGCCCCCTGTCAAGAGGTTGTCGCTGAGGTTGACCTAGATAAACTACCAATCTTGCGTCATTTCGATCAAGATGGCGGCCGCTACATCACTTCTGGGGTGGTTATTTGCAAACATCCTGAAGTTGGTCAAAATATTGATTTCCACCGCATGATGGTCTTCGAACCCCAAAAGATGGCTGTTCGGGTCGTGCGCGGACGTCACTTTGACACCTTCTTAAACGAACTTGGTGAGATGGAGGTAGCGGTATGTATCGGAGTGCCACCAAATATTTTACTAGCCGCAGCGACCTCTGTAGCCCTTGGCGTGGATGAGCTGACCATTGCAAACTCTCTCCAGCCACTTCAAATTACCAAAGCGCTGACCTGTGATCTCTGGATTCCTGCCGAAGCAGAATTTGTCATCGAAGGCAAGGTGAGCCGCTTTGAGAGACATGCCGAAGGTCCCTTTGTCGATCTCACCGAAACCATGGATATCGTTCGGCAAGAACCGGTCATGACCGTTCAAGCCATTTCCCACCGCGCTAATCCAATCTGGCATGCCTTACTGCCAGGCGGTTTGGAACATAAAATACTCATGGGCATGCCCAGAGAACCCACCATTTTTCGCAGTGTCAATCAAGTCGTTCCATGCTTAGACGTTTCTGTCAATCCAGGCGGATGTTCTTGGCTACATGCCATTGTCCAAATTAAAAAACAATCAGAGCAGGATGGCAAAAAAGCGATTTACGCTGCATTTCAAGGACATCGGTCCTTAAAGCATGTATTTGTCGTGGACGATGATATTGACATCTACGACCCCTTATCTGTCGAGTGGGCAATGGCAACTCGCTTTCAAGGAGATCGAGATTTAGTCATCCTACCCAAAGAGCCCGGCTCAAGTCTCGACCCGAGTGCAGAAGGTGATAGCCATCTCACCACCCGTGTTGGTTTCGACCTAACCAAGCCCCTCTCCAGTGTGGGAAAGTCATTTTCCAAAGTTAAATACCCCGAAGTAAAGATTGAATATTGGCTTAACAATGAAGACAACCCTTAAATTGACTGATGAAGAACAAGACATGTTAGGGGGTAAATATGGCAAAACCTTACAAAAAGCGATGCAGATCATCGTCGGTTTAGGGACGATTTACGACGCCGAACGCCTAATTCCGGTCACCTCAGCACAAGTTGCAGGTGTCAGTTATGATAATTTGGGCGAGGCAGGACTAAGTTTTCTAGAAAGCCTTGCCGCAGAAGGCATCACCAGCCGCATTCCAGCTACACTCAACCCCGCTGGAATGGATTTGAAGAACTGGCAAGCATTAGGGATTGATGCAGATTTCGCCGAAAAGCAACTTCGTGTCCTCAGAGCTTACGAAAGGCTCGGCATTCAGACTACCTGTTCTTGTGTGCCTTATCTGATCGGCAACCAACCCACCTATGGGGAACATATCGCCTGGTCAGAGAGCAGTGCAGTCTGTTTCGCTAATTCGGTTCTCGGGGCACGGACGAACCGCGAGGGAGGGCCTTCCGCCCTTGCAGCAGCGCTCACCGGCCGTACAGCCGAATACGGTTACCATCTCGATCAGGCTCGCCAACCGACCGTCCGTGTCATTGTAGAATCAACCCCATCCTCTCATACCGGATTTCAAACTGCTTATTATGGGGTGCTGGCAAAGCTGATCAGTAAAAAAACAGCTCAGGCAGGGAAAAAAGGCATCCCTTGGATCGAGGGAATTGATCAAATCTCTATAGAAGAATTAAAGTCCTTCTCTGCAAGCCTTGCTACTTATGGTGGACAGGCTCTCTTTCATATCCAAGGGCGCACCCCTGAAGCTGACTTATTCCCTCCACCTCGCCAAACGATCAAAATTTCAAACCTCGAAGTTCAAAAAGAAATCCAACGCTTACGAAACGTTGTGAAAGATGAGATTGATTTCTTTACACTAGGTTGCCCGCATCTCTCCTTAAGGGAGATCGAGAAAATTGCACAATTGGTCAAAGGGAAATCTGTAAACGTCGAATTCTGGTTGACCACAGCGAGAGAGATTAAGCAAGCCGCCGATCAACAGGGATGGACAGAAATCATCGAACAAAGCGGAATCAAGTTTTCCTGTGATACCTGTTGCGTTGTCGCTCCAATTCGTGGACGTTTCAAGGCATTGGCAACCGATTCGCTCAAAGCTTGTTATTATGGCGCCTCCAAACATCAACTAGCTGTTGCTGCACTCTCTATCGAGGAACTGATTGATTTAGCCTGTTCTGCGGGGGGAAAATCCTGATGAAGATTCAAGGGCGCGTGATTTATCCCGGCAAAGCTCAAGGGAAAGCATTAGTCAGCCACCAAGCGATTTCGTTTTTTGGCGGCGTTGATCCCGACAGCGGATTAGTGGTAGAAAACGGTCACGATTTAGAGGGAAAATCCATTGCCCAAGCAGTACTTGTCTTTCCAAGCGGAAAAGGATCAACGGTCGGTTCGTATACGTTATATCGACTTAAGCAAAATGGGGTTGCACCGGCAGCCATTCTCAATCTCGAATGCGAACCGATCATCGCAACAGGTTGTATTATCTCGGAGATTCCGTGCCTTGATCGCATAGCAATCGATCAAATTTCCGACGGGGCAATGATTTATGTCAATGGAGAAGACGGCTTTGTCGAAATTGTTGAAAATCCAAGTTAGCATCCAACGACTCTCGTCCCTTGCAGTGATCCTTCTCGCAATTGTCAACCTATCCTGTCGATTGGCATCGAATCTGGTTCTGCCTGCAACACCTACAAATACCGTTTTCGCAGAGACGATTTTTCCTTCTCCGCCATCCCCGACAACCACCCTCCCCCCAACCACAACCCCTGTCTCGCTACCCTCTCCAACGCCATTTGTCAGCCCAACGCAGGCAGAAGATGAGCTAGCTTGTGACGGGATACTTGCATTCCGTCTCCTTAAGCCCCCCGAACGAACTAAGGACTTGTTTGAACATCACGCTCAGGGAGTGTTTTTAATTCTTCACCTAGAAGCAATCAATCTCACCCAAAATCCAATCCAAATTTACGGTGATGATTACACATTAATTCTCCCCCAAGAGAACAATGAAATCTCGCTGAGGCCTCACAAAGCTGCCACCAATTATTTGTATATTGTAAGAGGGGACAACTTTTATCAAGATAAAATCAAAGCCGCTTCGATCTGGCGCACCTATCTGGCTTTTGATATCCCTCCTACGACCACTGATTGGAAATTATTTATCACACCCGGATCAGGTGGATCGCCAACAATCTGTCAAACCACGCTTTTACCCTAACCGAATTATTTGTTATTATTATTGTTATCATCAAACTGACGAGCGATCATCACCCGATCGCCGCCTTCGCGTTTTGCTAGATAAGCGGCTGCATCACTCACTTGAATCAGCCGATCGACCGTTGAACCTAAATCGGGATAAGCAGCCACACCAATAGAAACAGTTACTGGCCCGATTGATTTGCCCTCATACTCAAAACGGGTCTTCTTGACCATTTCGCGCAAATTCTCAGCACGTTGCCAGACATCCGAAAGCGATGCTTCGGGCAAGATAATCATAAATTCGTCCCCGCCATAGCGGCAAGCGACATCTTCACCGCGAAAAATCTTCTTCATCAAACCGCCAAGCTGACGCAGAACGACATCTCCCGCATCGTGTCCATAACGATCGTTGATCGGTTTCATCTGATCAATATCGCACATGATCAATCTCACCGAATATTGATGACGCGCTGCCCGACGAATTTCTCGATCGAGGGTCTCTTCCATATACCTGCGGTTAAACAGTCCCGTTAATGGGTCACGAATTGCTTGGCTGCGCAATTTATCTCTGAGATTCAAGTTCGATAAAGCTGGAGCGATATGTTCCGCAATGGATAAACCGATTTTACTCAGCTCATCTATAGAATAGCCATCGCTTCTTACACTTTCTTGACCGCGGATATGTAGCAAGCCAATCGTTTCCCCTTGGGCAATTAATGGCACACAAACATACTGCTCAGGTATGGGAGTTCCCAAATGATCACATAAAGGACCTTCCGAGCTCTTAGCAATATGGATTTTTCCGCGTCGTATCCCCCAACATTCGCTTAGCCCCAATTCATTCTCGCCGCTGGGTTCTTTCCCCCAAAATGCCACTTTTTCAGCTACATCCTGTAACGAGCGAAACAGATAAAGCGCACCCACACTTTCAGGCATTAAGGTTTGAGCATATCGTGCCACGATTGGGAACGCTTCGTCTGCAGTTCGACAGGATTGGATTAAGTCACCCATCTCAGCCAACATTCTACTGCGTTGATTGCGAAGTTCAAGCTGCGAAATTCTTTCTCCAACTAACCGCATTTTTTCATCTAATTCTTCAGCGCTCCATTTGCGATCAAGGGTATTGACAATCAAATCCGCCATCGCTTTGATTGAGCCAATTTGGTCAAAGATTACCCCATTTTGAACGTCATTCCCTTCCACTCCAAAATAGCCAACGACGGTACGCCGAAGCACCATCGGCACACAAACAAGAAAATCTATTTCCTGCGCGTCAAAATATACTTGTAAAGCTTGACCCATTTCTGGAGAAGACCGCGATAGCGCAATAATCTCCTGCCGATTGATTTTTTCAACTAACCACGCAATCGCGGCGTCATAGGGTTCAAGAATTTCCGTAGGAGGTAGCAACCTCCCCGATTCCACCCAACGGTAGTGTGCCTGTAATCCTCCCTCCTCTTTCTTAAATAAATAAACATAACTCTTTCCAGCCCCTACATACTCAGCAAAAGTCCCGATCGCTTTTTCAAGTAGCGTATCAACATGGGGAGGCGGAGAGTTTATTAATCGAGTAGCAAGCGCGCTGAGGAAATGGTCAACCCGTTGTCCCAACTTGGTCTGTTCCAAGTCGTTTCGTGTCTCCGCCAAGCGCTTCTCTAAGGTTTGTCTTGCATTGAGTTTTGCCAACAATTGCTGCGCAATCTCAATGCCTTTTGTTAGAGCTACCCTTTTGCGATCAAATTGTTCCTTTTCAAATTGGTGATAAAACAAGGTGATAACTCCCCAAACTCGGCGATTAAGATAAACCGGAATGCCAACGACCCACTTGATCCCTTCACCTTCATCGCCACTGAACAATCCCCTTAAGCTTGAAATCTCCTCACTAATCTCTATCTGCCCACTTTGAACAACCTTTGCGAATATCGTTCCAGTTGAACGACTAGATTTTCCGCTCTGAATCACCTCCGCACTTCGAGATTGTTCAACGACAAACGACTGCCCATCTTCTGACGGAATAGCTAAGGCTACAAGGGATGTTCCACTAATTTTTTCAATAAAGTCAAGCAAAACATTCGTTAACTCTTGTATATCCTCGCATGCGATCATCTTGCGGGTTGCGTTTTCAATGCTCTCTTGCAAACTCAGATCGGTCTGTAAAGTCTCTAGTTCCCTGCTAATCTCAGTCAAGTCACTCCCGCTTACCAATATCCCTTCCGTTATTCCGAGCTTATCGATTAGCGGGGTAAAGGTCACCTCGATCCAGCGGTTCCCTTTAGCAGTAATCAATTCAATTTTTCGGCTGAGAGGTTGTTGGCTCGCCAAGACTTTTTTCTGGTCTTCCTCAAGCTTTTGGGCAACTTTAGGTGGGAAGAAATCGGCATCAGACCTCCCGATCAGCAAGTCCACTGCTTTGCCGATATATTGGGCAAACGTCGCATTGACTTTGCGATAACTTAACTCCAAATCTTTATAGATAACCAAAAAGGGCAGATGATCTAGTATCAGATGATAGCGTTCTTTCTCCGACTGAATTTGATTGTACTGGGTAAAAGCCTCCTTTGCCGAAGGAAGCAGAACCCACAACAATACACAACCTAGAATCGATGCGCCCCCTGCGAGATACGCCGCGAGTACCTGTTCGTTACCCGATAGTAGCAGTTCATATCCAAATAAAATGATGAGTAAGGCAGGTAATATAATCAATCCCCACCACAGTCCACGCCGTTGAATTTGACGGATAAATCGAAAGAGCAAAAAAAATACCCCCCCCTGCCCAATCATTGCTATCAGCCAGCCAATCTTCGATGCCATCTCCCCAGCACTCCGCCTTTCCGTACAGGTTTATTTTTAAGTGATTGCCTTTCAATTATAAAACAATTATATACAATTATTTTGCAATTAGGGAGTTAATGGTCTCCATGCCGGATCAAATTCTTTGGAAGGGAAGTCGGTTAATTGCGTCCTAACAGCTCCATTTGCAGCAATCAGATAAATATCATGGTTTTTCCCCGTTGGCCAACTTGTGAACAGAATCCATAAACCGTCCGGCGAGAAAACCGGATCACGAACCGGAGTCGGACCTAAGTCAAAACCATATTCCACCGTTCGCCCCTCGACGTTCGAGAAAATTGCTAAACGCGGTACTCCTCCCGCTCGCAAAGCTTGCGTAAATAGGATCAAGTTGCCATCTGGTGACCATTTTGGCGAAACGTTGACTCTCGTTCCACTAAGGGTGAGCCTCTGTTGATCCGATCCATCGGCGTTCATGACCCATAAATCGGTGGGACCCTGACGTCGAGAGACGAAAACAATCCTCTTTCCATCAGGCGACCAGGCTGGCTGGTAATCGCGGCTGAACTCATCAGATAATCTTTGTACTTCTAAGGTTTGGACATTCATCCGATAAACCCGAGGGCGGTTGGTGATTCGTAAAGAAGTGAACACAATCCAATTTCCATCTGGTGACCAAGCTGGGTCATAATCACCGCCCGGTACATTCGGTAAGGGAGTTAGGTTCGTACCATCCACATTAATCAGGAACATCCCTGCTCCCGGATAGCTTTCTTTGTCATCGGGGCAAGGTGAGATAAATACTAATTTCATTCCATCGGGAGAAAAATTCGGTTGACAAGCCCCTTCCGGAATATCAGTTAGTTGCGTTAGACCACTACCGTCAATATTCATCAACCAGACCTGATTATTGCCCGAACGATTGGATGCAAAGGCAATTTGCCCCAGACTCCCGCCAAATGGTGTGGGAGATACTGTTGGGGTCACCGTCTCTATGATTCCGATAGCCATGTCTGGCGAAGGGGTAGGAGAGAAGAACAACGTGGGTGTTATCGTTGCTCCTAGTGCTGTTGTTGCAGAAGGCATGAACCCCGAAACAGGGGTGAATTCAGCCAAGGGAGTGGTAGTCGAAAAGGGTTCGCCAGTGCTAGTCATCAGAGACGCGCCTGCGAAAAATGGATTGATTCTAGAAGGCAATCCAACAACAACTCCTACCACTAGGAGAATAGATCCAAGCCAAATCCAAAGCGGTAATCGCAACCAACGTTTCTGAGTCAGAAACGCTAGCAATCCTGAACGGTCTCCAGTTCCACTTTCAACTGAGAAGGGTAGCTTAGGGCGTGTCGTGGAGGGTTGCGATAACAACGGCTGGGAGTGCCCTTGCTGTCGGTAAGTTTGCGACTCGAGGAGCGCTTGCTTGAACTCTTGGGCGTTGACATACCGATCTTCTGGCTTTACCTCCAAAGCTTTTTCGATGACCGACGCAAAGGCTTCTGAGATTTTCGGGTTTCGCGCCCGAACCTTAGTTAACTCTGTTTGTCCCATTAACCTTGCTAAACCATCTTCGGGTAGATGTCCTGTAACTGCCGCGTATAAAGTAGCACCGAGCGAGTATATATCCGAACGGTGATCCGTGCGGGCAGTACCGTATTGTTCTGGTGGGGAATAGCCTGGCGTCATCGCTCTTGCCCCAGTGGTGGTCATCTGATTTCCTTCTAGTATTTTGGCTAAACCAAAATCCACCAGATAGATATGACCATTTGGCGAAATCTTCACGTTCCCAGGCTTGATATCTCGATGGACGATGGGCTCAGTCCGAGAGTCAAGATAGCTCAATGCATCACAAATTGCCGCTCCAATCTGAACCGCTTCTTCCTCTGAGATCACCCCCAACCGTTCCATGCGCTCGCGCAGGTCTTCCCCTTCCACATAGTCCATCACCAAATACTGACCCTGGCCTTCAATGATGAAATGATCCGTCACACGGGTCAAGTTTGGATGCCGCAGGTTTGCCAGAATTACCGCTTCGCGGTGAAATTGTCTTGCATATTCATCGGTAGTGAATAAGTTCTCTTTGAGTGCAACCTCAACCCCTAAATTCTCATCGATCGCGCGATAAACAGCTCCCATCCCCCCCTGCCCGAGAATTTCGATGATTCGATAGCGCTGATTGACTAACTCACCGCGTTCAAGCACCATTGTGTTTTGCTAATGATAAAAATTCATATTATTATATTACTTTACCTCAGGTACTGGCATATAAAAACCAGATAAATTTTTTCTGATGCTTTCTTTAGATATCCAAATTTCTCACTTCTCGGGCATGAGTTTGAATAAAACGACGACGAGGAGGTACCGCAGCTCCCATTAACATATCAAAGGTGCGATCGGCTTCAGCTGCGTCATCGATAGTAACCAACAGAAGCGTTCGTTTGGTGGGATCCATCGTGGTTTCCCATAGTTGGGTTGGATTCATCTCCCCCAAGCCTTTGAAGCGTGAGATGACGGCTTTGTCTGCACCGTTGCCAAGTCCTTCAAGAATTTGATTTTTATGACTTTCCGAATAGGCATACAGGGTTTGATTTTTATGCACAATACGATATAAGGGCGGTTGGGCGATATAAAGATGGCCTTCCTCAATGAGAGGTTGCATGTAACGGAAAAAGAAGGTTAGCAACAGCGTGCGAATATGCGAACCGTCAACATCCGCGTCAGTCATGATAATGACCCGCCCATATCTCAAGCCTGATAGATCAAAACTATCCCCAATGCCCATTCCGAGAGCAGAAATGAGCGCCTTGACTTCATTGCTGGCTAAGATTTTATCCAGACGGGCACGCTCGGTGTTCAGAATTTTTCCGCGCAACGGCATTACGGCTTGAAAATGACGATCTCGCGCCTGTTTCGCACTACCCCCTGCAGAATCGCCCTCGACGATAAACAGTTCGGTTTTTTGTGGATCCCGTTCAGAGCAATCCGCCAGCTTTCCGGGTAGCGTTAGGCTTTCCAATGCAGACTTACGGATGACCAAATCACGCGCTTTGCGTGCAGCATCGCGCGCTCGCGCCGAGGTAAGGCATTTTTGGACGATGGACTTGCCGGCTGATGGATTTTCATCTAGAAAAGCCGCAAAAGCTTCTCCCACGACCTGTTGTACCAGTGTCTGCACTTCTGCATTCATCAGTTTGACTTTTGTCTGGCTTTCGAATTGCGGATCGGGGTGCTTGACGCTGATGATAGCGGTCAATCCCTCGCGGGTATCATCCCCACTAAAATTCGGATCATTGTCCTTCAGAAAGTTATTTCGTCGGGCATAATCATTAATCGTTCTTGTAATCGCAGAACGCAAGCCAGTCAGATGGGTGCCACCATCAACGGTATTGATGGTGTTCGCAAAGGAATATACCGATTCAGCATACGCATCGGTATATTGAATGGCAGCATCAATCGTAATGCCGTCGATTTCCTTTTCAACGTGAACAACGGGATGCAAAACTTGACGGTTTCGATTCAGATAACGCACAAAAGAAGTTATCCCACCCTCAAAGTAAAACGTCATTTCATGACCGCTTCGTTCATCCAAAAAGTAAATCGTGACCCCGCGAGTTACAAAAGCCATCTCACGAAAGCGCTGAACAAGGGTATCAAAGCGGAAATCTAAATCGCCTTTGAAAATTTCGTCATCGTAACGGAAGGTCGTTTTTGTACCGGTTTGAGAAGGATCGACTTTACCAATGACTTTCACCGGTGTTGTCGGGTAGCCGCGCTCATAGCGTTGAAAATAGATCTGTCCATCTCGCTTGACTTCTACTTCACACCATGCCGAGAGCGCATTGACGGCCGATACCCCTACGCCATGCAAACCACCCGACACTTTATATCCTCCACCCCCAAATTTCCCACCCGCATGCAGGATGGTCATCACCACTTCAAGAGCAGGTTTTTTCATCTGGGGATGGATATCCACTGGTATCCCTCGTCCATTATCCGTGACACTAACACTCCGGTCGGGGTGAATAACGATTTCGATTCGATCACAAGCTCCAGCTAATGCTTCATCGATAGAGTTATCAACCACCTCGTAAATGAGGTGATGCAATGCTTTAATATCTGTGCCGCCGACATACATGCCAGGGCGACGTCGAACAGCCTCTAAACCCTCTAGTACTTGAATATCTTTTGCCTCGTAAGAAGCCATACTATTCTTTACCACACAACCTCCTTAACTGAGTTTGGACATCAGGATACCGACACCGTTTCTGCCCTGCGAAGCAAATCGTTTACCCAAATTGTCGCCTCGCGATAGTAAATAAAAGTCGTTGCCAATAGCGCACTGGTAACAAACCCATGACCTGTAATTCCTACGAGCATTAACCATGAAGTCTCTTTGGGAAACCGCCAGATAATATCCATTCCCTCCCCAATTGCAAAAATAATCAAGAGTAGCAAGAGCGTATTCGGAAAAGTAAACCGGGTTAATTGGATACTCTGTTTTATAGATTTCCAAACATCGTTGGAATAGACAAAAATCCCGTGAGGGGAAAATACTAGCGGTAACAACAACCAAATCAAAACACCGATCATCACAATCACGCCAAACTGGGCTGCAGCTAAGTTCCCAAAGGTCAAAAATGAAATCAAACAACTACAAGGCAAACCAACCAATGCAATGATAGAAAACCAAAAGACGGTCAAGGTTAAGCTATACAGACTATATTTTACCCAGGATTTGATCGAGTCCACCCAGTTAATGCTTCCTTTTACAGCAGCTTGAGCAATCAAACTAAAGTAAATACTTCCAGCTAGGAGACCAACTATGGAACAAGCCAACCAAGCGAGAAGCACCGCTCTTAACGAACTGACTTGAATCGCCAATGGCTCAACCAAGGGTGATTGCATAGGCTGCACCCCGGCCATAAGGCTAAACACTCCGATTGGATAGGTGCGGAGAAAAATGAAAAGGTTTAGCCGTTCCCCGATTGCGCCCCAAACTTGTTGTCCAATTCTGAGCGCTTCATCATTGGGGATTGCCCCGCTGGAATAAAACTCATTCCAACTCGCCAGCATCCCTTCCACCAAGCGAGTCACTTTTAAGCGAGGACCTAACCACAAAAATACGTCCAGAGTGATCGGAAAGAGAATCAGAACAACATGATTGGCTATGGCATCAAATCCTTTACGCAAACAACCAATCAAGCTGGGCGGATGAGTCTTTTCTGGCTCTGTTTGGGCATTCATATTTAGAGATTTTACCATAAGCGCCTTGTGAAATTCTCTATCCAGAATCGAAATCAGATTGTCACGCTTCTAAAAACCCTGTTACAATCAAAAAAAAACGGTAGATTTATGACATCAGCAGAAATTCTAACCATTGGCACCGAAATTCTATTAGGAGAGATAACTGACACCAACGCGGCTTACATTGCCCGTCAATTGCGCGGCATCGGGTTGGATGTCTATCGCAAAACGACAGTAGGGGATAATTCCCAACGAATTGCCACCTTTATTCGGGAGGCATTCAACCGCTGTGAAGTCATTCTTTCCACCGGAGGATTAGGGCCGACAATAGATGACCCAACAAGAGAAGCAGTTGCTTTGGCTTTTGAGGTTGACCTCGAATACCATCCTGCCCTATGGGAACAGGTCCAAGAACGTTTTTGGCGTTATGGGCGAACTCCAACGGAAAACAACCGCCGTCAGGCGTTTCTTCCACAAGGGGCTATCCCAATAGAAAATCCGGTGGGGACCGCGCCGGCTTTTATTGTTGAACACAACGACAAGACGATCATATGTCTGCCAGGCGTTCCGCGTGAAATGGAATATTTAATGGCAAGCAGTGTGATCCCCTATTTGAAAGAACGATTTAATCTCAATGAAATCATCAAAACACGCATTCTCCATACCATTGGCGTTGGAGAGTCGCTGATCGACAGCAAAATTGCCGACTTGGAATCCTCACCAAACCCAACGGTCGGTTTAGCCGCCCATGCAGGACAAGTAGACATTCGCATTGCCGCTAAAGCCAAAAATGAACAAGAAGCCAATGAGCAGATTCAAAGGATGGAAAGCGAAATTCGTAATCGCTTAGGGAACTGGATCTATGGGGCAGACGACGAAAGCATCGAAAAAATCGCCCTTCAAGCTTTGAAAATAAAAAAATGGAAGTTAGTCACCTGTGAGTGCGGTACAAACGGGTTACTTGTGCAGAGGCTTGCACCTTACGGTGACGCCCTCATTGCCGCACAAACTCTGACTGTTTGTGGAAATGCGGATGAATTTTTTGCTCAAACCGAGGCATATCGCCAGTTTTCAAGAGCTGAGTGTGGTATGGGAATCCTGATCCTACCCGAAAAAGAAGCCCAACAAGTCTATCTTCATCTGATTACCCCAGAGAACCAACAAACCTTCACCAAGCCTTATGGCGGGCCTCCCCAAAACGCACCCCGCTGGGCAGTGCATCATGCTTTGGATCTTCTGCGCAATCTCTAGAAAGGAAAAACCGTGGACAATCCAAAAGAAAACGCCGATCTACTTTTGACCAACGCCATTGTGCTGACGATGGATGAAAATCTGACCCAATTCGAACGCGGGGCAATTGCGATCAAAGGCGAACAGATTCTCGCCGTTGGAGAAGAGCAAGACATCCTGACGACTTACCAAGCCAAGAATATGGTGGATTGTGGCAATAAAGTAGTCATGCCGGGCTTAATCAACGCTCATACCCATGTGCCCATGACTCTCCTGCGGGGATTGGCGGACGACCTGCGCTTGGATGTATGGTTGCTAGGCTACATGATGCCGGTCGAAAGGGAATTCGTCTCGCCAGATTTTGTCGTCCTTGGCACTCAGATCGCGCTAGCCGAGATGATCCGCTGTGGCATCACCTGTTTTGCCGATATGTACTATTTCGAAGAACATATCGCCAAAACCACTGCTCAAGTTGGGATGAGAGCTGTTTGTTCTCAAACTGTGCTTAAGTTTCCAGCCCCAGACGCGCCGTATTACGAGGAGTCTTTAACCATTGCGCGTGATTACATTCAACGTTGGGTTGGACACCCTTTGATCGTTCCATCGATTGCACCCCATGCCCCTTACACCTGTACTGCCGAGATCTTGCGCGCTTCTGCGGAGTTAGCCCAAGAATTCGATGTCCCATTACACACCCATCTCGCAGAGACAGCCGGCGAGGTCGAAGACTCGCGTGCCGAGCATGGTATGCCAGTGATCCCCTATGTTAAGAAACAACACCTCTTTGACGCAAAGGTATTAGCTGCCCACTGTGTTCACATCGACGATGGAGAAATACATACCCTTTTACACCACAATGCCGGCGTTGCCCATAACCCCTCCTCTAATTTGAAATTAGCTTCGGGTTTTGCTCCGGTGAAGAGAATGTTGGATGTGGGTTTAGCGGTCGGTATCGGGACGGACGGACCTGCATCCAACAACGATTTGGATATGTTTGAAGAGATGCGCCTGGCTGCATTGCTCGCCAAAGGAGTCAGTAACGACCCCACTGCTCTACCCGCCCAACAAGCCTTGAGTATGGCTACCCGTCTCGGCGCAAAAGCTCTCCATCTCGATCATTTGACCGGCTCTCTAGAAGCAGGCAAGCGAGCAGATTTGATCCTCGTGGACATCTCCCCTTTGCATAATGTGCCACACTTCCGTCGCGATGGTCAAGCCATTTATGCTCAATTGGTTTATGCTAGCCATAATCACGATGTAACCGATGTGATGGTAAATGGAAAATGGTTAATGCGCGACCGCCAACTGATCGGCATTGACGAGGAAGAGCTACGACTTCATGCTCAGGAGTATGCGCGCAAAATCGATCTCTTCTTGATCAAACGGGAACAATCTATCCTTTCTAAACTCATCGCCATTGGGGGGGCAACCGAAGCTGAAAGCTTTGAGGTTCAGGTTAAGGTTCAGGTGCCCGATCCACAACCCGTCCTCGATGCGATTAACCAAAACGATTTAGAGATTCTCTACTTTCGTCATTATCACGAATACGATACCTATTTCTTCTTCTCTGACCCCAATCAGGGTTACCTGCGATACCGAGAGGACGAAATGCTTGATGAAAAAGGCAACATCACCAATGTTCGCTATCGGTTGACATTATTAGGCTCGCCGCGCGAAGCCAGTTTCGATGGAGATGTGCTGCTCTCGCGCAGCCGTTATATTGCTCCGGCTACTCACAGCTTACGGTTCTATCGCGAATACTTCAAGCCCATCCAAGAGGTGTCTATTGTCAAAGATCGCTTGCGTTGGCGGGTGATCTATCAAGGAACGGCAGTTTATATCAACCTTGACCATCTAGAAAACCCGAATCTTGGCTATTTCTTAGAAGTCAAAAGCCGCACGTGGAGCAAACGCGATGCTGAATATAAAGCAGAAATTGCTGCTAATTTGATCCGCGCCTTAGGTGGCTCTCCAGAGAACAACGTCACCAAAGATTATATTGAGATGATTTATCCTGCATAGAAGACCTCACCGTGTCCCATGAGCTCCTCGAACATTACTGCTGAACTCGAATTCGCGAATCAACTTGTTCTTCAGGTGGGTAAGTTGTTATTAGCTTACTTCCAAGAAGGGAAGCTATCCATCCAACGTAAAAAAGATCGTACCCTGGTAACGCAAGCTGATCTTGCCGCCGATGAGTTGATTCATTCTGAAATTCAAAGACACTTTGGACACGATTTTATTTTGAGCGAAGAAATCTCGCCACACATCGACTCCCTTGCACACGATGGTTGGATTGTCGATCCCCTAGATGGAACAACCAACTTTGCCTTAGGACTGCATTATTGGGGAGTCTTGCTCAGCCGAATCGAAAACCGAATTCCATCGTTTACAGTACAATACTTCCCTGCCTTAGATGAATTTTATCTAGCTCAATTGGATCAACCCTCCCAATTAAACGGCAAAGTCATCCATGTTGAACACATCAATCATAACCAGCGAATATCGTTCTTCTCATGTTGCTCGCGCGCCCACCGAAAGTACGAGATCGATCTACGCTATAAAACGCGTATCTTGGGGAGCGCAGGCTATTCAATGGCAAGTGTGGCACGCGGCGCTGCCCGCATAGCATTCGATGCCCAAGCTAAAATCTGGGATATTGCTGGGGCTTGGCTGCTTGTCCCCCAAGCTGGCGGAGTGATTGCGCCGCTAGATAACAATTCACCCTTTCCATTGAGAACCGATGTTGACTACCAATCCCAAGACTATGCTATCCTAGCAGCCTCATCGGCACAATTTCTCGAAGAAGGACTTGATAAAATACGTCCAAAATCCATCTCAACCTAAAGGAGTTCGGTATGGAATATCGCTTTCTTGGTAAAACTGGTTTGAAGCTTTCGGCGCTCTCTTTTGGTTCTTGGGTAACCTTTGGAGATCAAGTCGATGAAGAAGTTGCCTACGCCTGCATGAAGGCAGCTTACGAAGCTGGAGTCAACTTTTTCGATAACGCCGAAGTATATGCCAAAGGCAAATCCGAGATCATGATGGGGAATATCCTGAAAAGAGCCGGCTGGAAGCGCTCGGATTTGGTTATCTCCACAAAACTTTTCTGGGGAGGAGACGGACCCAACGACAGAGGTCTATCCTTCAAACACATCATGGAAGGGATGAACGCCTCCTTGAAAAGGCTGCAAATGGAATATGTCGACTTGGTCTTCTGCCACCGGCCAGATCTATACACCCCCATCGAAGAAACAGTTTGGGCGATGAATCTGCTCATTCAACAAGGAAAAGCATTTTACTGGGGAACGAGTGAGTGGAGTGCAGCGCAAATCATGGAAGCATACGGCATTGCCCGTAGAGAACATCTCATCCCCCCGCTTATGGAGCAGCCTGAGTACAACATGTTTGCTCGCCAGCGTGTAGAATCCGAATATGCACACCTTTATCGCACCATCGGCTTAGGGACAACCATCTGGAGTCCCCTAGCAAGTGGTTTGCTCACTGGCAAATATAACGAAGGGATTCCAGAAGGAAGCCGTCTTTCCTTACCCGGGTATGAATGGCTACGCCAACGCTTCCAAGGCGAAGCTTTCGAACGAAAAATTACTGCCGTCAAACGCTTAGCCAGCATCGCTCAGGAACTCAACTGCACCTTAGCCCAATTAGCAATTGCTTGGTGTCTCAAGAATCCCAATGTCAGCACGGTAATCACCGGCGCTTCAAAGCCACAACAAGTGCAAGAAAATATGCAAGCACTTGATGTAGTACCTAAACTAACCGACGAGGTTATGGAGAAAATCGAGGCAATTCTTGACAATAAACCTCGATCTGAAAAGGATTGGAGAGAGTAATCTTCTTAAGGGGGGTGGACATCAAAGATGTTTTCTGCCCTTAGTGTCCACCCTCTTTTTGGTTAAGTCCTCTCGGATGCGGGATACAAGATGTTCACACCTTTGGGGTGCATCGCCAAGGTATTCTTCCACGCTCAGCAATTGGCGCAACTGATCGGTGGATAAATAGGATAACAAAGTTGGCTCCCCTAGAACCTTTTCAATGAGTGGATTTTGTCCGCTGTGTCGAATTTCCTCCCAAGCTTCCATTGATAAGCGACGTAAAATCTCATGAATTTCTTGACGGTTTGCTCCAGCTCGGGTAGCCGCAACCAAAATCCTTTCAGTAGCAGAAAAGGGAGCAAAGCGTTCAAAGTCGCGGCGAATATTCTCCTCTTGGATAATGAGATTTTTGACCAATCGTAAAGCAGTTCTCAGCAGCTCATCGGTGATTAAGAACATCTCAGGTAATAAAGTACGCCGGCTAGCCGAATCATCGAGCGTATTCTCTAACATTGAGTGAGCAGAATGATCCCACGCAAGGCGTGGGAATTGAGCCAATAGACGGGCTAAGGCATTGATTTTTTCAGCCTGAATGGGATTGCGCTTAAAGGGCATCGCCGAAGATCCCACTTGCTTCTCACCAAAGGGTTCCGCCCATTCTCCTGCAAGCGCAGATTGTAAAAATCGCAAATCCAATGCAAAACGATGCAGGGAGGCCCCGATTCCAGCCAGCAAATTGGCTATACGAAAATCTTGTTTGCGGGGGTAAACTTGAGTCACCACTTCACAATAAGGCAGGCCTATTCGCTCCGCTAATCGACGATGAAATTCACCTAGCTCTGTATCTCCAATCAATTCGACATACGAAGCACTGGTGCCAACCGCACCGCGAAAACCTTTGATATAGAAATCATCCAATCTTCTGTGTAATTCAACCCAGTCCATCCATAAGTCCTGGGCATACTGAGCAAAACGATAGCCCAACGTGCTTGGTTCTGCCGGTTGCAAGTGGGTAAAGGCCATCACGGGAACTCGGGTATATTTTTCGATTTGGGTACAAAAAGCATCAAGCAACTCCTTCAATCCTTGCTCGATCAACACCAGAGAATCATATACTCGCAAAGCATCTGCATTGTCTTTGATATCCATTGATGTCGCACCGAAATGAAGGATACCACCTCCCAACGGACACTGTTCGGCATAAGCTTTGATGGCTGCCATCAGGTCATGTTGAACATCCCGCTCAATCTCTGCAATCCGGTCTAAGTCAATTTTCTCCAGATTTGCCCTGAGATCATTGAGTTGATCTTCGTTCACTAGCCCAAATTCAGCCTGCGTTTCTGCTAGTGCCAACCAGAGCTTGCGCCATAGGAGATGTTTCTGCCGCTCGCTCCAAATTGCCCGCATTTCAGCAGACCCATATCTCCATGAAAAAGGAGATTGATAGTTCAGTTCATCTATGTTCATCGCTAGAATCGAATTATACTTAGGGGGAAACAAAAAGTATAGCCAAAACTTTTGATAAAACAAGAACCCAAAATGACCGACGATCACCTCAAACCCATAAAAGAACCACCGCTCGACAAATCTATACCCATTGTAACCGATCAACTCAAAATTGGCTCAACCCTAGCCAATCGCTATTTTATCGAAGGGGTTTTAGGGGTAGGAGGCATGGGAGCGGTTTATAAAGCGCGCGACCTACATTTCCCAAATGTGGTCAAACAGGTAGCGGTCAAGGAAATGATCATCCAAACACGCGACCCTGTCGTGCGTTCCTCAATTATACGTAACTTTGAGCGAGAAGCCAACTTACTGGCTACCCTCGACCATCCTGCTATCCCGCGTATTTTCGATTATTTCACCGCCCATGACCGTTCTTATCTTGTCCTCGAACTCATCAATGGCAAAACATTAGAGGCTCTGATTGAGGAAGATATTCCCATTCCGCAGGTGATTCAATGGGCAATCGAAATCTGTGACGTACTCAATTATCTTCACACGCATCAGCCCGAACCGATCATCTTTCGCGATATGAAACCTTCGAACATCATGATCAATCAATATGGCAAAGTGATGCTCATCGATTTTGGCATCGCTAAGCCATTTCGTGGTGACCAAAAAGGGACAATGGTAGGTACTGAAGGCTATTCACCTCCAGAACAATATCGCGGTCAAGCCTCTCATCTCGCCGATATCTACTCTCTCGGTGCAACGCTACATCATTTCTTAACCAAGCGAGATCCCCGCCTTGAAGCGCCTTTTTCCTTTGGCGAAAGACCGATACGTCAGATCAACCCCGCTGTTCCCCCTGAGCTAGAAGCAGTGATCATTAAGGCTCTCCAATATGATCCCCTTGATCGCTTCCAATCTGCTCGAGACATGAAAATGGCTTTAGAAGCCATCTTAAGTAAAAGGGCACCTTCTTTTTCTCCTCATCAAGTGGGGTCAACTTCCCTGCAGAAAATCCAACCCTTATGGATTTTTACCTGTCAGGATGAAATTCGCGGCGCTCCGACATACAAAGATGGATGGATATTCTTCGGATCGTATGACCACAATTTATATGCTCTACACGCAAACAAGGGAGAGATGATCTGGCGCTATCAAACCGATGGGCCGATCGTCAGCCGACCAATCATCGAGGATGGAAATGTGATCTTTGGGTCAGCCGACCGCCGTGTCCATGTGATCAATCAACTTTCTGGGAAAATATTCTGGTCTTATTATACAGATGGAGCAATCTATTCGTCACCAGTCTCTTCTGGTGGACATATCTTTATTGGTTCTGATGATGCTCGGTTACATGCCATCAATCTCGTCTCTGGCAATGCGGTATGGAAACTAGACAGCGGCGCACCGATTCGATCGACACCTTTTATTTCCGAAGATTATCTTTTCTTTGGAAATGAGTATGGTGATTTCCTCTGCGTTGATTTCCGCGGCACCATTCGTTGGCGTTTTAGAGCAAAAAGGCCGATTACCGGCTCAGCAACCATAGTTAATGAGACAGTTTTCTTTGGTTCTTTAGACGGTATGGTATATGCGCTGGATGCAAAAACCGGGTGGCAAATTTGGCGCTTCCGTTTAGGAAAACCCACCATTTCTACTCCTTGTGTCAGTGGAGAGCATTTATTTATCGGTTGCACAGATGGGAATGTTTATTGCATCGATATTCGAAACGGAAAAGAACAGTGGCGCTTTCTGACAGAACATCAAGTTACAGGATCAGCAGTTTATTCTGAAGGACGGCTTTATATTGGTTCTGTCGATCAGCATCTTTACTGCATAGACAGTCAAAATGGATCCCTAATCTGGAAATTTCAGACCAAAGGAGCAATAACCGGTACGCCATTGGTCTATAATGATCAAGTCTTTATCGGCTCAACAGATGGAAACCTGTACGCCTTGCCCGCGTTAGCATAAGCCTTGGAGAAAAAGCATTGTGAAAAGTCTCTTTCAACGACAACAAAGGAAAAACCCAAAAACATCCTTACAGGGGCAATCTCCTAGTGACCAGCCCCCCTACAGCACTCAGGTTGCAATACAGGAACCACGTTTGCAAGTGGCTTTTGCTCAATCCAATGGTATACAGCGAGAATATAATGAAGATGCAGTTTTGAAACTTGAACTATGCATTTCTTTTGAAGACAAACTGCAGCATGTTGGCATCTTCGCTGTTGCTGATGGTATGGGTGGACATCTACATGGGGAAATCGCCAGCAAAGTGGCTGTCAATAGTCTAGCTTCCACACTTCTCGAACGGTTATTTCTCCCGCAATTAGCTCCTCCTGCTCCTCAGCCTCAAAATTCTTTCTTAGGCATCCTAAAAGAAGCGATGTTAAACGCCCATCAGGAAGTACTGCATAAAGCCAGTGGTGGAGGGACTACCCTAACGTGCAGCTTAATCGTTGCTAAAACCCTAACCATCGCCCACATTGGCGACAGCCGTGCCTATTATATTGGGGAAAATGGTGAGGTCAAACTTTACACTCGCGACCACTCACTGGTCAAACGTTTGGTTGAATTAGGTCAAATCTCCGAAGTTGATGCCCAAACCCATCCACAACGGAATGTGCTTTATCGTGCTTTAGGGCAGACTGATCCCATCGAGGCGGATGTTTTCTCTTTGCCACTTCCCTCTTCAGGTTATCTGTTATTGTGTTCAGACGGCTTGTGGGGAGTAATCTCCGAAAAAGTACTGGCTGAGACGGTGCGTCAGTCCCCTGATCCACAGGATGCTTGTTATCGGCTGACGCAGCTCGCCAACGAAGCAGGAGGGCCGGATAATATCTCAGTAATTCTGGTAAAATTTCTATCGACTTCTTCTCTTGAGTGAGGTGAACGAATTATGTCTTACACCCTCATTGTCCATATTTCGAATGCCGATCCGATTGTTGGGGAAGTTGATGAACTCCCCAAACCGATTGACAATCTTGTCGTGATTCATGAACCTCGCCAACGGGACGGCAAAGAGGTACCTTACATTGATCGCGAATCGATGATTGCCATTTTCCCTATCCATCGCATCAGTTTCATCGAAGTCGTCACCCCACGTGAAGAAGAAGAAATCATTGGATTCGTTAGGGAATAAGGAAAGTAAAACAAATGGATGATGTTCGCTTAACCAACCGACACATTTTGGTGGTTGATGACGAAGAACGAATGGTACGCTTTGTCCGTTTGAACCTTGAACACGACGGCTTCAAGGTGAGCGAAGCTTATCGAGGAATGCAGGCAATTGACAAAGTCCGTACACTTCTGCCGGACTTGGTCATCTTAGACGTTATGCTACCCGACTTGGATGGTTTTGAAGTCCTCAGGATTATTCGTGAGACCAGCTCTGTCCCGGTAATTATGCTAACTGCCAAGGGCGAAGAGGATGACCGAGTGCGAGGTTTGGAGCTTGGCGCTGATGACTACATCACCAAACCATTTAGCCCTCGCGAGTTGGTCAGTCGGGTTCGGGCAGTTTTACGGCGCGTCGAAATGGCCACGCCGGGTGTTCATGGAGTCATTGAAGTTGATGATCGCCTAAAGCTTGATTTCGGGCGGCGCGAAGTATGGGTAGATGGACAGCTCGTTCAGCTTCGCCCAACGGAATACCGCTTACTGTATCATCTGGTTCAAAATGCTGGCTGGGTTGTCACCCATGACCAGTTGTTGACCAAAGTGTGGGGTTACGAATATCGTGACGAACCCCATTATGTTCGCTTGTATATCAACTATCTACGCAAGAAAATCGAAAAAGACCCTGCCAATCCCCAATATATCCTAACCGAACGGGGAGTAGGGTATCGTTTTGTTGATTTTCGCCGTCAACAGGCACAAGCAACCGAAACAGAAGTGCAATAAACTTTTGGAGGCTAGAAATGGCTAAGCAGAGAATATTACTGGTAGACGATCACGAAGTGGTTCGCTTAGGTTTAAAATCCCTTTTAGATCGCCACCCGAACTTCGAGGTGGTCGCCGAAGCCAGCACAGCCCGCGAAGCCATCGAGCGAGTGGCGACACACGCCCCAGATGTAGTGGTCATGGATATTCGTTTGCCGGGCGGTTCTGGCATCGAGGCTTGTGAGGAAATCGCCGAGAAATACCCCAACACCAAAGTCATCATGTTGACTTCTTACGCAGAAGATGAGATGCTCTTCTCGGCGATTCGCGCTGGGGCTTCAGGTTACGTCCTGAAACAAATCGGTGGGGAAGACCTCGTCCGTGCTATCGAAGCCGTAGGGCGCGGCGAAGCCCTCTTAGACCCTGCAGTAACCCAACGAATCTTTCAAGAAGTTCGCAAAGCCGCAAAAGAAGAGGAGGCTTCAGCCTTTTCGGCATTGACTCAGCAAGAGCGACATGTCCTTTTGCTGGTATCAGAGGGCAAGACCAACCGAGAAATCGCTAAAGCACTCTTCTTGGGGGAAGGAACAGTGAGAAATTACGTCTCCAGTATCCTTTCCAAGCTAGGTGTAAGTAACCGCGCTGAAGCTGCAGCCTATGCAGTTGAACATAACCTACGCGATTATTTATAGAACCATCTCTGGTTTATCCCTTCTATTCCTAAGTCCATAGATGACACGAACACATCAGGGGGAATGTTAAGTTCATCTAACTCCTTACTCTTGGCTTTTGACGATTTTTAGATAATTTTGTACCGCCCATCCATAGATATTTTCATCATAAGGAGCAACCAAATACCACCAAATATAACCAGAAGCCTCCTCAGGACCATCTTCCACCCGAAAGATTTCCCCTTCAAAAGCCAAGAATAGAATCTTACCATCCAAGCCCGGTGATGCTCGAAGACGCAAACCATCCCCTTGGGTGCCATATATTTGAACCGACTCACCAATAAAGATCTGCTCACCAAAAGGGCTTTCATACGGAGAATCGATTGAACTTTGTTGGGCAACTGGGGTCAAGGTTGGTTCAAGGGAAGGGGTCAATGTCGGAGCAGGAATCACCTCAACAATTGCTGTGGGGTATAGATCGTTCTGAGCATCACGGCCAGCGATCCCAAGAGAAATGGCTCCCACAGCTAGACAACAGGCTAGGATCATCGCGCCGAGCAAGCCTACATAAGGCTTAGGTTTCGACATTTTCACCATCCAATATCAAAAAATCATGCATGGTACAATACTTGCTAGGAGATTGTATCAGAAATGTCCGCAGAAGTAATCCTCAACGAACGCTACAAACTTCTTGAGCGACTCGGCACGGGTGGAATGGCAGTCGTCTATCGTGCACATGATCAACGTTTAGATCGGTATGTCGCCATAAAACTTTTGCGCGAAGCTTATTCTCCTGATCCTGCCTTTCAAGAACGTTTTCGTCAAGAAGCGCGGGCAGCAGCCAACCTTTCTCATCCCAACATTGTAACCGTCCACGATTTTGGTTATGACAAAGGGCGATTATACATCGTCATGGAGTACGTTCCCGGTACAGATTTGAAAAGTTACCTGAAACGAAAAGGACACTTCTCGGTACGCGATTCACTCGCTTTGATGATTCAAGCCTGCGCAGGTGCGGGCTATGCGCACAGGGCTGGTATCGTCCACTGCGATATCAAATCCCAAAACTTTATCATTACGCCGGACAGGCGTCTTAAAGTCACCGATTTTGGAATTGCTCGTGCCCTAGCTTCTATCCATCCCGAAGAAAAAAGTGAGGTCGTATGGGGCTCACCTCAATACTTTTCCCCTGAACAAGCCGCCGGCTTAGCCCCTTCTCCTGCTTCGGACGTTTATTCACTCGGTGTGATTGCTTATGAGATGTTGACTGGTCATTTACCCTTTCAAGCTGCTAACGCCGAGGAACTCGCTAGAATGCACCGTGAAGATCCCCCGCCTCCCCCCAGCCGCTATAATCCTTCCATCCCTCCAACCCTCGAATTAGTGATCTTGAAAGTGCTTTCTAAAGAACCTTCTGCGCGTTACCGCACAGCAGATCAATTCGGACGTATTTTAGTCAGTGTCCAAAACGAATTATATGGCACAGTGCCTTCTACGAAAAATGACTCTCAAAACGTACACCCTGCCCCATCCCTTTCACAAACCATCAGTAAACCCCAAACTCCAATTACCCCACCCCCTCATTTCGAGTCACGTCCAATCCCCACCTCAACCCTGCCTGCCCGCAACATCGAAGCATCCAATCCCCTTCAGGTGGATTGGATTACTGTACTACTAGGATTGCTAACCGTCTTAGCAGTAGGGGGATTAATTCCGCTATGGATTTGGGTCTATTTCTTGTTCCAATAAAAGCACGTCTGGGTTACCCTTGAAATTACAGGTTCAATGGCAAAGAAGTTATCCCAGTCCGAGCCATCAAGCGCAGATGCCATGAAACTCAAGCACTTGTCAGAATTCTTATCCAAGGGTATCATTAGGATCGAGCGGCGAAAATAAAAATCACGGCACTCGCCGCGATTTTTATCTAAGGCTACGAAACCTAAATGAGAGATTTACTCACTCTTCGCCAAGGTACGAATGCACTTAGCACACAAAACCTTACGCACCTTTTTACCGCCCTCATAAAGGCTAACCACCTGCAAATTCGGGCGAAAGGTTCGGTTTGTGGCTTTCTTCGACCAAGGCCGATTCTGTCCAAATACGGTTTTCTTTCCGCAATACTCACATTTAGCCATCAGATCACTTCCTATCAGTTAAACTTAATTTATTGCCATTACAGAGCAGGCGAAGTTTACCACAACTCGTATCTCTTGACAAGTTTCATGGTTAAGTATTCCAGAGGTAACCTATGACGAAAGAAGTCCTACCACTTGGCACAATTTATGTCTCCCCGCGCGTTATCGCCACCATTGCCCATCAGGCTGCCTTGCAATCTTATGGAGTAGTTGGCCTAGCCCATAAGAATTTTTTCAATGGAGTCAGCCAAAAATTGGTCAAAGACCCGTTGCATGGTGTAGATGTAAGCTATGATGGTGTCGAAATTCAAATCGATATCTATATTATTGTCGAATATGGAACGCGAATTTCCGCTGTAGCTTCAAGCGTCCGCGACACGGTACGCTATCAAGTCGAGAAAGCACTGGGTTTACCCGTCGCGTGTGTCAATGTCCATGTCCGCGGTCTGAGAATCAGCGAAGAAGATTAAAGGTGAGCTTGTGAATATCGAGGAGTCATTTATGCGTTTTGATCAAAAGATGGGAGAGAACCCAGATCGCTCCGCAAGAGACCTTTCCCGTGTGGACGGAGAAGTATTAAAAACATTAGTTGACGCCGGTTTGACCTGGTTACGTACCAACCAACAGATCGTCAATTCGTTAAATGTATTTCCAGTCCCTGACGGTGACACCGGCACCAATATGGTCTTGACCATGCAGGCAGCTTTTGACGAAGTAGCAAATGGAAACGAAAGGAACTTTGGAAAAGTATCCCATGCCATTGCGCATGGAGCATTAATGGGTGCAAGAGGCAATTCGGGAGTCATTCTTTCACAAATTTGGCGTGGATTCGCTCGCGCAGTAGACAATTTTGAAATGCTAGATATCCCCTTGTTTGTCAGAGCACTCGCCTCCGCACGCGATACCGCCTATAAAGGCGTTGTCCGGCCAGTAGAGGGCACAATCTTGACGGTGATCAAAGATGTTGCTGCGGCTGCCCAAGAAGCTCTTCCTCAGACGAGGGACTTACTGGAGTTGCTCGAAAAAATTGTCACTGCAGCCGATCAATCAGTACAACGGACACCTGACTTACTACCAGTACTTAGAGAAGCAGGAGTTGTTGACTCCGGCGGGAAAGGATTGTTTTTTATCCTCGAAGGGATGCTCCGTTCAGCCAAAGGTTTACCACTCGATTCGCCAACTTCTACTGTTATGCCCATTGCATCGATGAACTTACAAAAAACCATGGAAATCATTGAACCCGGGCAGGACGTCGAAGTGGTCATCGATTTTCGGCCCTTTGATAAACTCGATCTGGAAGCCTTTTATCGCGACCTCGAAGAGATGGGAACATCCATCCAGCTCGGTGAAGGAGATGGGATTTATCGTCTTCACATCCATGTCGCAGACGGAAGGCAATACG